>JAABUQ010002376.1_pt1 | contig 37473 bp, 35 predicted proteins | sample 5560001 | NCBI WGS metagenome assembly JAABUQ01 (sample SAMN10711888, study PRJNA513371) | rock metagenome | isolation source: Antarctica rocks | place: Antarctica: Victoria Land, Finger Mt nord | collected 2015-12-18 | reverse complement strand
GCCTCGCAGACGGCAATGACGTGTCCGCCGTCCGAGCCGCCGCACTGGAGGCGGTCAACCACGTCCGCTCCGGCCGCGGACCATTCTTTCTCGAGTTCAGCACCTACCGCTGGCGCGAGCACGTCGGCCCAAACTGGGACTACGACGCCGGCTACCGAACCAAGGAGGAAGTGGACGCCTGGATCGAACGATGTCCAATCAAGCGAGCCACCGCGGCCTGCGAGGATGCTGATCTGGTTAGGCCGGGCCTGGTCGACGCTTGGCGACGGGATGCCCAGACCGAGGTCGAACGGGCGGTGGAGCTTGCCCGAGCCGCCCCATTCCCACCCGTGGACAAGCTAACTGACGGCACCACGGCCTAGATAGAAGCAGCGCGCACAGGCGCCACACACACGACGAGGACCGAAGTGATACCCGAGAAGACCACACACCGGCTCACCTACTGGCAGGCCATCAGCGAAGCAACGGTGCAGTGCATGGCGGCCGACCCGTCGGTTTTCGTCGCGGGCATTGGAGTTGACGACTTCAAGGGCATCTTCGGCACCACGCGCGCCGCTTTCGAGCGCTTCGGTCGAGAACGCGTGATTGACATCCCCAATTGCGAAAATGCCTTTGCAGGGATCAGCATTGGCGCCGCGGCCGTTGGCAAGAGGCCACTGGTGGTCCATCCGCGCAACGATTTCATGTTCCTGGCGACCGACCAGCTGTTCAATCTTGCTGCCAAGTGGCGTTACATGTTCGGTGACAAAGGCGGCGTGCCGATCGTCACTCGAGCTATCGTGGGGCGAGGTTGGGGTCAGGGTGCAACCCACTCACAGAGCACTCACGCGACGTTTGCCCATTTCCCCGGCCTGATCGTGGCTACGCCCGCATCGCCTGCCGACGCCAAAGGGCTACTGGTCAGCGCACTGACGGGTCAGAATCCGGTCATCCTGCTCGAAAACCGCGCTCTCTACGAATTGGAGGGTGAGGTGCCAACTGAACCGATCCCGGTACCGTTCGGTCAGGGGCGCGTCGTCCGCGAGGGCTCCGACGTGACGATTGTCGCCGCGTCGTTGATGGCCTACGAGGCTGACCGCGCGGCAGAGCTGCTTGTGGAGCAGGGGATCAGCGCGGAGGTGATCGATCCTCGCACCATCCGCCCTCTTGACCGCCAGATTATCTTGCGCTCGGTTGCCAAAACTGGACGGCTCGTTGTGGCCGACACCAGCTGGGCGGCTTTCGGCTTCTCAGCCGAGGTCGCCGCGGTAGTCGCCGAAGAAGGGATCGGCTATCTGCGCGCACCCGTCCGGCGCGTGACTCCCCCGGATTGCCCAGCCCCCGTCTCGAAACCCCTCGAGGACGCCTTCCATCCCAGCCCACGCTCGATCGCTCAGGCATGCCTGGAGGTTCTGCGGAGTGAGACGACCGTCCAGCGAGACGTGAGCGATGTACAGGCTGCGTTTGCAGGCCCGTACTGAGGTGTGACCATGGCCTACCGAACGCTGTCTATCATCGTGCCCGCCTTCAATGAGGCGCTCAACCTGGCCGGTGCGGTGCACGAATCCATCGCGTCCGCCGAGGCGGTGGGACTCGACGATTGGCAGATCATCGTCGTCGACGATGGCAGCACTGATGACACCGCCGTGGTGGCCGAGAGATTGGCACGCCAGATTCCCTGTGTAGAGACCGTCCGTCACGAGCGCAACCTGGGTTTCGCTGCTGCCTACCGCACCGGACTCGCGTTGGCTCGCATGGAACACGTTACGTTCGTCCCAGGCGACAACGAGGTCGCCCCGGATTCACTTCGGGACATCTTCGCGGCAATTGGCTCGGCGGAACTGGTCGTCCCCTACCATGCCACGCCGTGGCTGCGATCCTGGGGTCGTCGCCTGTTGACCTGGGTCTCCACACATGAGGTCAATCTCCTATTTGGCTGGGGCATGCACTATTACCAGGGCCCGACGGTCTATCCCACCGACCTGGCTCGTGCGTTACCCGTCAGCTGTAGCGGCTTCTTCTACGTGACCGAAATGTTGGTGGAGGCCCTTTTCGCTAAGTACACGTGCGTCGAGGTCGGCCTCCGTCACCAGGAGCGCTCGTACGGTCGTTCAAAGGCCGTCGGACTCACCAAGATCCTTGACGCAGAACGCGAGATCCTGCAGTTGTGGTGGGATCTGCGCATTTGCCGTCGACCAGCGTTGAGCGACTCGTCCGCAAGCACCGTATCCGCACTGGCGATTCGAAAGTCCTGAAAGAAGACTATGACCCGAACCATCCTCGTCACTGGTGGCGCCGGCTATGTCGGCGCGGTGCTCGTTCCAAAGCTGTTGGCTAGGGGCTACAACGTCCGCGTACTGGACCTGTTCTTGTTCGGCCAGGACGTGTTGCCGTCTAGTAACCCGGCCCTGGAGTGCATCCAGGGAGACATCCGCAACCAGGACCTCCTGCGACAGGTTCTGCCAGGTTCGGACGCAGTCATTCATCTGGCGTGTATCTCGAACGATCCGAGCTTCGAGTTGAACCCGGGCCTCAGCAAAATGATCAACTTCGACGCGTTCGAGCCCCTGGTCGAAATTGCTCGGCGAAGCGGAGCCCAACGCTTTGTCTACGCTTCGACCTCCAGCGTGTACGGGGTGAGCGATGCGCCCGAAGTCACCGAGGATCACCCGCTGGTCCCCTTGACCGACTACAACAAGTACAAGGGTCTGTGTGAACCCATATTGGGGCGCTACCAGGGCGAAGACTTTACGACCGTGACTATTCGGCCGGCCACCGTCTGCGGCTACTCTCCACGTCAACGGCTCGACTTGACCGTCAACATCCTGACCAATCTGGCCGTCAACTGCCGCAAGATCACCATCTTTGGCGGAGCCCAGAAGCGGCCCAACATTCACGTGGACGACATCGCCGACCTGTACGTCGACCTGCTGGAGCGTCCATCCGAGCAGATAGCAGGTAAGATCTTCAACGCCGCCTACCAGAACCACACGGTAGCGCAGTTGGGAGAAATGGTGCGCAGCGTGGTAGCCGAGGAAATGCCGGAGGTGGCGCCGATCGCCGTCGAGACGACGCCCAGCAATGACCTGCGCTCCTACCACGTCTCCTCGGAGAAGATCCGCCGCGAGCTGGGCTGGGCTCCACGCCGCTCTGTCGAGGACGCGATCCGAGATCTGTGCGCCGCCTTCAAATGTGGTCGACTACCGAACTCGCTGTCCGATACTCGCTATTTCAATGTCAAGGCCGTGCAGGCCGCGGGTCTCGAGTAAGTCCTGGACATGTCTACCCTACCGCACGCCGTAGTCACCGGAGGTGCCGGATTCATCGGCAGCCACATGGTTGATCTCTTGCTCGAGCGGGACTTTCGCGTCATCGTCCTCGACAACCTGGCCACGGGACGCTTGGACAACCTGGTGCAGCACCGCGCCAACCCGCGCTGCGAAGTACTCCAGCAAGATGTTACTCAACTGACACAGGCAGGCGCGGCGGCATTCCGCGGCGCTCGATACGTGTTCCACTTCGCAGGCCGGGGTGACATCGTTCCATCTATCGACCATCCACTGGACTACGTGCGCGCGAACGTCGACGGCACTGTCGCGGTGTTGGAGGCCGCTCGGACAGCTGGCGTCGCCAAGCTGGTGTACGCCGCGTCGTCGTCGTGTTACGGCGCCAATCCGCCGCTTCCGACCGACGAGGTTGCCCCAATCCGCACTGAGCACCCGTATGCCTTGACCAAGTATCTGGGCGAGGCCGCGGCCCTGCACTGGCAACAGGTGTACCGTCTCCCGGTCGTCTCCGTTCGCATCTTCAATGCGTACGGACCGCGCGTGCGTACAACCGGCGTGTACGGCGCGGTCTTCGGCGTCTTCCTGGCTCAGAAGCTGAACGGCAAGCCCCTGACCGTGGTCGGGGACGGTTCGCAACGTCGCGACTTCGTCCACGTCCGGGATGTGGCGCGGGCGTTTCTGCTCGCCGCCGAAGCCGGCTCCAGCGGCGAGATCTTCAATCTCGGCGCAGGCCAGCCGCAGCCGATCGCCCGACTGGCAGAGCTGATCGGTGGTGAGGTAATCAGCCTGCCGGACCGCCCCGGCGAGCCAGCCTGCACCTGGGCCAATACAACCAAGATCCAGACGACGTTGGGTTGGCACCCGGACATCTCATTCGAGGACGGGGTGGCCGAGATGCTGGCACACATCGAACAGTGGTCAAGCGCGCCAGTCTGGGAGCCCGACTCGATTGCTGCCGCGACCCAAGGGTGGTTCAGGGCGTTAGCCGGGGTGGGAGCCTGATGCGTCGGGTCAACCGCCCAACGGGGGTCCCCGACGCCCGCAGCTGGCAGCGCAAGATTCGCAGCGCCGAAGATGTGCGTGCCTCGATCGGACCGCGGCCGCGGCGTGCGCGCGTCATTATGTGCCACGGCACCTTCGACATCGTCCATCCAGGCCACTTGCGCCACTTGATGTACGCCCGCGAGAAGGCGGACATTTTGGTGGCCAGCGTCACCGCTGATGCCCACATCCTGAAGGCAAACCATCGGCCATTCGTCCCGCAGGACCTGCGCGCAGCCAATCTCGCGGCGCTGGAGATCGTCGACTTTGTAATCATCGACCCGAACCCGACGCCGCTGGAGAACATCGCCCTCATCGAACCCGATTTTTTTGCCAAGGGCTATGAGTACTTCTCTGGCGGCATGCCCCCGAAGACGCGAGCCGAGACGGAAGCACTCGCGAAATATGGTGGCGAGATGGTGTTCACGCCGGGTGACATCGTCTATTCGTCCTCGGCTCTGATTGAAGCAAACCCACCCAATCTCGGTATCGACAAGTTACTCGCGCTCATGGATTCCGAAGGCCTGAGCTTCGGCGACTTGCGGCGCACACTGCATAGCCTGGCCGGAATACGGGTGCATGTGGTCGGCGACACAATCGTCGACAGCTACTCCTATTGTTCGTTGCTGGGAGCCACGGCCAAGTCACCGACCTTCAGCGTCAAACACGACGCGACCGAACGCTTCGCTGGGGGGGCGGCCGTTGTTGCCAGGCATCTGCGCGCGGCCGGCGCTCACGTCGTGTTCTCGACAGTACTCGGCGACGACCCTCTCCGTCAGCTCGTCCTGGACGACCTGGTCAGCGCCGGAGTGGAAGTCCTGCCGTTCATCGACTCGACCCGGCCCACTACGCACAAAGAACGCTTCATCGCGGATGGTTACAAGCTCCTCCAGGTCGACCGCGTCGACAATCGAGCGATCTCCGAGCGGCCCATGGCCCACCTGACAGCGGCGTTGCGAGACACGCCTGCCGACCTGGTGATCTTCAGCGACTTCCGCCACGGCATCTTTAATCGCGATACGATTGGGACGCTGTGCGAGGCCATCCCACGCGGTACGCTCCGCGCAGCGGACAGCCAGGTCTCGAATCGCTGGGGCAACATCCTGGATTTCGCTAACTTCGACCTGTTGACCCCCAACGAGAAAGAAGCTCGCTTCGCCCTGGGCGACCAGGACTCCGTTGTCCGCCCGCTCGCCTCAGAACTGTACCGCCAGGCCCGCTGTCGCTACTTGATCCTCAAGCTGGGTGAGCGAGGCATCATCGGCTATCGTGGCGCCGGGCCAGCCCCGCGTGAGTTCTTCACCGTCGACTCCTTTGTTGACCACGTCGTTGACCCTATCGGCGCGGGCGACGCACTGCTGTCCTACAGCTCGTTGGCGCTGGTGGCCAGCGGCGACATCGTCCAGGCCGCGATCCTCGGCTCGCTGGGTGCGGCTGTTGCCTGCGAGCGGGCCGGCAACATTCCCGTCCCGCGGTCCGAATTCGAGGACAAAATCGCGGGTCTGGAGCGGCAAGCGCGTTACGAGGCCCCGGTTGCTCTTGTCGGAGCCACAGCGTGAGGTTCGTCGTCGTCGGACTCGGCAACATCGGCCGCAAGCGCCGCGACCTGCTCGGATCCCGCTGCGTCGCCACTGTTGACCCGTATGCAGTCGGCGCCGACTACGCCACGCTCGAGGAATGCCCACTGCCTGCCTACGACGCCGTGATCCTGGCGGTGCCGAACCAGCTCAAGCTCGAGTTGGCTGAGCAGGCCATCAGGCACCGCAAGCACGTGCAAATCGAGAAGCCGCTGCTGCTGGACGACGACGACACCGCAGACTACCTGGAGGGGCTTGCCGTGGAGCACGGCGTGCGCTGCTACACGGCCTACAATCACCGCTTCGAGCCGCTGATCATGCAGCTTCGCGGCCTCCTGTCCAGTGGGGCGATTGGGTCGCTGTACCAGGGCCGGTTGTTCTACGGCAATGGCACGGTGGCGCATGTGGCTGGATCATGGCGCGAGGCTGGTCTGGGGGTACTGGAGGACCTGGGCTCACACCTGCTGGACCTGTCGGCTTACGTGTTTGGCGAGCAACTGCCGGAACATTTCGCCGCGTGCGCGCTCGATGCCTACGAGGCCCGCATCTATGACCACTGCTCGCTCATCTCCGTGGGCCCAGCTCCGCGCCTGTTTCTCGAAGCGACGTTCCTGAGCTGGAAGAACACATTCACTATCGACCTGCTCGGACGCGACGGCTCGCTTCACCTCAATGGGCTGCCGAAGTGGGGCGCGAGCGAGCTCGTGCTTCGGAAACGGGTCCGCCCGAGTGGTGTTCCGATCGAGCGACGCTGGGTCAGGTCAGGGCCAGACACCACCTGGGCTCGGGACCTCGAGCACTTCGAGGCGCTGTGCCAACTTGGGGCCGGCACCTCGGCCCACCACGATCGATGGATCGCGCGCACCCTTCAGGAGGTGGATGGATGTGAGTCGCATCCGTTACATGCTGGGGTGCTCGACGCCGCATGACAGCCGGCCAGAGCCTGACGGCCTTTGTTGGCCTGTCCCACCTGGGTATCACCTACTCCGCGGCCTGGGCCGCGCAAGGTGGACAGGTCGTCGGCGTCGACCCCGTACCTGGCCTGGCAGCTCGGCTCGCACGGGGTGACCTACCGGTCCAGGAGCCGGGCCTGCCCGATCTTCTCGCGGGCTGCGGCAACCGGATCACGTTCACCGACAATCTCGCCGCGGTGGCTGAGTGCAGTCTGGTCGTTTTCTGCCGCGACGTGCCCACCGACGACGATGGCGTAAGTGACCTTCGGCCCATCGACGACCTACTGGATCGTGTCGTAGCAGACCTGCGGTCGGGCACTGTGTTGGTGGTGATGAGCCAGGTACCGCCCGGCTTTACACGAGCGCTTTCCCAGCGCATCCGAAGCGCACGGCCAGACCTTGCCGTGGAGGTCTACTACTGGGTCGAAACCCTTGTCTTTGGCAACGCGGTTCGTCGTGCAACCCGTCCCGAGCGGCTGATCATCGGCTGTGCTGATCCGAGCGAGCCGCTTGCGCCAGCGCTCGCCGAAACAGCCGAGCGATTCGACTGCCCGGTACTGCCGATGGTGTACGAAAGCGCGGAGTTGGCCAAACTGGCAATCAATTTGTACCTCGCGTCGTCGGTCACCTGCACCAACGCTCTGGCCGACCTGTGCGAGCGAGTTGGCGCCGATTGGTCAGAAATCACGCCAGCTCTGCGCCTGGACGCTCGCATCGGCCCGGCCGCGTATCTTCAGCCGGGCCTGGGTGTGGCCGGCGGCAACCTCGAGCGCGATCTGACCACCCTTCGGCGGCTCGCACAGCGATCCGGCGCCGACGCGGCCTACCTGGAGACGCTGATCGAGCTCAATCTCCAGCGCCTGAGGTGGGTGCAGCAGCTTCTGGAGCGGCTTGTTTTGGGGACCACGATCGACCCGACCGTTGGCGTGTGGGGACTGACCTACAAGAAGAACACGCGCTCTACCAAGAACTCGCCAGCGCTGCGGGTAATCGCGTCACTGATCGGCCGAGCCCGCATCCGCGCGTGGGATCCGGCCGTTGGAGACGAAGTAGTCAGCGCGGGCGTCGATATCACCAGACACCGCGACGGCGTACTCGATGGGGCCGACTGTTTGGTGATCATGTCCGACTGGGACGAGTTCGGGACGGCTGACCTGGAAGCCATCCGCCAGCGCATGCGGCGGTCGCTGGTGATCGACTGCGTCGGAATCCTGAGTGGACGACGGGGCGAATTAGCCGGAATCGAATATTTTGCCATGGGCCTGAGCCGTACTGGCGAAGTCGCGCGTGAACCTGTCGGAGCGCTGGTGTGAGTAAACGAGCGGCTTTTCTGGATCGAGATGGGGTGCTGGTCGACGCGCTCGTGCGCGACGGGCATGCCGTCGCGCCGTCCAGGCTGACTGACTTTCGCCTCGTGCCCGACGCGGGCAGGCAGGTCGCCCGGCTGAAAGCGGCTGGGTTCATGTGCTACGTGGTGACCAATCAACCAGAGATCGCACGAGGGCTCATCGAGTGGCCAACGCTCGAGCTCATGCACGCGCTGCTGTTCGCCGAGTTGCCCATCGACGACATCTTCACCTGCACACACGAGTTGGCCGACGGGTGCGCGTGCCGCAAACCTCTGCCTGGCTTGCTGCAGCAGGCGGCTGTCAAGTGGGCCGTCGACCTGTCCGTATCCGTGATCGTCGGCGACCGCTGGAGTGACGTGGCGGCCGGACGAGCGGCCGGTTGCCAGACGGTGCTCCTGGAGCGACCCTACAGCACCTGGTCGTCGTCGGCGTCGCTGGAGCTCGCCCGCAGCGAGTGTGCGGCGGCCAACTCCATTACGCTGGATCTTGGCGCGGCGGTGGATGCAGTTCTGCTGCTGACAGGCGCGGCTGAACCCGGAGGTTGATGTGGGCTTCATCGGAGTGCGTGACATGCGCGGTAGGCTGCCTGTCCTGGACGTCGGCGGCAGCGCCAATCTCGTGCGGGCAATTCAGTACGGGTCAGTGGCGGTAAGCGCATGACCGCGTTGGTCCTGGGCAGTAGCGGGTTCATCGGCCGGGCGCTGGTCCGTTGCCTGGAAGCGCGCGGTGATGTGGTGATGGGCTACTCGTCGGCCACGCTCGACCTGCGTCGCGCAGACGCGCTGGACCAGCTCGAGGCATCGGGCGGGCCATCGACGACGCTGTACCTGGTCGCTGCGCTGACACCCGAGCGAGGCGTCGGCCTTTCTGGTCTGGCCGACAATCTGGCTATGGTGCTCAACGTAGCGCGCTTCGTCGAGCGCACGCCGCTCGGCGCCTGCGTGTACTTCAGCTCGGACGCGCTCTATCCGATGCAGGCAGAGCCGGTCGACGAAACCACGCCGGTCGAAGCCACCAACCTGTACGCGCTGGCGAAGCTGAACGGTGAACGGATGCTCGAGCACGCCGCGCGAGCGAACGGCACGCGGTTCGTCAGCCTGCGTGTGACTGGTGTGTATGGTCCGGGTGATCCTCACAACGGGTACGGACCGAATCGGTTTGTGCGCGCAATTGCCGAGGGTCGGCCAGTGCAGCTCTTTGGTGATGGCGAGGAGCAGCGCGACCATATCTTTGTCGAAGACGTCGCCCGAATCGCCATCGCACTTGCCACTACTTCCGAAGCTGGCGTTTTCAATGTGGCAACCGGCACCAGTCGCAGCTTCGCGTCGATCGTGGCGGACCTGCGCTCCGTCGCGCCAGTGCCATTCACCGTTGAGCATCTCCCGCGCACGGGTCCGATCACGCATCGATCGTTCAAAAGTAGCCGGCTCATCTCCGCGGTGCCAGGCGTGCGGTCCACACCCTTCTCGGACGGCTTGTCACAGACGCTGGCGGCTGCCCTACAAACCTGGACCGCGGTCCGAGTCTGAGCCAGGGATTTGCTGATGCGCGAGATCAACCTGCTCGAACAGTATCCCCGTTCCAGGCGACCCATTGCGGAGCGCCAAGCAGCAGTTCCACGTGAACGCGACGTCGCGCGGCGGTTTGGTCGCGAGTATTTCGACGGCGACCGCACCCAGGGGTACGGCGGCTACCGCTACGACGGCCGTTGGATACCCATCGCTGAAGCAATCCGCGACGCGTACGATCTTCGATCGGGTGATCGCGTTCTCGACATCGGCTGCGCGAAAGGCTTTCTGCTGCACGACCTCGTGTGCGTTGTGCCTGAAACTCGAGTGGCAGGCCTGGACATCTCGGCATACGCCCTGGAAAACGCAGTGCAGGGTATCCGCGCACAGTTGGTTCAGGGCACCGCCGACGCGCTCCCGTTTCCCGACAACAGCTTCGACCTCGTAATCTCCATTAACACCCTCCACAATTTGCCGCGCGACCGGTGCCTCACCGCTGTACGTGAAGTGGCGCGGGTCAGTCGAAAGCACACATACGTGCAGGTCGACTCATGGCTCACCGAAGAACAACACCAGAACTTCGAGCGCTGGCAACTTACGGCGCTCACCTATTTCGACCCGACGGGCTGGCGCGAACTCTTTGCGGAGGCAGGGTTCATGGGCGACTACTACTGGACGGTAACCGAGTAGGGAAGACGGCATGCCAGACAACGCCTACGCAGACTCCCCAGCCGTTGGTGGAGAGCAAATACGAGCCGGCGCCCAGGCCTGGGGCGACGAGGCCATCGTCCACAATAGCCGACGCCTAGCTGTCAGACGTGTTCCATTTTACATTGCATGTCTGCGGGCACTACAAGTCCCGACTACTACTGCACTCCTTGGGATCACACTACTGCTGCCCGTGTTGTTGGTGGCACACGACGGCGTCAGCCTGACGGGGTTTCAGGAAGAGAGTGTCGGGTACCGTTACTTCTACTCGTTACGGCTGCTGTACGGTGACGCCGAGCGACCCTGGCTCCCTCAGGGGCAGGCAGTCGGGCTCGCACACATGGCCGTGCAGCTAGCACTGACTGCCCTTGGTTATCCACCAACTCAACTGTTTCCGCGGATAGACCTGTTTGCCTACGCCGCGAGCGCTTTGCCTCTTCTGGGGGTCTGCGCAGCCTACCTCTGGGCACAGCAATCGCTATCCAGTTTGCTAACCAAGCTGATCCTCGGCGCAACCGTGGTCGCAATTTACTTCGACCGCCGCAGCTGGAACTTTGACGTGCTGACCAAACCAGACTATCAGGCGTGGGTCGGTGTGGTGGGACTGATCACACTCGGGTGGATCCTACGACTGGAGCAAGTTCGCTTCAGGGACGCCGGTTTGCGCCAGGCATTGTGGCTCGGGGTATTCGGAGGAGTTTGTCTCGCGATCAAGCCGACATATGTCATCTTTCCAGCGACCATCACGCTCGTGGTTGCCGGACACCAGGGGTTGATTCCAGGACGGTGGCGACGAGTGTTTCAGACGGTGCGGCTCATAGGCGCGGGCATTGCCACAGCATTGGCAACGTTCCTGGCAATTGTGCTGGCGTACTACACCGGCAGCGTCGAGGCGGTCGTCGGCCACCTGCGTACAACAGCGACGTTCATCAACTCAGTTGGCTCAACTGAGCCATTCTGGCACTGGCTCGAAGGGGCGGTACTGGAGTTTCCGCCGGACTTCATCGTGGTGAGCAGTCTCCTCCCGCTCTTCGTGGCGGGCACCGCGCTACTCTCTCGAAATCACTTCGTTCTCGCGTATCTGCCCGGCGCACTCATCGCAACGTGGTTCATCTATCAGCGCTTCACCACCGCTACATTGTTGGAAGCAAACTTCTTTTCCCTGGTGGTCGTCGGGGCCTGGCTATCGAGCGTCAAGTTGCGATGGCTAGTGAAGGCTGGAGTGCTGTGTATGCTCGTGCTTCTAGCCGGTACTTCTGTTGCGCGATTCGTCACCGACATCTATCCCTCTTATCGCGCGGCGGACGCTCAAGCCGGGCGCTGGGCAGAGCTCGTCGCGTCGGTAGCAGGCCCTACGCTTTTCCTGGTGCCCGACAATGAGTGGCGGTTCCAAACTGTCGACACGGCCATCCTCAAGGGCGGCACGGGCGTGAACTACTCTGAGGGCTGGGGGAGCAGTCCGCTCGTGACCCGAATGTTCCCCGAGCGCTGGTACTTTCGGCCGGACGCGACGCTCCCCACCCAGAAGCGCTTGGCGCCCAACTACACGAAGGTGGCATTTGTGCGCGCGCTGAGCGCCGACGGAGCCTCTGCGGCGGTCCGACGTCTGGATGACGCGTTTGGCATGTCAGTCGCGGGACTGGAATGTTTGCCCGCTGTTCGGATGTCATCGACGGACGAGATGGTGCTCTGCCTGCGCCCGACCGGTCCGGCCGAATCGGGGGACAAGGCTTCTAGCCCGGGCAGCGCGTCTGGTGCGTCCCAGCAGCGGTCGATGCGCCCGGAGGACTTATTGGCTGCGGAGCTCTCCGCGCTGCTGGGTGCGACAGTCGAGCCGATCGCGGGCGAGGCAAACCAGTTCCTCGCCCGCGCGCAACGAGCTTCACTTGCCCTCAACCGTCTTGGAGCAATTGACAACGACGTGGGTTACGCCGTCGCCCTGACATTACGGACGGGCGAGCGGATTGGGTTGCGCTTTGAACCGACCCCACCGGCATCGGCGCCACCGGACGGACACCTTGCCACCCTGTCCGCACAATTAGGCGTCCCGGTCGACCCGGCCCCGGGCGAACCGGGCCAGTACCTTGTTCGGGCAGATCGAGGCTCAGTACACGTGGAAACGATTGGCAGGATCTACAACGACGTAGGCTATGCTGTCGGCCTGGCGTTGCCCAACGGTGACCAGATCGGGTTGCGCTTTGAGCCACGTGTGACGTCGGGTCCCGTAACCGATGGGACGCGTGCACGCGCATTGTCCGCGCTGCTTGGGGTGCAGGTGGATGCTGCACCCCAAGAGACAAGCCAGTTCCTGGTTCGTGCAGAACGGGCTTCGGTCAACCTCAACCTCGTCGGCGCGATCCACAACGACACTGGCTACGCGGTCGGCCTGACGTTGCCCAGCGGTGAGCGGATCGGCCTTCGCTTTGAGCCGTTTCCAACCGCGAGTAGTCCATGAACCGCGTCAGGCCCAGTTTCTCAAGCGCCCTGACTAGCGACGGGCGCCCCTGTACCCTGCTGAGTCCCACCGTCGGGCAAACGGCTGCGGCCCACGTAGACGCAAATGCGTCCGGAGCCAGCGAGTGTTGGCTCCTCGCAGCTAGCGTCCTGCTCGGTGTGGTGGTTACTCTGAGTGTGTTCGCCAAGTCGGGTGGGGTGCCGTTCGTGACAGACGGCAATGAGTCATTTTCGACCTACAATCACGCCCAAAACCTGCTCCGCTTTGGTCCGGCGGCCACGATGGGTTTGACCGACGAGGCGGCCGCTTCCGACCCGGCTGCCCACGCGTATGTCTACACTCACCAGGGGAACTTCCCCCGCTTCGCGTCGTTGCTCCTGCTGTTGCTCGGGGTGCATTCGCTGCTCGTACACGTGGCCATTATCTCGGTCACCGTGGGCGCAGCGGCAACGGCGCTGTGCTTCCGCTTCTTCGCTCGGGCCACAAGTCCTCAGTTTGCTGCTCTGGTTTGCTTGGTGTTCTGGACTGACTACCTGCTGTTCGTGCAATGGCAGGCGAACAGTTATCGAGTGTGGCACGCGCTGTTCCTCTTTGGCGCACTTGCGTGCGCACAGGCAATCGCCAAACGTCGGCCCTGGCCATCACTTGGGTTATTCGCGACGGCTGCGGGCCTGTACTACTTCGAGTTCATCTTTGCTGTTTTCGTAACGGTACTGGTAATCGTGTATAGCCTACTGGAACACCGTAACCAGCCAGGCCGAGCACTGCCCGTGATCCTGCTGGTGATGACAGGTGGAGGGCTCGCGATCACCGTGCTGGGGGCTCAGCTTCTCGGATTCCTTGGTCCTGAGTTGATGCTTAGAGATATCCAGCTGACCTACCTCGCGCGCAACTTTGCTGCTGCCGCTGCTGACGTGGGATCCGCGGAGTCCCGGAGCGAGGCCCTGCGCTTTTTCATGGACCACCACATTGTCTTCTGGGACTCGTTCGACGCGACTCGCTATCAGTCGCCCGCGGCATTTGCGCGCACCATCGCGTCCACCGTCCTCGTCGTGTACAGCCCGCTTCTGGCCACTATGGCCGGGGCCATTCTCGCAGGGCTCGGACTTGGCAGCATAGCTGATATTCACCGGTCTGTCGCTCCGCGGCGCAACCGCCTCCTCAATCTATGGGTGCGAGTACGTGGGCTTCTGACCAGAGACACAACCCGCTTGCTCGTAGCCACGTGGGCCGGGCGCGGCATTGGTCCTTCCATCGCTGGAGTGCGGTGGATCGTGGTGGCCCTGGTTGTGCTGCCGGCCGTCGGCTCAGTTTTGGCCGCGCCGAGGCTGCCGCTTTCAAACGGGCAGCGGGTTGTATCCGTCGGCTTTCCAACCAGTCTCGGTGGTGATGTCAACCCGCTCAAGGTATTGGTCGCCTTCGTACTCGCCGGCGGATTGATCTGGCTGGTTCGTTGCGACGGCTTCGCAGCGCGGAGGTTGGCATGGGGCAGTCTCCTTTCGCTTCTAGCGCTATCCGCGGCGCTTACCGCCTGGCTAGGTGCGCAGGGGCAGTTCTATCCTTCGCGCAGCGCCGCCCTGTGGCTGGGCCACCTCCAGGGGGCTCTGCCAGCGTTCGTGACGCAGGCGGCTTTGCTCGACGCTCTCGTACTCGCAGCGCTCTTCGCGTTGCGCGGCACGACCTGCATCAACTCGCTGAGCCGCAGTGTTCCTGTCGGGGCAGCGGCTCGCTACCTTGTCGCAGGCGCCGCTGCCTTTCTGGTCGTCTACGCAGTGTCACCCGGCTACCTGTACGGCGGCTATTTGTCTCGTCTCGCGCCGCTCCCTGTCTTCGTCACCGACGTAGCGCTCGCCGTCGTGCTGTACCTGTTGGTGCGGTTGATCGGCCCGCTACTTGCGACCGTGGGATCTCATGGTCCTAGCGACCGACGCAATGCAGTCGTTGCCGGACTCGCCGCGTTCCTGCTGGTATTTGTCGTCACCTTCTGGGTGCGGTTGCAGCTCACCTACATTACGTACCTCCCGCCGGACTCGGTGGCATTCTTGAGCCGATTGGAGGCGCCGGCGTTCCAGAACGCGGGTGTAGTCTCCAACAACTACGCACTGCCCATGGCGCTGGCTACCGGCGGCTGGGCATTTCAGGACGAGACTCTCAATCAACGGCGTCCGATGAGTGTCGATGAGCACGAAATCGAGACCTCCGGCAAATATATGTGGTTTAGCGATCGCGACAGCAACCCAAAATATTTACACCCTCAGTACTACGTCTGCCGCACTGACCGTAATCTGGATGCGGTGGCGGACCTTCTGACGCTACCCGCTGGCCAGCAACTTCGCAGATGCTCAGGCGAGCCGATCGTGCAACAGGCTGCCACCGGACCTGATCATCTGGTTGCCCGCGATCAGGGGCCGGCTGACGCGTGGGCCATCGTTGCCCTGGGTCTTGGTACGACATTGCACCCGACGTGGCGCGACGGTGCCCCACAGACCGATCCTGCCACCCCGCCAACCCGCGCCGCCTACGCGTTCTTGAGTGGTTTCTACGATAGCGAGGTGACCGGCCGCTCCCTGCCCCGCTGGAGCAGCGGGTACGGAGTGCTCGCACTCTACCCCGGGGCTCCGACTGACGAAGTTCTTGCGCTCGATTTGGTCCAGCCCGACTTTGGCCAGCCACGCTCGCTGCCAGATCTTACCGTATCAGTTGATGAACGCCCGATTGCACCCGAACTGTGGCGAGTCGAACAGCCGACCCCGGGCCACTACACGCTGCGTCTGCCGCTCGTTCTGCGTCAGGCGGGCGGTCGGCCCTTGGTCCTAACACTGCGGTCCCCGACATTCATACCCGCTCAGGGTGGCTCAGGCAGCGTCGACGGGCGTGAGCTCGGCGTGCGTGTCGAAGGGATCAGGATGGAGGCTCAATGAGTCTAAATGTCTTGTTATTACGCAGACGTCAGCTTCTTCAGTATTTGGTCGCCGTGGCGCTGTTTTCGAGTGCCGCATGCGGGCCCGTCGCTGCTGCAACGGACATCACCCCACCGGTCGATCTCCGGGCGGAATCCCGTTCCGCAACTGAGGCGCTCGTCTCATGGGAGCGCGTGGAGTGGGTCACGGCCATACGGGTGGAGCGGCGCGATGGACTGGAGGCGCCATTCGCCCAGGTAGGGGTAACCGGCGGTGACGCCACCACACATTTGAATACTGGTCTGACGCCTGGGGCAACGTACGTCTGGCGTTTGCGGGCATGTCGTGACGATCAGTGTTCAGCGTACTCGGCGTCTGTCACCGTCACAATGCTTGGTGGTTGACCCCCGAACCGTAAGAGATCGAACTGGTTGGCATGCTGATACCGCTGTGGATCGTTTTGTCGTTCGTGTATATGTTGCTGCACCAGTTGCTCTATGCGACTGTCCTCCGGCATCGTCTCAGCTTTCGCCGAGAGCAGACTGTCTTCCTCTATCATCTTCTCTCGGCGATCGGCTGTACGACCTTGCTTTTGGCGTGGGTCACCGTACGTCAGAACGCTGAGGCGCTTGCAGTGCTGGTCGGCGTCGCGTGCTTGCATGGCATCTATAGCCTGTCCTTCCTGGAGCTCTGGTCTTTAGCCGAGGGCGGATACTCTCTCCAGATCCTGCGCCACCTCGCCAATCCAGTGCCAGGCCAGGATCTGTTCGCATTGCGCACCATAGGTGAGAAAAAGAAGGTGGCCCGGATCGACGGGCTCTTGCGGCTGCGGCTCGTCGCGCGGAAGGCAGATCGGATGGCGCTTACGCCCGCCGGCCAACTAGTCGCCGCGATCCTCCGCGGCATTGGCTGGTTAACCCGCATAGGCGAGGGCGGTTGACCGTGGGCGTGCTTGGTCCAATTGCACTAGGTGTTGGTTGGGCGTGCTTCGCACTGGCAGTCGTGTTGCATGCCACCGCTTGTCGACTACGCCTGCGCGGCACGAGCGTGGTCCGTTTTGTAGCAGTGGCGGTCCCGCTCGGCGCAGTTTTGGCTTGGATGCTTACCGCAAGTCTCCAGGCCGGCGAGAGCGCGGCGTGGGCAGCCTTGCTCCTGTATGGGCTTCTGTGCGAGCTCTACCTCTTCGTATTCACGATGGCGGCGACGAGCGTGTCCGCCGCGCTGCTCCGCCGACTCTCTACCGGCCCAACAAGTCGCGAACTGCTGGACTCACAATACGCGTCCGACCGAATGGTCGAGCAGCGGTTGCACCGGCTGAGAGCCGGTGGGTTCATCCGTCAGACCGACGGTGAGTACGTGCTGACCCCCCGAGGAAAGTCCACCGTCCTTCTCTTTGGTGCATTGCGCGACTTCTTCCGACACGATGCGCCGCCCACCCCAGACTTCTACCAACCAACGGTGTCCATCCGTTGATCCAGGAGAACCGACTACGCCTGCCCCGCTTCTCTACCAGCCGACTCGACCGGCTCGTAAGTCCGCCGAAGGATCGGATATCCTACGGAACGCGGTCGCCGTGATTTTGCAATTGACCCTGAACGCGCCGCGCCCCCTGGGGATGTTCCCACCGCTGACTGACGACTACGTCGGCCTGCTACAGACGGAGTTCCACGGGCGTCCATTCGTCGCCTCGACGAACTTCCACAGCCTCGCGCACGCGCTGACCGGCAAACCGGCATTTACCGGCCTGACCATCTTGACGGCGGCCCGATCTGCCAAGCATAACCGGCCGCCGCGGCGATGGCTCAAGACGGCGCCATCCTGCACCACGGCCGCGACTTGGCAATCCTCGAGCTACGCGATGGGTGCGATACGTAGCCACCGTGGGCAGTGCGGGTTGTGGCGAGTTGCCGAGGCGCATTCTTCGGAGGGCACAGGGTTGTTGTGAACGAAGGCACCAGTGACGCACGCATCGTGTTGCACCACGAGGGCAAGGCAGTAGCCACCGGACCTTTTGCGCCGCCGTTGTACACCACCCGCCTCGGACCCCTGGAGCGCTTCAAGAATGATCTTGCCCTCCGCGCGCGGCGCAGGATCTTCGCGTCTTTCATGCGTGCGCTGGCGCCTGGTCCGGACGCGCGAGTTGCCGACTTCGGTATCTCTGGGCACCGCGACCATCCCGTACACCAGTTCTTCGAACAGCTCTACCCCTATCCAGAGCACCTGACGGCCATTGGCCAGGCGTCCGAAAGCGCCTCGTGGTATGTCGATGCTTTTCCCGGCGTCAGCTACCTGGAAGCTGACCTTCGATCCATCCCGTTGCCTGACAACCACTTCGACGTGGGCTTTTGTAACGCCGTCGTCGAGCACGCCGGAACACGCGCCGAACAGGCCAAACTGGTTCGCGAAGTCTGTCGCGTAAGCCGTGCGGTGGTGTTCACAACTCCGAATCGGGGCTTCCCCGTCGAGCTACACACGTTTCTACCATTTGTGCACTGGTTGCCAATCTCGCTGTTCCACCACGTTCTGGGCGTTTTCGGGAACCACGCACTGGCTAATGTGGCGAAACTCAACCCGCTGAGTGCGGCCGAGATGTTGGCGTTGTTCCCTCTCGAGCGGAACACGCGGCTTCTCAATAGCGGACCGCTCCTGTTACAATCCAACCTCATTTGCATTTCCTTCGCTCGGTTGACCGCTACAGCGAGCATTCGGGAGGTGGTGGTGGAGACGGCGAGGCGCGCCTGTGCTGCTGATACCATCGGCTGAGACCCATCGGGATCGCGCCCGGATACCTTCGCGGCGCGCCGCGGACGCCCTGCAGGTGCTGCTCGGCCTCGGAGTTAGCGCCGTCGCCGTCCACCTGCTGCTGCAAGCGGTGCCGCTCGATCGGCTGATCGGGATTGTCGTCTACGCGCAGGCCTGGGTTGTGGGCCTCGCGGCCGCGGCGGTGCTCGGATCGTTGCTCGCCCGCGCCGAGCGCTGGCGCTTCTGCTTCGTGCCGAACCCACGTCCCGTGCGCTTTCGAAGCGCGCTCGGGACGCTCTCGATCAGCTATCTCGTGAGCTCGATCGTGCCTCTGCGGGCGGGCGAAGTCGTCCGTGCAGTGCTGTTTGGGCGTCGTGAGTCACGTCCGGTGCTGGCCGCCATCGGCAGTATCGTCCTGGAAAAGTGGTTTGACTTCGTCGCGCTCGTCGTGTTGTTCGGCGGTTTGTTGACTGCGGGGGCTGTTCCCCAGGTGGCCATGATCGCGGGCATGTCGGCAATCATAGTCGCGGCCGGCGGACTCGGCGTGGTGGTCGGCCTAGTGGTCTGGCGCGACGTGACGCTGCTATTGCTGCGCACCTTCGAGATACGGCTACCGTGGCGTCTCGCAAGGCGCATCAGCCTAAGCAGTCGTGTCGAGCAGCTCTCGGCCCCGACCGATGTCCTCCGCCACATCCAAGCGTGGGCGCGCCTGCTCGTCTGGAGCGCCGTTACGTGGGCGTTTGCACTGGCAACCGTGTGGGCCAGCGCGTGCGCAGTGGACGTCCAACTCGGGCTGTCGGCCGTTGCGGTGGTAGCCCTCGTCACGAGCGTTGGTCAAGCGATCCCGTCCAGTCCCGGGTACGTCGGGGTATATCACGCCGCGACCGTGGTGGCGCTGTCCCCCTTCGGAGTGGATCCCGCGCGTGCACTAGGCGTGGCTGTCATCGCGCACATGGTCTCCTATGGAACCTTGATGCTTGCCGGGCTCGTGTCCCTCTGGGCTGGCGGCTACGGCCTGGGCGACATACGCTCGGCTCGGCGGTTAGTGGAGGAATCGAGCTCCGATGCGAGCTGACATCCCCGTGGCGGTGTCGGGGTCGACTGGCTATCTCGGAGCATTGCACCACGCAATTAGGCCACTCCGGCTGCAGCTACTCGGAATTCCGACTTCGCCGCTTCGTCGCTCGCGAATTGCTTCATCGACGTGCCGGCTCCGTCGATAGGGATCTGGTGCGCGGTTCATGGATTCTGGCGAATCCTTCGAAGAGATGGCCGCCGCGAGCGGTGCGAAGAGCCCGAGCTCAAAATCGACCGGGTGGCCTTGATGGGGAATACGCTCGAGCCGAGCTTCCCCGACTCTATCCGAAGGTGATCAGGCACGGATGGTCGTCGCGTTCTTCGGCGCAAGGCCGGGTGCTTGATCCAACCAAAGTGCTGCGAGCCTCGCCGCTTCGCCCTCCATCGATCGCCCAACAAGTTGTGGCGCCGGCGCGCCTAATGTGGGAGCAACGATGTGGACAGCCTGTGCCGCACGGCGAGGCAATGTCGAGCAAGAATGGATAATGAATGAGCAGACCCCGACCATGCTCACGTACGGATACCGCCCCTCTAAGCGGCTTTTATCTCGGGAAGTCTAACCGCCTTGACGCTCTATTCTGCTGTGCTTTGGCCTGGGCGACCTGCGCGTGGCACGGAGTACGGGACACCATGAAGTCTCAGCTGTGCGCCCCAGCTGAGCGGAGCTCTGGCACGGTGGGACCAAGGCAGGAACGTGGTCATCTCGTTGGCGTGGTCACGAAGAGGCACAAAGAGCCACGCATGATAGGGAGCCGAGTAGGATGGCTGTTCGCGGCTTTGTTGGCGCTGTATCTGCTCACCTCCGGGGGGCATACCAGCTCCAATGACGACGAGGTGATGTTCTACGTCACTCAAGGGCTGGTCGAACGCGGGAGTCTGGTCTTGCCGTCTGTGGAGGGCGCGGCTCTTTCGTGTGAGGTGCCTGGGCTGTGCGGATCACGCCTGATGCCGGACGGCACATTTCGGAGTGTGTACGGGCTGTTGCCGTCGCTGCTGGCGGTGCCGTTGTATTTGGTTGGGGGATGGCTCGCCCAGCTGTTCGAGCCGCGGTTTCACGAGTTTCTGATTCGTCTCGCGGTTACTGGCCTGAGCGCACTGACGACCGCGTGGGCGGCGACGATACTGGCGTTGGTGGCGGTCGAGGTTGGCGCGAGTCGGCGTGGCGGCATCATGCTCGGTCTGCTGTTTGGCACGACGACGCTTGCTTGGCCGTACGCACGTTCGTTCTCGAGCGAGCCGGTGGCTACAGCCTTTGTGGTGACCAGCATGTGGCTGGCGGTGCGCGCCGCTCGTGTCAAATCTGCCAGCAGTTGGATTGGTGCTGGCTTGATGCTCGGCCTCGCGGCAGCCACACGGCTGGCGATGCTCGCCGCAGTGCCACCCCTGCTAGGCTATCTTGTCGCTGCGCAGGGGAGGAAGTCTTCGGCCGCATCCGCGGCCGCGTTTGGCCTCGGGCTGCTCGGTCCGGCGCTCCTCGTCGCCGGCTATAACCTGCTCCGCTTCAACTCGATCGTGGAGACCGGCTATACGACCGCGCTCAATGGCAGCACGACCCTACCTTTCCACCTCGATCTACCAGCCGTTGCTGACAATATCTTCCAGGCAACACGCCTGTTGCTGTTTAGCCCGGGCAAAAGCGTCTTCCTGTACGCGCCGCCCCTGGTGGCTTCGGTGATAGCGCTGCCTGCCTTCTGGCGACGCAGGCCCTCGGAAGCGGGCCTGTGCGTGGCGCTCGTCGTCTGCGAGCTGGTGTTGCTCGGCGGGTATGGTCACTGGGACGGCGAATCGGCCTGGGGGCCGCGCTACCTGGTGCCATATGTGCCCTTTCTGATCTTGCCGCTGGCAGCGTGGCTGCGGCCGCATAGTGGGCCAGCTCGATGGCAACGCTACTTGCTGCTCGTCACGGCGGGCGCCGGTCTGGTGGTGCAGCTCTTCGCGGTGGCAACGAACTACAACACGTACGTCTTCAGTACCGGCGGTCCTACGGGGGCGGGCGCAGAGCGGCGCTGGTACGAGCCCGCGGCTTCGCCGCTGTTGGCCGCGCCCGCGCAGCTGGCGAGCCGGGCGGCCGCCTATCTGGACCCGCTGGAGCGGGGTCAGTATGCGCTGGTACGGGGTTTCTACTTCGCCGACGACCCCAGCCAGGCGCTGCCGCGCTGGACAACCGGTCGCAGCAGGCTGGAGTTTGTGCCCAGAACAACGGGCGACGGCGTGCTGAGGCTGGAATTCGTTCAGCCGGACAAGGGTGTTCGCCGCGAACTACCCGACCTCGATATCACACTCGACGAAGCAAAGCTCGCGATTGCGACCGCCCTCGTCTTGCAGAACCCGCCAGGGAACTTCCGGATCGAGCTGGCGCTGGGATCCTTGCGACCCGTTCGTCATCGCCTGGAGCTGACGACTCCGACATTCGTGCCAGCTAATCTCAACGAGAGCAGCGACCATCGCCAACTCGGCATCCAGCTCACCGCTGTGACGCTGGACATCGACTCGGACCCGCTCGTGCAGGCTGAGTGGCCGATCGTGCCGCCATTACCGGTGAGCGAGCAAGAGCCGTGGAGCCGGACCGCCTTCGGCTGGTTCTACGACCCGAGCGTGCCGCATCTGGTCGACTTCTGGCCCTGGTACGTAGCGGCCTCTGGCCTGCCGGCATGGCTGGCCTGGACAGCGGTACTACCGGGCAGCGCTTGCGTCTGGTTCGGCTGGGGTCTCGCGCGCCAGCTCGCTAGAGGGGCGGCCGAAAAGTCTCCTGCCACGGATGTCGCCCCTCTAGCGCAGTCTGTTTGAACGGAGTTCGGCCGCTGTTAGCCGTTTGCCATGTGCTTTTCGGCCGAACTCCTAGGGTCGATCCAGAGCCTTCCTCAATCTTGCGCTAGGATCTCCACTCGTGCGACAACCGAGCTCAGCCGCGCCGCGGGTGATCGTGAGTCGCTACGTGTTCCGTGGACGGATATGGTCGGCGATGCCACACTGGCTCCTTGATGAGTCATCTGGCGAGCTGGTCACCGCCGTCGTTCCCGGTGCTGAGGGACGAGGCACAGGTCACCTGGGCAGGGCGGGATTAGAAGCGCTCGCGAGTGGGCGGTGGACTCTGCACGAAAGCATGTGGCACACGCACCGCGCAGTATGGATCACCCCGATCGGCGCCGCCCACTCCATCGGCCACTTTTGGGACGCTGTCTCGGGACGTTTCGTGGGCTGGTATGTGAACCTTCAGGACCCGCTCCGTCGCTCGACAATCGGCTTCGACACCTGGGACCATGTGCTGGATGTCGTGGTCGACCCAGACATGACGTGGCACTGGAAGGACGAAGATCAGCTCAGAGACGCGGTCAGCCTGGGATTGTTCAACGTCGAGCAAGCAGCAGCCATTCGGGCTGAGGGTGAACGGGTCGTCGCCAGCCTGGGTAAGCGATTACCGACAGGCTGGGAAGAGTGGCAACCAGATCCCGCCTGGCCCGCGCTCACTCTTCCGGACGAGTGGCATCGTGTTGGTGAGTCGATTCGAATCACCTAAAGAGTTCGACCGAAAAGTCTCCTGCCACGGATCATACAGACGACTACAGTCGGCGTGAGGTAACGACTTCGCGGGCCAGAGGCACGTAGTCGCCAACCGGCGGATCCTGGAGCTGATACTGGGTGCTGACCGACTGGATGCCGAATGGGGTGGTCATGCCTACTCGCACCATATCCGCCACAGGCTGGCTGGCGGGTGTGGCAGTCAGAGCCACTTCGTAGGCTGGAGTGCGTATAGAGCCGGCCTCGATTTCGCCGCGACTCGCTCGTGGCACGCCAGCGACGAAGCCGTCGGTGGTCAGGCGAACGTCCAGGTAGTACCAGTTGGTGTGGGCGATCGCGACGCGCACGTCGTGCACGGGTTTGTTGGTCAGGAACGTGAAGTCGACGGTCGCGCGGTCGCCATTCAGGACGATCTCGCGGCTGAGTACCCAATCCCCGCTGCTGAGGCCTTCGACAACGCGATTGCGTGCGTAGTCGACACTGTCGCTGGGATTGAGCCGGATGAACTCGAAACGTTGGCCGTCGACGATGACGATCGAGCCGTAGTCCCAGTCGCTGTAGTCCATGAGTGACGTGCCGTCCCGAGCCTGCAGAAGCGGCTTCAAGGTCCCGCCAGTGCGGGCGAAGTGCGCGATCATCTGGTCGGTGTCGACCGTGTACTGCAACCGACTGGTGTCGGCGTACAGGCGCGCTACTTCAGCCAGCGATTGGCCGCGGCCAAACGCGTAACCCAGCCACGCTGCCACGATCAGCGACAGCGTAATGGACGCGAACAACCACCGACCTCGCCTTGCGGCCACTGGTGCGGCTAAAAGGGCCGGTCGAGGCTCAGACAACAAGACCAAGTGCTTTTCCCACTTCCGCCCGGCCAATTGGCCGCAACAGACTCCACGCGGCCACGAGACAGCCAATCTGGAAGCCCGTACCGATTATAGCCAGCACTACGCTCAACTGCTGGTACGTCGGGACATAGCCGGCGTGGTATAGCCGCACAGTCGGCAGGTCGATCCAGCCGAACGCCTCTGCTGGGGCCAGGCCGAAGCCCCAGACGGGCACATTAACCAGCGCAAACACCAGCGGCACCGCCCACAGGAAACGGACCACCCGCACGCTGCCAACCGACCCGCCTGCACCGAGTACGGCTACTGAGAGCGCCAACGCCGGCAACGGATACGCTTCGTTGACGAGCTTGGAGCCGGCCAGATACGCAAGCAGCACGACCAGACTGGTGCGCAACAGATCGAGCCCGCGCAGCCAGGCCAGCCAGGCAGCGATGAGCACGCAGCCGCTGAGCGTCAGTGCGCCGATCTGGGGCGAGAGGAAGAGGTGCACGGCAGTGAGATCCAGGAAGGGATCGATCCAGCTGATGGCGCCCCAAACACTCTGCCACGAAACGCCGCCGCCAGCCCGCGCGGCATGAAAACGAAGCACGTACAGCACCCCGTCGGCCCAGGGAGCACACAGCCCGACGAAACTCGTCGTTGCAGAGATGGCCACCAGCACGGCCGACCCCACAGGACGGCTAGCCACGCGCCAGGCGTACAACATCACAACCGGCACAAGCAGCAAGGGGACGAACTTGACCGCCCCGCCAAGACCAAGCAGGAAGCCCGCCAGAGCCCAGCGCTGGTTCTGCGCAGCCAGGACGCCCCCCAGTAGCAACGCCACCATGATCGGATCGAACGTCCACAGTCCGATCAGCAGGACGTACGGATTCAGCCAGTACCACTTCGCGGCCGCCTGATGCCCCAGACGGCCCAGCAGGACCACGGTCACCACGTCCGCGACAATAGTGGGAGCTTTCATGCCCAGTGACAACAATGGCGGGACGGGCATGGCAGTGAATGTGTCTGGCCCAGCGAAATGTTGCGCCATGGGTCCGGCCAACTGAAACCACACCCGGGCCACCGGCCACCACACCAGCAGCATGCCCGGCGGATAGGCCCAGTACTCGTAGAACTCTCGGTAGCCCGATCCTTGCGCCAACGCACTCAGCTGGCGCATGTGTTCATAGGGTGCGTTGACCGCGCTCCACAAGTTTGGCTCGCGACCAAGTTCGGCGGCGACGTTCCACCAGGTCTGTGAGTCCCACGTGTGCTGCAATGGTGTCAGCGCAATCCGCAGCACGAGCCCGACCACAACCCAGCCCCAGCTGGGCCACCACGAGGTACGTCCCCAGTTCCGAGCTCCCGCTCTGAATGGCGCGGACTGGCTTGACGCGTACACTAGTTCAGGCTGTGAGCCACGCGATGTCACGGCGATGGTGGAGGGTTGGCTGGCGCCAGGACGAATTTGCACGTCTGGTGCTTCTGGCCGTCGGGGTTCGGCTGCTGCTGGTACCACTCACGCATACGTGGGACGGGCAGACGTGGGCCAACGTTTTCGCTGAGCTAGCCCGCAGCGGAAACCCGTTGGATGCCATACACCAACCATACGAGACCATGCGTGAGTTGAGCCTGTTGACGGCCGCGGCCGGTCGTCACACGGACTTCTATGAGTACTGGGCCTACCCACCCCTACAGTTATATGTGTACTGGCCTCTGGCGCACCTGTACACATTCCTGGGCGGCAGGCTCGATCCGAGTTTTGTCGTCCAGCCGGCCATGATTGCACCGAGCTTGTCGGCCGGGCTGCTCCTGCTGATTCACACTCCGAATATCGTCGCCGACGTGGCCGCGCTGTACCTGATGCGCGCGCTCGGGGTCAGCCTGGTTAACTTGCGCCGGTACGCATTCAACCCACTTGTCCTGCTCGTCGGCATCTGGACCTTCGATGCTGTGATGGTTGCATTCTTGCTACTCGGGCTGTACTGGGCCGAGCGAGGCCGACCAACGCTGAGTGGCGTGGCTATCGCCCTGGGCGCCGCGACGAAGTTCGTCCCTCTGGTCGCACTACCCGTAGTTCTGCTGTCCACCCTCGACTCAACGCTGCCGCTGCGTCGTCGCGTCGCTCAATGCGTCATCACGCTGCTGACGTGCCTGGGTGTGTTGGCTCTTGTTGTCTGGCCAGTCGTGGATGGCGTGGTCTACGTGGTCCAATTCCAGCTCCAGCGCTTCGGCGCCGGCCTGAGCCTGGCGCAAACACCCACTACCTTGGCAGGACCAAACGGTGATTGGCGCCCGCCGGTGGATGCGTATGCCTCCGCGGAGTTGGGCGGCCTCGTACTGCCGTTGACCCTGCTTGCAGGGAGTTACCTCGTTGTTCGCTGGCGTCTGTCCGTGAACAGCGCCTTCTTCGTACTGGTCCTGGCATTCCTGGCCGGAGCAAAGGTCGTCAACGAACCATACGCGCTGAGCGCATTGGCCCTGGGAACGATCGAACTCGACCGCCGGCCCACATCGACTCTGGAAGCTGGTTACCTGCTGCTGTGGCTGGCTCCGTTCGCGTATGCCATGTTGAACACCCCTGCGTGGGCCTTTCTTCTGTCCGGGCTTCAGTGGGCGGCGCCAACGCTGACGGCAGGCATCGACATGTGGCTACACGCGTACCGCACCTTCCGGAGCTTGCCCGAAGCGCGCTGGCCATACACCTTGATCACGGTCGCGTTCGACGTGGGCATCTGCACCGCCGTGTGGTCGGTGCTGCGCTCCGCGAGCGCGTTCAGGACTGTCCAGGCGCGTGGCTAAACGCCTGAGGGGCTGGCTGTCGCTGGCGATCGGGGCTGCGACGGTTTTCTGGCTCGGCTATAGCACAGGCCGGGTCCAGAGCATTAGCGACCTGGCCATGCGGTCGCGTGATGCTGACACGGACCGCTATTCGATCAGTCGCGGCGGGCTCCTGCTTCACTTCGAGCGCCTCGGTGGCGATGGCAAACCCTATCTGCGGAGCGGCACTGGTCAGGAACTGCTCGACTTGAGCGACTGGGATCGAGACTCGCGGATCGTCGTCGACGGCAGCCTCTACGAACTTGTGCGGCTGTACCCGCAGTCCTCGGTAGATTACGAGCGCTATCGTGTCGCTGAAACGTTGAATGGGGATGGCTGGTTTCTCGAGCGAGAAGTAAGCCTGGCACAGAATGGCGTCATTCAGATTCAACACTCATTCGTTGCGCGACGGCCCATTCGACGAGTCGATCTGGCACTGGCGCACACACATCAATACTTCCTCAGTCTTCAGGTCGACGAAACCTCTGTCACGGCGACGGTCAACGGCTTGACCCGTGACCAGACGGCTGGCGGTGTCGAAGGGGTGGCCACCCATCGACTGACGATTCGCGGCGGCTCGGAAGCGCCGTCACCCCGGTTCCGATCTGGAGCGGCTCAAGCCTACGGACCGTCAGCCTTTATCGCCGACATGAGCGCTGATGCCCCGGCGGTGGATCAGCGAGTGGTGCTGGGACAGGAGACTATCTCGGTCGAGGTTCTGCCGTCGTGAAAGGAACGAGCCTCAGGGTACCCAATCGAGGACCCGGTCGTTGGCGACACCGTCACTGAGCAGCAGGCTGTCTGTACCATCGTGATTGACAACGCCAATTTGGCGCACATGCGCGAGGTCGTCGTGCCGGGTAAAGGCGATCCGCTGGCCATCGGGCGACCAGCGCAGCGTCGAGTAGCTGATACCCGGCTTACTGGCGATGACGGTCTGCTCGGAGGTACCGTCAATGCGCGCCACGCGCACGGCCCAGGCCTGCGGCAGGTTGCCCGCACCTGGGACCTCGGCGGCGTACGCGAGCCACAACCCGTCGGGTGACCATGCCGCCGCGACCTCCAGGACATCGCCGTCCGTCAACTTGTGCGCGTCAGCGAAGGGCTGATCGGCGACGAAAATGCTGTAGAATTTGTGTGTACCAGAGTAGCCGAGTGCCAGGTGCTGCCCGTCCCTGGACGCAGACGGGTTCAGGCCATTCAGGCCAATGGGCACACGCGCTTGTCCGCTGGCGTCGACGAACGAGAGGCCCGACGGTGCTGTTTCGCGCACTAGAACGCGGTCGGGTCCAGCCCATCCAACGGACAGGTAGCTCGCGACGTGGTCCGGCTGGGCTCCATCAACCGTCGGCAGCAATTCGTTGGGAGCGGCGCCGTCGTCCTCGGCGCGCACTACGCTCACGCCGCCCAGGATGGCCACGATGCCGCCGCCGCCGCCCGGTCGAGCGGCGGCGTCGAGCACACCTCGGTCGTCCTCCGGGAGCGGGATCGGCATGATTCCGCCACGACTCCACCACGCCAGCCTGTAATCCGAAGGCAGATCGGACTGAGCGCGGGGCGAAAGCCTGGTGGTAGCGATCAGCAGCCGGCCGTCAACATCTGCCGAAGAAGCTGGCACACCTGCCGGTTGAGTCCGCAGCTGCGCCGCCGCGGTCGAATGGTTGGCAACGCTGACTGGTAAGCCGCCGTTGCCGGCGGGCACAGGCTGAGGAATCGACACGGTCGGCAGCGGAGGTGGCGCCGCTCGCTCGGCCGGCAAACACGCCGCGGCGCCCAGCCATAAGCACAGCGGCAAGATCGTGGTTAGCCGTCGCATGCAGGATCCGCGATTCCCCGGTAGTGGAATGGTACGCGATCGAAGCGTGCCCACAGTGTCTTCAGATAATCGGCAACCGCACTCCAGCAATAAAGCCCGGTCCACTGCCCACCCTCCAGGACGGACATGCCGTCTCTCAGTCCGAGCTCCGCCAACCCGACGACGCCAGGCGCGGATCCAACATTGTCGGACCAGATGCAGTTCGCGCCTTAGAGAGGGGCGGCATCCGTGGCAGGAGACTTTTCGGCCGCCCCTCTAGAACGTCGCCGCGGGCGTCGCGGCAAAGCGAAGCTCGAGGACCATGCAGATGGCGTGGATGATCGCGATGTGCGCCGCCTGAATCTGAGCGGTTGTCTCGGCCGGAACGCGTAGCGCTAGGTCTGCAACCTCGCCCAGGCGACCCCCGCGTCCACACAGGGCTACGGTAAGCACGCCAGGCATGGCCGCGGCGAAGGCCCCGAGGACATTCGGACTCGCGCCGCTGGTGCTGATACCCACCAGGACGTCGCCCTCGCGTGCCAGAGCGCGCACCTGGCGGGCGAATACCTCGTCGAAGGCGTAGTCGTTCGCGATACCCGTGAGCACCGCGCCATCGGCTGACAGCGCAATGGCTGCACGCGGCGCACGCGCAGAGGCCCAGGGAACGAAGCGCCCCATCAGCTCGCCGGCCATATGCTGCGCATCGGCAGCACTGCCACCGTTGCCGCACACCAGCAGCTTGTTGCCACGCTCGAACGCCTCGCCTATCCGCTCGGCAACCATGGCGATCTCGTCGACCAGCACTGCGCAGGCTTGAATGGCAGCGGCGCTGCCAGAGAGCATCTCGAGCACGCTCGCGCATTGACGCTCCATTGATGGTTCGATGTCGTTGGCGGAGAGCACAACTGACGTAGGATAGGTCTCCCGCTCGACGCACGCAGACGGCTAAGTCTTCAGGCGGATCTACTCGTTCGAGCAGCGTCGACACGGAAGTGACGTTGATCCAGAGCCAGGAGGCAGGACCTCCGGCAGCGATTGAACTCAGGACTCAGGCAGTTTCGGGAGCAGATTCGCTAGCCGGAAGGGGTTGGTGATGACCAGACCTTCGATCTCACGCCCGTGGGCCATGGCCTCTGAGAGTACCTCTTGACAGCCGAGCGCACGAGCCGCGGACACGATGGCTGCGTCCCAATACGAGAGGCGGCACGCCGCCTTGATTTGCAGCGCTCCGAGCACAACGGGCAACGTGGTCGCCTGGACCTCAAAACGCAACCAGGTGCGGATGAGTCCCGAGGCAATGTCGTGCCCAAGAGCGTCCTGTCGCGTAGTCCGGGTAGCCTGCACGTAGAACTCCTGGAGCACCTGGACCGACAACGCAAGGTCACTCGCATCAAGCAGTTCAACGGCGACGTCGCGTTTGCGCGCTTCGCCTGGATCCTGACTTATGGAGTACAGCAGGATGTTCGTGTCGATGAAGCGCATTGCGGTCATCCGCCGCGGGTGTGCACGTCGTCGCGCGACAGGCGATCGGCAGCACTGAAGCGAACGATTTGCGCGCGCAAGGCGCGCTCCTCGCGCTTCAAACGCTCCGTATCCGACTCGTCGGAGGCCACTTCAAGGAGGAAGCGCTTGACCAGGGCCGAGACCGAGGTGTCTTGCTCGGCCGCCTTCATCCTTGCCCGCCGATACGTCTCGTCATCTATTGAAACTGTGATGTTCTTCACAGTTTCACATTATAGTCAAGTTGCGGGCCGGAACGCGCTCGACTTGCTGCGGCGCACCATTGGCTGACCTTCACGTGAGGCTCACCGAACGCCCCTCCAGGTACACCGCCCGTACATTTGCCAGGCAGCGGACGTCCTGCGCTGCGTTGCCTTCGACAAGGACAAGGTCCGCGCGCAGACCTTCACGCAGCGTGCCGAACTGGTCCGCTTGACCCGCGGCCACGCTCGCTGCACCGGTCGCCGCGTGGATTGCCTCGACCGCCGACAAGCCGCAGCCGACCAGTTCTTCAAGCTCACACCAGAACGTGTCGAACCGCGTCAGCCGCCAGCCAGCGTCAGATCCGGCGGCCAACCGCACGCCCGCCCGATGCAAGCGCCCAGCGTGGTCCAGCAGGATTTCACGGCGGCGCTTCCAGATATCCCGCTCGCCTCCGGGTGGCAGCCCCTCGGCCGTGTCGCGGATAACCTGCAGTGTCGGCGTCACCGAGATGCCGCGTTCGGCCACACGCTCGGCCAGCGCGTCGTCGTACGCCGCCGCCCAGCCTGGCCCGACAAAGAACCCGTGTTCGATAGAATCCGCACCCGCTTCAACCGCCCGAGCAATCGCCGTCGTGGCAGTGCAATGCACTGTTACGCGTCGCCCGAGTCCGTGCGCGGTCTCCGTGACCGCCTTCTCTTCGGCCAGCGAGAAGCTCGGGTACTCGGTCAAGCTGCCAGGTGTGTCGCCCCCTGAGCCGGCGACTTTGATGAAATCAGCGCCAGCGCTGATCAACCGGCGCACCATCCGTCGCACACCCTCCACACCGTCAGCCTCGCCCCCGAACGGTCGCATGTGGCCACCGGTGATGGTGATCGGGCTGCCCGCGACCAGAATGCGAGATCCCTGCACCAGCCCCCGAGCGATCGCGTCCCGCAGATCGAGGACGGTCCGCCCTCGCGAGCCGCAGTCGCGGACGGTGGTGACACCCGCCCGCAACGAGACCGCAGCATTGTGGGCCCCGCGCAGCGCCAGCGCGACGTCCGAATGCGCCTCCACATACGGCACGATGGGCGCGTTGTCGCTCGCAAGCGTCAAGTGAGCGTGCATGTTGATCAGGCCAGGCAAAAGCGTCTGCCTCTGCGCTCGAACAACCACGTCACCCTCGCCTGGCGAGAGCTGGTTCTCCGGCCCAATCATCTCGATACGACCGTCAGCGCCGAACGCCAGGCCCGTTCCTCCACGCAATGGACCACCTGTGCCATCGACCAGCCATTCCGGATAGATCAGTGTTCGCATTCCCGCATTAGACCTTGCGTCCGGGGGCGAGCGCAGGCCCAAGCCGCGCTTGTGCAGCTAGCCCTATAAACCACGCGGATTTCCGGCCGACTTGACCTATGGGATCAGACAGGACATCGTGCTAGCCTAACCACTTCGTTGTGAGACAAACGTCCATGGCTCCATCGCTGTCGGCGAGACATTCGTCCACGAGTCAGGTGCGCCACCGACCGTCGGGCGGGACTCTGGTGTGTCACCTGGCCGAGTTGGACGAACAAATCATTGCCCTGCTGCAAGCGGACGGTCGGCGTTCCGCCGCCGAAATCGCACGCGTGCTCGGTAGTACTCGCGGAACCATCCATCGCCGCATCCAGCGCCTCGTAGACGAGCAGTTCATCACGATCCGTGCGTTTGCCGTCTCGCGCAACATTGGGTTGCCCGTACATCTGTTCTTTGCGCTCCGCGTGGCGTTCGAGCAACTCAACCTCGTGGCAAAGTCAATAGCCGATTTCAAGGAATTGCGCTGGGTCGCGGTCACCTCCGGACAGAGGAACGTGCTGGCTGAGGGCTTTTTCAGCTCGACTGAGCACTTGAACGCTTTTGTCACGCGTCGGCTCGCACCACTACCGGGTATTCTCGAGGTCGAAACCCTCAACGTGCTCAGTCTCGAGAAATTCGGTTTCGACTGGACCGCGATCCGCCACGCTAGCGAGGATTACGCTATCGAGCCCGCTCCAACAACCGCGGCGACTACGCATGCCACGGCGGTGCACGAGCACGCATGACGAACTACCCTGGTCAGGACAAGACGGAACCCGCCGCGCGACTGCTGTTGGAAGGGCTCGCATCGCTGTGCGGGCTCGACGTGGATACTCCGCGCGTGGCGCTGCTGCAGCCGCTGGCCGACTCGCTGCTCCAACACGGAGAGCGGCTTGCTCGTACCACCGAGCCAGCAACGGAGCCGTACTTCATTGGCGCTATGCGGACCTGGAGTGATAGGTGACGCAACGGAATCTCGTCGACATTGGCGAGCTCACGCTGGCCGAGGCCGGCGCTGCATTTCGCCGCCGACAGTTCTCCCCCCTCCAATTGACGGAGACGTATCTCCAGCGTATTGCGCAAGCCGACGGCGTGCTCAATAGCTTCATCACGGTCACTGCTGACGCGGCGCGAGCGGCGGCTCAGCGAGCCACCGAAGAATTGGCAGCGGGAACAGATCGAGGACCCTTACATGGCATTCCGATCGCCTACAAGGATCTGATTGCGACAGCCGGTGTCCGGACAACCAGCGCGTCACGCATTTTCGCGGAGCGGACTCCTGAGGCGGACGCGACAGTCGTGAGCGCTTTGACACGCGCCGGCGTCGTGTGCCTCGGAAAGCTCAACATGCTGGAGTGCGCTTACGGGGTGGTTCATCCCGACTTCGGGGCGGCGTTGAATCCTTGGAGCCTGCAGCACTCATCAGGCGGCTCCTCGAGCGGCTCAGCGGTCGCCGTGGCTGCTGGTCTGTGCCTGGGTGCTCTTGGAACCGATACCGGCGGATCAATACGCATTCCAGCCGCTTGGTGTGGCATCGTGGGCCATAAGCCTACCTACGGGCTGGTGAGTCGGCACGGAGTCGATGCCCTCTCCTGGTCGCTGGATCACGTCGGGCCGATGACTCGCACGGTGCAAGATGCTGCACTTCTGCTGGAAGGCATGACAGGCTTCGATCCTCTGGATCCGGGATCGGCGCCAGTCGATCGCTTTCGGGCCACCGCTCTCGATACGGTCGAAGTCCAGCGACTGCGAATTGGCGTCCCACGGGAATTGCTCGCCACGGGCATCGACAGTGAGGTTCGCGGGATCATCGACGGAGCCTTGAACCTGCTTGGCGACTGCGTCGGTTCGATCGACGTCGCGGAGCTTCCGTCGAGCGATGAGTTGCTGGCGACGGAGTTTGTAATTATGTTCGCGGAGGCGGCCGCGTACCACCAGCCCTGGTTGCGAACACGGCCCGCCGACTACGCTCCACTGACGCGCGACCGCCTGGAGGCCGGCTCAGCTATTCCTGCTATTCACTACATCGATGCGCAGCGACAACGGCGCGAGCTCGTGGACCAGTTCGCGCGGCTGCACAAGCGCTTCGATGTGCTTGCCCTGCCGGCCGCGCCCACGGCGGCAATGGGCAGTTCCGACAACAGCCTCATGATCAGTGGCGAACCCACCGACGTCTTCCATGGCTTGATCCGTCTGACCGGGATGTTCAACGTGACGGGCGCGCCGGCGGTATCGGTCCCGTGCGGCTGGACGACCGCCGGTCTGCCGGTCGGTCTACAGCTGGCGGGTCGGCACTTTGAGGACCACGTCGTGCTCGCGGCCGCGCGGGCCTTCGAGCAAGCCCATGGCGAAACGGTACGCCTGCCAGGGCTCCCGCTGGGTCCGCTTTCGCAGGTCGGCGCATGACCGCCTACATCGTGCGGCGACTGCTGATGATGCTGATCGTTCTGGTAGGCGTCTCGATCGTGGTGTTCGGACTTATCCACATCACTCCCGGCGATCCGGCCAGAATCATGCTCGGCCCAGCTGCCCGCGACGAGGACGTGCAGCGTCTTCGCGTTCAACTCGGTCTCGACCAACCGGTCTACGCGCAGTACGTCCACTGGCTGGGGAACACGCTCCAGGGCAGGCTGGGTGACTCGATCGTCTTACGTCGACCAGTCCTGCAGGAGGTTGTACAGCGCTTCGGCAACACGGCATTGCTCGCCCTGAGCGCCATCGTCATCGCCTTTCCGGGGGGCATTCTCGTCGGATTGGTGTCCGCGATTCGGCGCGGCTCCGCGCTGGACCGCCTGGCTATGCTCGTGGCTACTCTAGGGCTCAGTCTGCCCTCGTTCTGGTTCGCGCTGATGCTGATTATCCTGTTCTCATTAACGCTCGGCCTCTTGCCGGGCACTGGCATGACTTCGGCAGTCGGTGGTGGTGGACCACTCGACGTACTGTCGCACTTGATCCTACCCGCACTGGCACTCGCGGTGGTGCCACTGGCGGTGATCGCGCGGTACACACGGTCCGCGGTACTCGAAGTTATCAATCAGGAATACGTCTCCGTCGCCCGAGCCAAAGGCCTGCCGGAGCGCCTCGTTCTGCTTCGCCACGTACTCTCCAATACCATGGTCGTGACAGTCACTATGCTCGGCCTGCAGGTGGGATTCCTGCTTTCCGGAGCGGTCTATATTGAGAACGTGTTCTCGTGGCCCGGTATCGGGCAGATGTTGGTAGACGCGATTCTCAAGCGCGACTTTCCGCTGGTGCAGGGGGGCGTTCTCTTCGTGTCGACCACCTACGTAGTCATAAATCTTGCCACCGATCTGCTCTACGGGTACCTCGATCCACGGATTCGGCTGGCATGAGCACCGGTCACCCAGTTGCTGCACAGCGTTCGCTGGTTGGCGAGCGCCCTGCAGCAGACTCGAACCGCGCGGTCACTCCCCCGCCTGGAGCGCCCTCATCAGCAGGCATAGCGCCGCCGACGGCGGTCGTACTTCGGAGGCGCCCTTCGGTCTGGCATCAGTTCGTGCGCAATGGCACAGCGATGACTGCCTTCTTGCTGGTAGTGACCATAGTCGTGCTCGCGATTGCGGCGCCGGTCCTTCCCCTCCAGGATCCGATCAAGCCGAGCTTCGGTCAGCGACTGCTGCCGCCACTGCAAGCAGGCCACTTTCTGGGCACCGACCAACTCGGTCGAGACCTCTTGTCGCGCTTGATCTGGGGTGCTCGAGTGTCCTTGGCGGTAGGAGCCTTCTCCGCCGTCATCGCCTGCACGTTGGGTTCTCTGGTGGGAGTGCTGGCAGGCTTTTTCGGTGGCGCAATGGACACGGTGCTGATGCGGATCATCGACGTCATGCTCGCCTTCCCGTACGTGCTGCTCGCGATCGCCCTCGTCGCAGCTCTGGGACCAGGTTTGATCAATGCAATGATCGCGATTGCGGTGGTGAACGTCTCCTTCTATGCGCGCAACATCCGCGGGAACGTTCTCGCCCTGCGCGGTCAGCCGTACATCGACGCAGCTCGGGCGTCCGGTGCTAGCCAGTGGCGGCTGCTGCGGCATCATGTATTTCCCAATGTGGTGCCGGCTCTGCTGGTGCTCTTGTCACTGAACGTGGGCTGGATGATCACTGAGACCGCTGGCCTATCGTTTCTGGGCCTTGGCGCACAACCCCCACAGGCCGACTGGGGGTCGATGCTCGGTGACGGCCGGCAGTTCATCACCGTGGCGTACCACGTGGCCACGATTCCGGGCCTGACCATCATGGCGCTCGTACTGGCGCTGAACACCATGGGTGACACGCTGCGCGATCTGCTTGATCCGCGGATTCGCGGGCGTTGAGTGGCGCATCGAGAACGGCCGTGAAGTGGCCGTGGCGCCTACAACCAAGAACCTCGTTGAGAATGGAGAACCTCGCATGAGCTCTGAATCTGTCCTAGGCCGTGAACCTGAAACGGCGAAGCTATCTCGCCGTGACCTCCTCCGTGCGGGTTCCGCATTGCTGGGCTCGGCCGGCATCGTCAGCCTGCTCTCCGCGCCCGTGGCGGCGAGCGCTGCTGGAGTCGTCGTAGGCCAAGCATCTGGGACCGCTCCGGGCGGCACGCTGGTTTCGATGGTGGTTGCCGAACCGACGTCCATGGACATTGCCAGCGGATCAGGTCAACACAACTACGCGATCATGAGTAATGTCTTCGAGAACCTCCTGTACTGGGATGACCGAACGCTTGACGTCAAGCTGGGTCTGGCAGAAAGCTACGATGTCTCGCCAGATGGGACTGCCTACACCTTCAGGCTGCGCCAGGGAGTCAAGTTTCACGACGGCACAGACATGGACGCGGACGCTGTCAAGTTCAGCTACACGCGTGTACTCGATCCCGACGACGAGTTCTACAAGCTGGGTCAGCCGTTCCCCTTGATGGACTTCTGGTACGGCGCGATCGACCCCAAACAGACGATTGTTCAGGACAAGTACACGGTCACCCTGAAACTGAAACAGCCCTTTTCACCGCTAGAGGGGTACCTGGCCTGGCCGGCCGCCTCGATTGTCAGCCCGACGGCTGTGAGAAAGTATGGAGCCGCCTTCCGCGAAAACCCGGTCGGTACGGGACCATTCAAGTTTGGTTCGTGGGACCACAATCAAAAGGTCACGTTCAACCGCTTCGACGGTTACTGGGGTGATAAAGCCAGTCTGGATACGATCATCTTTCGTCCGCTGGTCGAGCAACAAACCCGCTATACCGAGCTGCTCGCCGGCAACATCGACCTGGCGTATGACCTGCCACCGGACAACCTCGCGCAAGTCAAGGCAGATCCTCGTGTTCAGTACCTTGAAACGCCATTGGGGCATGTCTGGTTTCTCGTCCTGAACACGACCGGTGGGCCGACGAAGGATGTCCGGGTCCGCCAGGCGCTTGCCTATGCCGTCGACAAGCAAGCCATTATCAATGACATCTTGAAGGGCACAGGCTTGCCGGCTACGGGGCCCGTGCCGTCGGTGATCGACTACGCATATAAGAAGGATGTGCAGGCGTACGATTACGATCCAGATAAAGCCAAGCAGTTGCTCAGTGCTGCGGGCTACCCGAACGGTTTCACAACCAAGTTCTGGGTCACCCAGTCTGGATCGGGGATGCAGTCACCCCAAGCTATGGGTGAGGCGATCCAGGCAATGTTCTCGCAAGTGGGCGTGCAAGCCAGCATCGAGGTCAACGAGTGGGGGGCATACCTTGATAAGTATGCCGCTGGCATGCCTGATGATGTTGGTCTAGCGGAGATGAGCTGGTTCACCAACGACGCGCAGAACATCCCCAAGCTGACGCTCACTTGTGACGCCGTCTCCCCTAAGGGCTATAACAGCGGTCGGTACTGCAACAACGCGTACGACCAAGCCTTGACCCAGTTCTACTCCACCGTCGACAAACAGCAGCAGGCC
>JAABUQ010002375.1_pt1 | contig 37476 bp, 31 predicted proteins | sample 5560001 | NCBI WGS metagenome assembly JAABUQ01 (sample SAMN10711888, study PRJNA513371) | rock metagenome | isolation source: Antarctica rocks | place: Antarctica: Victoria Land, Finger Mt nord | collected 2015-12-18 | reverse complement strand
ACGGAAAAGGCCAGAGAACGAGCCGCGAAAAGGATGCAGAGAGCCGCATAGAGCGGCCTCACGCCTCATTCCGCACTTCTCCCACCCGTCCATCACCCATACGCCGGCAATCTCGCAACAGGCTCTGTGCATCATAGTATTATACGAGCGTAAGGTCCGTTATCCCATGTCTATCCAGCATGATATTCATAAGAGAATGCTCTTCCGATTCTCGGTGATCCCCTCATTTTCTCGGCATGTGTCTAGCCCGGGTTGAAGGCTGTTCCGTAGAAGCTGCGTTTTGTGGCGGATCGGAGCGCGGCTGTGGGCAAGGCGGGTCGGTGGGGTGGGCGGCTTGAGAACGTCCGTGGGTTCATCGGCGGGCTGTATGTGCCTGACCTACACGCCAGGCGCGTCGATTTGCTGGCAGGTGCGATGCTGGGGGTGATGGCGGGCGCGTCGCTAGCGGTGGCCGTGATCGGCCAGGCGCTTGCGCAGGCGCGCGGGCTTGTGACCAAGCACGCGGTCAAGCAGGTGGACCGGCTGCTGAGCAACCGTGGCATCGACGTGTGGGACAGCTTCGCCCGCTGGGTGCCGCACCAGATCGGGACGCGCGGGCAGGTCCTGGTTGCGATGGACTGGACCGAGTTCGACCGCGACGGCCAATCGACGCTGATGTTGAGCCTGGTGACGGGGCACGGGCGGGCAGCGCCCTTGTTGTGGCTCACGGTATGGAAGGACGAGCTTTCCGAGCAACGCAACGCCTTTGAGGATGGCTGCCTCGTGCGGCTGAAGGAGTTGGTGCCGCAGGGCTGTGCGGTCACCACCTTGGCCGACCGGGGGTTCGGCGACCAGAAGCTGTTCGGCTTTCTGGCCGAACTCGGGTTCGGCTACGTCGTCCGCTTCCGCGGCAACGTCCACGTCACCGACGCCTTGGGCGAGACCCGGCCCGCAGCCTAGTGGGTGGGCACGGGCGGGCGTGCCCGCAAGCTGCGCGACGCCCGGGTCACGGCGCAGGGACGCCAGGTTGGGGCCGTGGTGTGCGTCCACGCCAAAGCGATGAAAGAGCCATGGTGCCTCGCTGCCAGCGGCGCCGAGGCATCAGCGGCGGAGCTGGTCAACCACTATGCCAAGCGCTGGACGATTGAGCCGCAGTTCCGCGACACCAAGGACCTGCGCTTCGGCATGGGGCTGAGCGCCACCCGCATCGGCGAACCCATGCGGCGCGACCGGCTGCTGCTGGTCAGCGCATTCGCAACTGCCCTGCTCACTCTGCTGGGCACGGTCGGCGAGAGCCTGGGCATGGATCGGCTGCTGAAGTCCAACACCAGCAAGACCCGCACCCATTCGCTATTTCGGCAAGGTTGCATGCTCTACGACCTCATCCCCAACATGCCAGAGCACAGGCTGACGCCGCTGATCGAAAAGTTCGCCGAAGCCGTATCAAACGCTGGGGTATTCACGCTGAAAATTTTGGCAACGCAATGAGGGGATGACTGAGCTTCCGATTACCTTCCTTGGCTGGAGAGGGTAGACCGCCCTCGCGGCGGCCCAGGCTGACCTGCTGTGCAAGCTGGCATCAGTGACAGAACTAAACAACAGCAATAAACCTCCGTTGCCGGGCTGACTGGCTGGCGCTGGCCGCCGTGGACGACGAACCCCGGCCAGCACCGTGGACCCTGGTCTTTAGCGACGCCGTTCGCACCGTGACCAGCGGCCAGCATACGCCGAGACCTCCCAGCCGTGCAGGCGGCGCCCCGCCCGCCCTCAATCACAAACCCGGCCGAGGGGCGGATTAACCGCATCAAGACCACCGCGCGATCTATCTACGTGCTGGTCGGCCAGGTTTTGACCTCTACCGCGCCCACGTCCTCCATGCCGCATGAACCCGGAACAACAGCACGGGACGTGCAGGAGGACCTGCATCGCCGGGCATGGGAAAGGCGCTGCCACTGCCCGACCGTCGAAAAACCGTCCTGTGCTAATGCAAGTTAAAGACACTCCTGCTCAAGCGGACAAACATGCCGCAGCGATCAACTACTAAAGCAGCATGGAACATCACCACTTCGGATCATGCTGGCGCCGGTTGCTGCTGGGCCACGCTGACCGATGTTTGTCCTGGATTGAAACGGCATCATTATTGGCTGGCGTTGCAAACCCGGATGCTGAGAGGATGATGCGGCGAATGGTCTCCGGGAGAACACCCAAGCAAGGCGCCTGCGGGCCTGCAAGCGGAATGTCAGCAGGCTTCGACTGGCGGTCTCTGCATGCGCAAGGTCGGAGGGGCCTTGTCCAGAGGCTTGCGGCAAGTGTCAGTATGCCCGCTGGTCGTCACGCTGCGTCGTTGGCGGAGCCTTACGATACTCAGGCCGCTTCGCAAGCAGAATGTGCAGGGCGGCACTCGCCGCTTGGCTGCTCCTGAACCCGGACGGATGAACGCCATGATCGCCACCCCGGCACAGGCCAGGGCCTGTCAGCCCTGCCTTCGCTGGCCTGACCGGCGAAGCGGCTTAGCCCTTGCTGCCGTCCGTCGCGCATGAAGCTGGCCCTCCTCTCCGGCCCGGCGCACCTGACCTACTGCACCAACGTCCACCGGGGTGAGAGCTGGACGGAAACCTTCTCCGCCCTCCAACGCCACCTGCCAGAGGTGAAGCGGCAGGCCTCCCCGGATGCGCCGATGGGCGTCGGGCTGCGCCTGTCCGCACGCGCCGCCGCGGCGCTGGACGACCCTGCGGCGCTCGATGCCTTCCGCATTTTCCTGGGCCGCGAGGGCTTGTATGTCTTCACGGTCAACGGTTTCCCCTACGGCTCCTTCCACGGCGTCCGCGTCAAGGAGAGCGTCTATGCGCCGGACTGGCGCCAGCCGGAGCGGCTGACCTACACCGACCGCCTGGCGACCCTGTTGGCGGCCCTGCTGCCGCAGGATCAGTCGGACCTGGCCGGCAGCGTCAGCACCGTCCCCGGCGCCTTTCACGACGCCGCAGCCAGCCCCGGCGCGCATGAGGCCATTGCGGAGGCGATGCTGCGCCACGCTGCGGGCCTGGTCAGGCTGGAAGAGCGCACCGGGCGCCACATCACCCTGGCGCTGGAACCGGAGCCGATGTGCCTGCTGGAAACCACCGCGCAGGCCGTGGCCTTCTTCAAGCAGCACCTGTTCAGCCACGACGCCATCGCCCGCTTCGCCAAACTCGCCGACGGGCGCACGGCGGCAGAGGCCGAGGGCCTGCTCCGCAGCCATGTTGGCTTGTGCCTGGACGTGTGCCACGCCGCGGTCGGGTTCGAGGTCCCGGCAGAAAGCCTGGCCCTGCTGCGTGGCGCGGGGATCGCGGTCATGAAGCTGCAATTGTCGTCTGCGCTGGCCGTGCCGCGCATGGACTGCCGGGCCGCTGGGTTGCTGCGCCAGTTCGACGACGGGGTTTACCTGCATCAGGTGGTCGAGCGCGGGCCGGACGGTCTGACCCGGTTCCTCGACCTCCCAGAGGCTCTGGCCGCCCGGGAAGACGGTGCGCGGGATGGGCGGGAGTGGCGCGTTCACTGCCACGTCCCAGTGTTCCACGACGGCCCTTTGCTCGGCGGCCTTTCGACCACCCAGCAAACCCTGCTGGACATGCTGGACACCCAGCGCAGGGATGGCATCAGTGCGCATCTGGAGGTTGAGACTTATACCTGGGACGTGCTGCCGCTGGACATCCGCCTCGGCACGCTGGATGCGGCCATCGCCCGCGAGATTGCCTGGGTGCGGGAGCGCCTGGCAGCATGACGCCCACTACCGCCATGCGGCTTGGCCGCGTCTCGAACCTGCCGACAGTGTGGACAAACGTGCTGGCGGGCATCGCCATGGCCGGGGTGACGCCTTGGCAGTGGGCGACCTTGCCGGCGGCGGCCGGCGTGTCCCTGGCTTACCTCGGCGGCATGTATCTCAACGACGCCTTCGACCGCGGCATAGATGCGCGGGAGCGTCCGTCTCGCCCGATCCCGTCTGGCGCCGTTAGCGCCAACACGGTGTTCGCCGCGGGCTTCGCGCTCCTGCTCGGCGCCGTGGCGGTGCTGCTGGCGGCCGCCCATGGCTTCGGGGAGCCGCCCGAGGCCGCCGTGCTGGCCATGCTTGCGCTCGGCGCGGCCGTGGTGACGTATAATTGGCACCATAAGGACAACCCGCTCAGTCCCTTGGCGATGGGGGCGTGCCGGCTGCTGGCCTACCTGGCGGCTGGGCTGGCCGCTGCGGCGGCGTTGACAGGGCCGCTTCTCGGCGCGGCAATGGTGTCCTTGTGCTACCTGCTCGGCCTCACTTACGCCGCCAAGGGTGAGCGCCCCGGCGCTGCCCGCCGGGTGTGGCCGCTGCTGTTCCTAGCGGCGCCCCTGGCCTATGGCATTATGCTGGCCGACAGCGCGGCGGGCTGGGCCGTGCTGCTGCTGCTGGCCGTGTGGACCGGAGCAGCGGTCTGGCTGCTCCGGCGACGGCGGCCCGGCGACGTCGGACGCGCCGTGGTGGCGTTGATCGCCGGCATCGCACTGCTCGACGCCTTGTTCCTGACCGTTGCCGGCTGGCCCGGCGCTGCGCTGCTGGCGCTCGGCTGCTTTTGCGCAACCCTCGTCCTGCAACGGTGGATCAGCGGAACATGACGCCCGAGAACATGATGTCTGAGAACGTGACGCCCGGGACCATGGCTCCAGAAGCGCTCATGGTGGGCTGGCTGGAACGGCAACTGCCCGCCCCGGCCGTGGAATGGCTGCTCGCGCAACGTGACCGCCTGCGTGCCGGGGCGTCCGAGCGCGACTTCCACCTGGCGGTCAGCCTCGCCCCCCGGCGCCTTGGCAGGGCTGACCTGCTACTGCGCCTGGAGGACTTTGCCGCTGCGGACCTGGCGCGTCCCGGCTGGGACCCGCACGGCTGGAGCGTGGACCAGGCTGGGCGCATCGTGTTGCTGCTGGCCGGCGGCGGCGTAGGCCCGGCGTTTGCCACTCGGCTGCACGAGCTGCTTGCCACTGCCGACCTTGCGGAAACTATCGCCTTCTACCGCGGCCTACCGCTGTATCCAGACCCCGCCCTGCACCTGGCACGGGCGTGGGAAGGCGCACGCACCAGCATGAGGCCAGTGTTCGAAAGCGTCGCCCACGCCAACCCGTATCCAGCCGAAGTGTTCGACGAAGCCGCCTGGAACCAGCTCGTCCTGAAAGCCCTGTTCATCGAGACCACCCTGGCGCCGATCCAGGGCCTGGACCGCCGCGGGAACGCCACCCTAATGCGCATGCTGTGCGACTATGCGCACGAACGCTGGGCCGCCGGGCGCAAGGTCAGTCCGGAGCTTTGGCGCTGCGTCGGCCCCTGGGCGGATGAGGCCGCGCTGGACGATCTCGCCCACGTGCTCCGCACCGGCGACCCGGCGGAACAGGCGGCGGCCCGGGCGGCGCTCGACGGCTCCAACCGCGAACTGGCCCGCCACCAGCCGTCTGCCGCATCCGAGCCGGAGATAGACCGTGTTCATTGACACCCACACCCACATGATCTCCCGCACCACCGACGATTATGAGGCGATGGCCGCAGCAGGGATCGTCGCTTGCATTGAGCCGGCCTTCTGGCTCGGGCAGCCACGCACCAACGTCGGTAGCTACATTGACTACCTCTCGACCATCGTCGGCTGGGAGCGGTTCCGTGCCGGGCAGTTCGGGTTGCGGCACTACTGCACCATCGGACTGAACAGCAAGGAAGCAAATGATCAGGCGCTGGCCGAGGCGGTGATGGAAATCCTGCCGCGCTTCGCGCTCAAGGACGGCGTCGTCGCCATCGGCGAGATTGGCTACGACGACCAGACCGACCTGGAGGACCGCTACTTTCGCCTGCAGCTCGACCTTGCGCGCGAGCTGGAGATGCCCGTGATGGTCCACACGCCGCACCGCGACAAGAAGCGCGGCACGACGCGGTCCCTGGACGTGGTGACGGAACAGGGGCTGGACCCGGCCTGGGTCATCATTGACCACAACAATGAGGAAACGGCGCAGGAGGTGCTGGACCGTGGCTTCTGGGCGGGGTTCTCGATCTATCCCGGCACCAAGATGGGCAGCGAGCGCATGGTGGAGATCGTCCGGCGCTATGGGCCGGAGCGCATTATCGTCGACTCCGCCTGCGACTGGGGCGTGTCCGACCCGCTGGCTGTGCCCCGGACGGCGGACCTGCTGCGGCGCGGCGGCATTGGCGAGGAGGCGATCTGGCAGGTCACCTACGGCAACGCGCTGACCGCCTATGGCCGGAACGGGCAGATGCAGGAAGCGGACTGGCTCGACCCGGCGCCGATCGACCAACGCACGATATATAACGGCAACTCGGTGCTGCGCAGCGGCCAGGTGCCGAGGATCGAGACGGTGCGGCGGCGTGACGTCTGGGGCGCCCCCACCCCAAAGGCCGGGGGCGCCGACGCGGAGCGGCTCACCAATGTACGTCAGTCCTAAGGGTCTGGACCTGGGAATGCACCCCACGATCGTCTTGCTCGTCGTCGGGCTGACGCCCCGCCTGATCGGCACGGACACGCCCAACCTGGCACGGCTGGCGCAGGAGGGCGTAATGCGTCCGCTGCGGACGGTGTTGCCGGCCGTCACCTGCTCCGTGCAGTCTACCCTGGTGACGGGCTTGCAGCCGAGCGGCCACGGCATCGTTGCCAATGGCTGGTATTTCCGCGATCAATCAGAGGTCCACCTGTGGCGCCAATCGAACCGGCTGGTGGCCGGCGAGAAGATCTGGGACGCCGGGCGCCGGCGCGACCCGGCCTTCACCTGCGCCAAGATGTTCTGGTGGTATAACATGTATGCCAGCGCCGACTTCAGCGCGACACCGCGGCCGATGTATCCGGCGGATGGCAGGAAGCTCCCCGATCACTATTCCGAGCCGCCGTGCCTGCATGACGAGCTGGACGACAAGCTCGGCACCTTCCCGCTGTTCAAGTTCTGGGGGCCGGCGACGGACATCTCCAGCACCCGCTGGATTGCCGGGGCGACGGAGCACGTCCTGCAATCCCGGCGCCCGACGCTGACGCTGGCCTACATGCCGCATCTCGACTATGGCCTGCAGAAGTGGGGACCAGACCCGGCCGACCCGCGGATTGCCAACGACCTGCGCGAGGTGGATGCGGTGTGTGGCGGGCTGATGGCGGTGGCGCGCAGCCTCGGCTGCCGCGTCATCGTCGTGTCGGAATACGGCATCGTGCCGGTGACGGACGCGGTCCACATCAACCGCGCGCTCCGCAGCGCCCGCCTGCTGCGGTTGCGGATCGAGAACGGGCGCGAGCTGCTCGACCCCGGCGCCAGCCGTGCTTTTGCGCTGGCCGACCATCAGGTGGCCCACATCTACGTGCGCGACCCGGAAGACTTGGCCGCGACCCGCCGGGCACTGGAGACCGTGGACGGCATCGGTGCCATTCTGGACGAGGATGGGAAGCGGGCGCATGGCCTGGATCATCCCCGGTCCGGCGAGCTGGTGGCGCTGGCCGAGCGGGACCGCTGGTTCAGCTACTACTGGTGGGACGACGACCGAAGGGCGCCGGACTACGCCCGCACCGTGGATATCCACCGCAAGCCCGGCTACGATCCGATGGAGTTGTTCCTGGATCCCGGCTTATCCGCGCCGAAGCTGCGGGTCGCGATGAGGCTGCTGCAGCGCAAGCTGGGCCAGCGGGCGTTGCTGGACATCACTCCGATTCAGGGGACGTCACTGGTGAAGGGATCGCACGGCCTGCTGACGGACGATCCGCTGGACGGCCCGCTCGTGATCTCCGACACGCCGCACCTGATGCCGGCCGAGGATGAGGCGGTCGGCGCCACCGAGTTTAAGACGCTAGTTCTAGACCACGTGTTCCATCCCTGAGCGCCCCTGCCTCAGCGTTCAGCCCTTGTTCTGCGCCTGCTATGCAACTTTTGCCGCCCGCACGAAATCCCGGATCAGCCCGGCATCCTTGACGCCACGGGCACGCTCCACCCCCGAAGACACATCCACCGCCCGGGCGCCCGAGATGCGTATCGCCTCGGCCACGTTGCCGGGAGTCAGGCCGCCGGCCAGTAACCAGGGCGCCGGGGCGGCCCAGCCCTGCAAGACGGCCCACTCGAACGCCGCCGCGTTGCCGCCAGGCAGCGTTGCCCCGGCAGGAGGCCGCGCATCGAGCAGCAGCCGGTCCACTCCCGGCGAGCGAGCGGGCAAGTCGCCAGCCGCCCCGACGCCGACCGCATGCCAGACCGGAATCCCGAAACGGATCCGCAGCGCGGCGGCCCGTTCCAGGCTGGCATGGACCTGCATCGCGTCGAGCTGCACGGCCGCCAGGGTCTGCTCCACCTCCGCATCCCCGGGTTCGACGAACAGGCCAACCCGCGCGGGGCTGCGCCCCGAGCGGTATCCGGAGCCACGCATGTGGCGGTCCAGCGCCGCCGCCTCGCCAGGCGTGACTGCGCGCGGAGACGGCCCGAAGAACACATACCCCAGCCAGTCTGCGCCGGCCTCTGCGACCGCGTCTACATCAGCGGGCGTGCGGACGCCGCAGATTTTTACTTGCACGTTCATGCCCGCTCCTCCAGGCCGGCGCCAAGGGCAGCCAGCGTATACCAGAACCCGGGATAGGTCTTTGCCACGCAGCCCGGGTCCAGGATGGTGATGCCACCGACCCGCAGCCCGGCCAAGGCAAAGCTCATGGCGATGCGATGGTCGGAGTAGGTATGCACCTCTGTCGGGCGTGTGCTGTAGGACAGGGTCGGGTCGGGTGTCACAAGCAGGTCGTCCCGCTCCTCCCGCCCTAGGCCGGGCGCAATGCGCGACAGCTCCGTGGCAAGGGCGGCCAACCGGTCGCACTCCTTGACCCTGAGGTTGGCGATGCCGGTGAAACGCACCGGCGCCCGGTTGAATGCGGCCAGCACGGCAAGCGTCGGCACCGCGTCCTGCATTTGCGACCCGTCAATGGTTGCGGGCATGTACGGGAACGTCCGGATAACCTGCCATGCCTTGGCGTCCGGCTGGGTGAAGGCGCCCGGCGCTAGACCAATGTTGACCCGCCCGCCCGTCAGCGCCTCGGCGGCCCAGAGATAGGTCGCCGCTGACGCATCCGGCTCCACCACGAAGTCCGTGGCCGTGTAGCCGGTCGCAGCCACACGCCACGCCTCCGCCCCGGACAGCTCAGCCCGTGCCCCGAAGCGGGCCATCGCCGCCAGGGTCAGGTCCACGTAGCCCCGGGCGCCGATGTCGCTGCTGGTCAGCGCAACCTCGACCGGGCCCCGCCCGCAGGCGGCCGCCATCAACAGTGCCGACACATACTGGCTGGACAGCCCCCCATCCACCGTGACCCGTCCGCCCGGAAAGCCGCCCTGCCCGCGCACCGTCACCGGCGGGCAGCCGCTGGCTGCCGCCGCATCCACGCCCAGCATGACCAAGGCCTCGGTGAGCGGTGCAATCGGGCGCCGGCGCATACGGCCGTCACCGTCCAGCACCACCGTGCCGTTCACCAGCGCCGCAGCAGCCGTCAGGAAGCGTGTCGCCGTCCCGGCGTTGCCCAGGAACAACGGCCCGTCCGGCGCCGCAAGCCGGCCAGTTCCGGTCACGGTGAAGCTTGTCGTATCCGGCTCGGTAATGGACACGCCCATGCGGCTCAGCGCCGCCGACATCAGTGCCGTGTCATCGCTCTTGAGCGCGCCGGTCAGCCGGCTGGTACCGCGCGCCAGGGCTGCCAGCAGCAGCGCGCGGTTGGTGATGGACTTGGACCCCGGCAGGACCGCGCGGCCGGACAAAGGCACCTTGGGAGGTATGATGCGAACCGCGTCAATGCGGGTGGCCACTGCCATGATGGCCTCACGGGAGATTACACCCCAATTACCGCCGAGAGGCACCAAACTGTCAACCTTCGCCGTTGCAGTGCTGACCTAGTCCGCAGACGGTGGACGACGGGGCACCTCAGCAATATCACAAGGCATCCTCGAAAAATGAACAGTCGATCAACACATAGATGACAGAAAATTCTGTGTTCTTGTTTATTAACTCCCTTCCTTATTTGTGCATTTCCTTTTAAATCTAGCTTAGTCATATCGTCGTTGCAGCAGGATCCACCGGCCTCGGTGATGTACAGCGCGTGCTACGACCTAGCAGGGAAGACCATGGTGGATGCTGGACGGTGCAGCACTGTTTACAGAAACTCTGCCGCAACACCTTGCCGGGCGCAGCATCGCGTTAGTCGGGTTGATGGGCGCCGGTAAGACAAGCGTCGGGCGCAAGTTGGCGGCGCGGCTCGGGCTGCCCTTCCGTGACTCGGACACAGAGATCGAATTGACCGCCGGCGCCAGCATCGCGCAGCTTTTTTCCCGTCATGGCGAGCAGGTCTTCCGTGACGGCGAGCGCCGCGCCATCCGAACGGTGCTGGCCGACGGCCCGTCCGTGCTGGCGACCGGGGGTGGGGCATTCGCCGATTCTGGGACCCGCGCCGCCATTCGGCGCGAGGCGGTATCGGTGTGGCTCCGCTGCGGGCTGCCATCCCTCGTGCGCCGGGTCTCCGGATCGAAGGACCGTCCGCTGCTGCAAGGCAGCGGCACAGCAGAGGTTCTGCAGCGCTTGATGACGGTGCGCCATCCCTACTACGCCGAGGCGGACCTGGTGGTTGACAGCATTGACGAGGACGTGGACGCCACGGTGTCCGAGGTCCAGACCGCTCTGCAAGCCTGGCGACCACCCCGGCGCCTTTCCGTGCGGGCGCAGGCTGCCTCTTCCTACGATGTGGTGATCGGTCGCGGCCTGCTCGGGCGCGCAGGCGCCCACCTGGCCCCTGTGCTGCCGCGCAAGCGGTGCTTGGTGGTAACGGACGAGACAGTGGCTAGGCTGTATTTGCCGGCTTTGATGAACGGCCTAGCCGAAACTGGGATTGAGGCGTCGTCAGTCGTGATCCCCGCCGGCGAGGCCTCGAAGAGCATGCATATGTATTGCAAGGTCGTGGATCGCCTGCTCGAGGCTGGACCTGATCGCCGTACTGCGGTGCTGGCCATGGGTGGCGGCGTGGTAGGGGACCTCGCGGGCTTTGCCGCTGCGACCGTTATGCGGGGGTTGTCCTTCGTCCAGATACCGACCACGCTGCTGGCGCAGGTGGATAGCAGCGTTGGCGGCAAGACGGGAGTGAACGCGGCCCAGGGCAAGAACACGGTCGGCGCGTTCCACCAGCCATGCCTGGTGCTGGCTGATACGGACACACTCAGAACCCTGCCAGGTCGCGAGATGCGGGCGGGATATGCCGAACTGGTTAAGGCCGGGCTGATTGGGGATACGGCCTTCTTTGAGCATTGTGAGCGCCACGGCATGGCGATGGTGGAGGGCGACCCGGACCTGCTGGCCGACGCCGTACTCCATGCCTGCGCGTTCAAGGCGGCAGTGGTGGCCGACGATCCCCAGGAGGAGCGCGGCAACGGCGGGCGTGCGCTGCTCAACCTGGGCCATACCTTCGGGCATGCGTTGGAGGCCGTTGCCGGATATGGCACGCTGCTGCATGGCGAAGCGGTGGCGGCCGGCATAGGCATGGCGTTCCGCCTCTCGGCCCGGCTCGGCCACTGCGCGGGAGACGATGTGGAACGGGTGGAGCGGCACCTGGACCTGGTTGGGCTGCCGAGCGGGTTGAGCCAGCTCAACCGGCGCCTGCAGGCTGGACCCTTACTGGACTATATGCGCCGGGACAAGAAAAATCGTGATGGGCGGCTTCGCTTCATTCTGGTACACGGCATCGGCAAGGCGTTCACGTCTGAAGGTCTGGCCGGAGACGAGGTGTTGGAGTTCCTGCTGGATGAAGGATGCGATGCGTAGCCGGGTCGGTACAGGTCCATGCAAAGTCATTTTTGTATGAAAACCAGAATGGCGCTGTCGGAATATTAAAGCCGCGGGGTATGTGCTAAACCCGAATAACCCTGCGCGGACCCATCAAGTCCACTTGTAAATCCTCAATCCATCCTGATCTTCCCAACGTAGGACGGAATTGCATTAGCAATCGTCTTGCCTAGAGCGCATTTTGCTGATCTCACAGCGTATTCTTGAGTAGAAGGACAGATAACATGTCGGGTTCCACATACGATTTCAGCACATTACAGGACTCTAGTCGCTACGACTTCAGCACTTTTTCAGGCGCGGTCGCGGGCGGCCAGAGTGGGATGTCTTTCATTGGGGGCAGCATAGGCGGTGGCGTAGCATCTGTTGCCGGTGCGCCTAGCATGGGAGCGGCGTCCGGCGGAGCAGCCAGTCCTGCCAACGGCAGCAATCTAGCGTCCCAGCTCAGCCAAAGCCCCTTCGGCGCTCTGCTAAACTTGCCTGGCGTGACGGCTGCCAACCTGTTCAGCAACGTCAACCCCGCTGACTATGGCGGCGGCAACCCGTTTGCCGTCCTTGGCGCGAGCGCCAACTCGGGCGCATACGGAGGCAACCCCTTCGCCAACCTTGGGACGAACGCCGGCTCTATGTATCCTTCGTCGGCCGTCACTAATCCGTCTTCGGTCGTTGCCAATCCGTTTGCGTCCGGCGGTAGCCAGGGCGGTTTCTGACATATAGTCCGGCGACCAAGCCGGCGGCCTGCCGCCAGCTTGGCCTCACCAGAAAATTATGATGAGTTTGCTAAAAAATCAACCCATGTTAAAGACTTAGCTTAGGCCAATTCCACTTTCGCGCTTTTGGATGTCCAGCCGCAACTTCCTGACACACCGCCCGCAACGAATCAAGCCCAGCCGCTACTTGCGATTTTCAACAATTCAGCTTCAGTTTCATGACACGGTAACCTTGAGCTCATGACTGAGAAATCTTGGCGGTTATCGCCATTCCGTATTGCAAGCCTCAACCATGTCAGATTATGTTGCTGTGCATCATGAGGTTGGCTGTTAATTCCACGCTGCATTGGATGATGCTGGCCTTAGTGCCCCTGCCGATCCCGCCATGTTTTCGCCAGGCCATGAATTCTTTGGAGAAACGTATATGAGTGGTTCTACCAGTATCGATCCCGCAGCGACCGCTCCGGACGCTAACTCGACTTCCGGTGCGGCACCTGGCGGCGGCGGCAGCGGCCTTACATCCGTCGGCGGCAGCACCTCAGGCGTAACGGGCACGTCCGTGCTTCCGCCGCAGTATGCTTCGGGCAATCTCGGCTTCTTCACGCGGCAGACAGAGCCTGTGCCGACCGCGGTCACGGTCGGCCCGGACGGCGCCCTCTACGTTAGCATGCTGACGGGCATCCCTTACGGAGACGGCTACGCTAGCATCTGGCGCGTTAACGGCACGGACACCACGACGGGCTTCAACGGCACCGTAGCCAGCGGCGTGCCGCAGGCCTGGGTCAGCGGCCTCAGCGAGGTCAACGGCCTGTCGTTCAACAACAGCAACGGCGACCTGTTCGTGCTGGAGTACATCGTCTCCAACGAAGTCTATGACCCAACAATCGCGCCGGCCAATCTGCCCCCCAGCCTGCTGATCCAGGTTAAGCCAGACGGCACCCGCACGACGATCTCCGGGCCTGAGCTGCACCTCGGCAACTACGTGCTGGTCAACCAGAGCACCGGCGACGTGTATGTCACCGTTGACAACCAGGGCGCCGCCACCGCCACGTCGCCGGGCACTGGTCAGGTGCTGGACTACAAGCAGGACCCGGGTACCGGCACATGGAGCAGCACCGTCATCGCCAGCGGCCTGAACAGCCCGCGCGGCATGGCCATCGGCCCCGACGGCAACCTCTATGTGCTTGAGCAGGGCACTGGCACTCCGAACGGGGCACCCGGCGCCGACGCTGCGCCGGTCATCCCCTTCATCCCCGGCCTAGTCAGCGAACGCGGCGGCTACACCGGCTCGATCACGCGGGTGGACATAACCAACCCCGCCGGCGGTCAGCAGGAAGTCCTTACGGGTCTTGCCTCGTTCCGCGAGTTCAACCCGACGACCGGTCAGGACCGTGTCATTTCTATCGGGATGAACGGCCTGACCATCACCCCGGACGGCACGGCATACATTGCCGCCGGCGGCGGCCTCGCCCCCGAGACTGCGGCCGCAGTCGGCCCGCTGGCTGACACGTTGCAGGGCGTGCTGAAGGTTGACGGGCTGTTCGGCGCCAATCCGTCCCAGGCCACCGTGACGCCGCAGTTTAATTCGCTCCAGTACGCGGCGACGAATGGGCCTGACGGCGCGAAGACCCTCTACAACACCGAGAGCAACCTCAACGACGTCGTCTATAACCCGAAAGACGGCAACGTTTACTCCGTGGATGCGGCTCGTAACGACCTGTATGGCCTCACCAACGGTGGATCTACCGTCAGCAGCGTCACAGTGTTCCCGAGGCAGGCGCCGATCTTGACCCCGCCGCAGTATGGAGCTGTCGTCCAGTATGGTGGCGACCCCACCCAGCAGTATGCAGCCGAAATCGCCAATTACACCTACAGGAACTCGGTTAGCGTGCCCGATGTCCCCGGCAATGTTCCCCAATCCGGGCTTGCCGCCGCAGCCGCCGCCGCCGGCCTGGCGTCGGCGCCAGCGTCCACGAATGGCTCCTCGGCAGTCCCAACCGGCACCACTACGGCCACTCCGCCGCGTGGCGAGGACGCCACTGGTTCCGGCGTCACAGGAAGTATCGGCACGGGAGGTGGCGGCAGCCCGACGTCTAACACGTTAGTGTTTCAAGTCGCTGAGGACGCCTACCTGGGCGATGCGCAATTCACGATTAGCGTGGACGGTGCACAGCAGGGCGGAGTCAACACTGCGACTGTGTTGAACAGCTCCGGCAACAGCCAAGCGTTCACAATTCTTGGGACCTTTGGCGCCGGTTCCCACACGGCGACGGTAGACTTTCTGAACGATGCCTGGGACGGCACGCCGGCCACCGACCGCAACCTTTACATCAATGGCGCGACGATTGACGGTGTTGCCATTCTGGACAGCATGCGTGTCCAGTACCATTCGGGCCCACAATCGTTCAGCTTCACTACCCCCGCGTCGTCCGCAAGTACTGGGACCTCCAATTCAACGCCTGGGACTTCCTCTACAACGTCGTCCGGCACCGGCATTTCCTCGACTAACTTGCCCACCCTCCCGCCTGGCGCCTCTTTTGCGCCTGTCCTTCCCGGAGCAACGGACCCGGTCAGCCAACCCGTGCTTGCCAGCAACGTCTATGCCAATACCTTCGCGCCATTTTTCGGCAACTACGCTCCGGCCCCGAGCGATCCGCTCGCTCTCAAGGGTGTCAACGGCAGCACTTACAACGCGTCCAAGTTGCTCGTGTTCGGCGACCGGCTTGCCGACAACGGCAACTCCTCGGCGTTGGCAAAGTCGCTTGGCCAGGTGCCGGGAACCGGAGCGGCGCCGTACTCCGCAACCGGCAACTTTTCGGACGGTCCGCAGTGGACGACCGACCTGGCCCAGTACCTCGGGGCATCCTCGCCGGCGCAGCAGGAAAACTTCGCCTACGAAGGCGCGACAGCACGTCCCCTCGGAGTGCCCGACCCCTTCATCCCGGACGCGGGGAAGACTCCGCTGGACACGTTTGCCGGTCAAATTCAGCAGTTCCAAAAGCAGGATGGGACGGTTTCGCCCAACGCTGTTGTGTCTGTCACGTTCGGCGGCAACGACATCTCGCTGCCAAGCACGGAGTCTCCGATCCAGGGGGTGACGGATAGCGTAACTGCGATCATCTCTGGATTGCAGACCCTCGTTGCTGATGGGGCCAAGCACTTCCTGGTGTCCAATCTGCCAGATATCACTTTGGCGCCTCTCTTCAACGATCCTGCGTTCCAGGCGGCCACCGGCGCTACGCCCGCGCAGTTCCAGGGCCTGGTAGGTGCGTTCAACGTCCAGCTCACGTCCGGCCTTGCGCAGTTCAGTGCAAGCAACCCCGGCGTGGACGTGAAGTCGCTAGATCTGAGCACGCTGTTCAAAGGCATCGCAACAAGTCCGCTCGACTACGGATTTACCAACATATCCCAGCCTGTCCTGTCGAGTACGCCGTCGCCTAACACGCCGCCGACTTACAACCCGGCGATCGTCGGACAGGACCCGCAGGCTCAGCACGGATCGCTGTTCCTCGACCCGTTCTTCGACCCAACGGCGCTCGGCCAGGCCCTCATCGCTCAGAGTGCACGCACTACTCTGACCACTTGATCGCTCACCTACGGGCGCCAGTCCGGCGCCCGTAGGGAGGCTGTCAAGCAATGCGCCATCAAAACGACTTGCAATCTAGCCGACAGGAGGCAGCCATGCCGGGTTCGAAAACAGGGACAGCGACTTCCGCCTTCGCCGTGCTGGCCAGCGCCGTATCAGCGGTTTCGGCATGAGCGCGTCTATGCTCGACGTATCAGAGCGGGTCGGCCGGAGCACGACCCCGGCCGACGATGGTGCGCCGGCGGCAGAGACTATCCAGCTCACCGTTGCTGAGGGACTGGCCTCTGCCTTCTGCTCGCTCGGCGTGCGCCATGCTTTCGGGGTATGTGGCGGCGCCCAGGCGCTAATCTGGGCAGCATTGTCCAAGCATCTGGACCTGCTTCACTTCCGACACGAATGCGGCGCTGCCTTTGCTGCAACCGAGGCCCACTTCGTGAGCGGGCGACCGGTCGTTGTGTTCACCACCACCGGCCCCGGCATCACCAACGCCCTGACGGGCCTGCTCGCCGCACGCACGGAGGGAGCCAAAATCATCCTGGTGTCAGCCTACGGCGCAGCGGCAAAGCGCGGGCGCGGTAGCATACAGGAGACTAGCGGTTACACCATGCCAACCAGCGCGCTGTTTGAGCCGGGCCACTGGTTCGACGACGCCGCCATTATCGAGTCTCCTGAGCAAGTGCCGCAGATTCTGCGTCGCCTGGCTGCCGGCCTGCGCCGGCCCGGCGCCTACGTCGCCCATCTCACCGTCCCCAACCCAGTGCAGGGCGCGCTGTTGCCGCAACCCCTGCCAAAGCTGGGCGATGCCGGCCTTGGTGTGTCCGGCGGCGTCAGGCCAGCCGTGAACCGCGCCGCGGTGGCGCGTTGTGCCGAGTTACTATCCGCCGAACCCTTCGCGATCTGGGCTGGCTTCGGCGCCCGCCATGCCGCCGGCGTACTGCGCCAGTTGGCCGAGCGTGCCGGGGCTCCAGTGATGTGTTCACCACGTGCCAAAGGCGTGTTTCCTGAGGACCACCCGTTGTTCATCGGCGTTACCGGCATGGGCGGCCACGGCGCGTTCGCCGTTGAATACATGCGCGAGCATTCGCCGGAGCGCATCTTGGTGCTGGGCACTCGGCTAGGCGAGCCAACGTCGTTCTGGAACACGGCTTTGGTCCCCGCCGGCGGCTTTGTCCACGTGGACGTTGACCCACTGGTCCCCGGAGTCGCCTATCCGCAAGCCGAGACTTACGCGGTGCAGGCGGACGTTGGCGATTTTCTCGCTGCGCTGCTGGCCGCTTGGCCGTCAGATGCCACGTTTGTGCCGCCTGCCCTCTCGTGCCCGCATCCGAAACACCCTGATGCCGATCAGCCCGGCCTGGTGCGGCCCAGTGCGCTAATGGGCGCGATCCAGCGCGTGGTCGTGGACAGCACCGACGCGGTCGTCTTGGCAGAGTCCGGCAACTCGTTCACCTGGGCAACGCATTACCTGCGGTTTGGCGAGCCCGGCCGCTACCGGGTCAGCACCAACGTGGGCTCTATGGGCCACGCCGCGACCGGCGTGCTTGGCGCAGCGCTGGCAAAAGGGCGGGCGGTCGCGGTTGTCGGCGATGGCGCCATGCTGATGAATTGCGGCGAGGTGAACACCGCGGTAAAATGCGGCGCCGAGGCGGTTTGGATCGTCTTGAACGATGGGCGCTACAACATGTGCCAACAAGGCATGGCTGCGCTGGGCATGGACGGGATGGCGGATGCCGCCTTCCCGCCTGTGGACTTTGCGCAGCTTGGCGCCTCGATGGGCGCGCTTGGACTGCGCGTTGAGCGGGAATCCGACCTGGACGAGGTGCTGCGCGAGGCGATGTCTGCCGGCCGCCCGGTTGTTGTAGACGTGCTGATTGACCCCACCCAGATCGCGCCGACCCAGGGCCGCAACGAGGGCCTGAAGCCAGCGCGCATTCTCCAGAACGACGGCCCGCAACCTGGACCGGCGTATGAGGGAATAAGCTTCCCGGTCCTCCCAGTTCTTTAGCAACAGGTGAAACCATGGAAAGCAACACATTCGCTACCTCCGCCTATATCGAAACCTCGTCTGAGGCGGCGTTTAGTTACCTGCGCGACTTGCGAAACCTCGATGAGTGGACGCTTTACAGCCGCATGATCGAGCAGATGGACGAAAACACCTGGCGCGGCACGGCGTCGGGCTATCAGCATGACTTGTATTACCACGTCCGTCCGATCCAGACGCCGCTGTTCCGCGGCGTAGAGTGGCATTGCGGCTACAAGTACGGCGAGTATTTCCAGTGCTATCCGGCGCTGGTGTTTCCGGCCAGCTATCTCGGCTCAGACGAAGCCGGTGTTTACTTCCATTGGCTCAGCTTCGTCGGCCCAGATCGGCGGACGCCGATGATCATGCAGGGCATCCATCTGGTCCACACCGCAGAGATACGCTCGCTAAAGGGCGCGCTAGAGCGGAAGGCTGGATTGACGGGAGCGGCGCGGGGCAAGGCTGAAATCAAAACCAGTTCCATTTTCGTGGATGCGCCTTACGACATGGCGGCCGAATATCTTGGCGATCTTAGGAACCTTGGGGAATGGGGCTTTTCCATTCACCCTGTCGGCGAGGTGACCGTTGACCAAGGAATCTTCACCGACGAGTATGGGCAAGAGGTGAAGGTCACGGCGAGCCGGCACGACCTCAAAAACTATTCGATCCTGGAGTTCGAGCACCGCTACGAAAAGTCGAACTGGTCCCAGCGCAGCTGCATGGTTCTCGTTCCCTGCTCATACGCGTTCGGCAACCCGGATGCGAAGGGCCTGGTTCAGCACCGCATTGCCTTCTTCGAAAAGGGCGTGCTGCCGCATCACGGCAAGCTTCAGATCGAGGACTACGGTGCGGAGAGCATGAGCCTCAAGCGCGTGCTGGAGAACAAGGCTGGCAACCTGCAATCGTTCGGACGCGGCATGAGCTACATGTCGGAGAAGGCGGCATGAACATTGTTCATGGCTCCAGCGTGTTTGCAGAGGCCGCACGACCCATTCCGGATGGGGGTGGGAACTGGCAATGTCAGCGTTTCGCAGTGCCGGAGGCGCCGACCCCGGCTCCGGTGCGGCCTAGCCTCCTGTTGTTGGACAACTACGACAGCTTCACGTTCAACTTGTATCACCGGCTCGGGGAGCAGGGTGCGACGGTGCGGGTCCTGCGCAACGATGCGGCGACGCCCGGCGAAGTACTTGCGATGGGCTGCGACGCCGTCGTGATCTCGCCAGGTCCTTGCGATCCTGACCGGGCCGGGATCTCCATGGCGCTGATCGAGCAGGCGGCATGTCCGGTGCTGGGCGTTTGCCTGGGCCACCAGTCCATCGGCCAGGTGTTCGGAGGCCGGGTGGTGCGTGCCCCGGCGCCAATGCATGGCAAGATGAGCTTGATCCATCACGATGGCACCGGAGTGTTTGCTGGACTGCCGAACCCATTTCCGGCCACGCGATACCACAGCTTGATTGTTGAGCGGGCAAGCCTCCCGGCGGACCTGCGGGTCAACGCCTGGACTCATGACGGGCTGATCATGGGCCTGCAGCACCGGCATTTGCCGATACATGGCGTCCAGTTCCACCCGGAAAGCATTCAGACCGAGGCGGGGCACAAGCTGCTGCGAAACTTCTTGGCCGCCGTTCCGGTGCGTGCGGCAGCATCGGTGGTTGAGCACGCCGTGCAATGACAGCCGATCTGCGTCCAACTCTGAACCGCCTCGCCGGCGGCAATTCGCTCAGCGCTGCCGAGACGGAGTTGGCGTTCAACGCAATGATGGCGGGGCATGCCACCCCGTCTCAGGTGGGCGCCCTTCTGATGGCCATGCGCGTCCGGGGTGAGACGGTCGAGGAGCTGACCGGCGCCGCCCGTGCCCTGCGCGCGAACATGATTCCCGTCATTGCGCCAGAGGGGGCGGTGGACACGTGCGGCACGGGCGGGGACGTGTCCGGCACCTTCAATATATCGACCGCGGTGGCCTTCGTCGTCGCCGGCTGCGGCGTGCCGGTCGCTAAGCACGGCAACCGTGCGGTGTCGTCTCGGTCGGGCGGAGCGGACGTGCTGGAGGCGCTGGGAGTGAACCTCGACGCACTGCTGGATGTGCCGCGCGGGCGGAGCGGCGAGGCCAGCGTGTCTTTCCTGTTCGCGCCCAACCACCACGCTGCGACCCGGCACGTCGGGCCCAGCCGGCGGGAGTTGGGCGTCCGCACCATCTTCAACCTGTTGGGGCCCCTGGCAAATCCCGCCGGGGTCCGGCGGCAGTTGCTGGGAGTGTTCGCGCCGCAGTGGCTGGTGCCGATGGCAGAGGTGCTGCACGCTCTGGGGTCGGAGCGGGCCTGGGTGGTCCATGGCGGCGATGGTCTAGATGAGCTGACCACCACAACACACTCGTTCGTTGCGGAGCTGCGGAACGGCGCAGTCACGCAGTTCGAGTTGACGCCAGAGCAGGCCGGGCTGCAGCGGGCCGATCCCAAGGATCTGCGGGGCGGCGACCCGCAGCACAACGCCGCGGCCCTGCGGCGGCTGCTCGACGGTGAGGTAGGGGCGTATCGTGACGTGGTAGTGCTGAACGCCGCCGCGGCGCTCATCATCTCCGACAAAGCTTTGGACATTGCTCAGGGCGCCAACCTTGCCCGCCGCTCGATCGACACCGGCGCCGCTGCCGGGTGCCTGGATGCGCTGATGCGCGCCACCAATAGGGTTCTTGCATGACCGACAAGTTGCAGGAGATTTGTGGCGCCAAGCTGGCGCACGTGGCGAAATGTCGGGCGGTCCGACCACTTGAGAACCTGGAGGCAATGCTGCCCGCGGAGGCGCCGCGTGGTTTTATCCGTGCTTTGCGGGCGAAGGTTGGCGCAGGACGGGCCGGGCTGATCGCCGAGATTAAGCGGGCTAGCCCAAGCAAGGGTCTGATCCGCGCCGACTTTGATCCCTCGGCGTTGGCGCTGGCGTATGAAGCCGGCGGGGCGGCGTGCCTATCGGTGCTGACCGACGTTCCCTACTTCCAGGGTGCCGACGAGTACCTGGTTGCCGCTCGCGCCGCCGCCGCCTTGCCGGTGCTGCGCAAGGATTTCACGCTGGACCCTTATCAAGTCGTCGAGGCGCGGGCGCTAGGCGCTGATGCGGTGCTGCTAATCATGGCAGCGCTGAGCGACGGGCAGGCGGCAGAGCTTGAGACGTCGGCGCAGGGTCTCGGCCTGGACGTGCTGGTGGAGGTACACGACGAGGCGGAGCTTGACCGGGCGCTTCGGTTACGGACTCCGTTGATCGGGATTAACAACCGTAACCTCAAGACGCTGCGGGTCGATCTCGATACCACCGTCCGTTTGGCCCGGCTGGTTCCAGCCGACCGACTGCTGGTGTGCGAGAGCGGCATAGGCACGCCGCGGGACATGGCGCGGATGCAATTTGTCGGCGCCCACTGCTTCTTGGTCGGCGAAAGCCTGATGCGCCAGGCTGACGTTGCCGCGGCGACTGCCGCCCTGCTGGGCGGGCATAACCATGTCGCCGTCCCTGAGCATGCCGTGGAGGCGGTCGGCGCATGATGTCAATCCTTCCTACGCAAGCCGCATTCGCGGACATTCACGACAGTGGCCAGGCGCAGGTCGCCTGGACCACGCTGGTAGCCGACTTGGAAACGCCAGTCGCCGCAATGATGAAGCTGGCGGAAGGCCAACGCTACGGCTTCCTGCTGGAATCCATCGAGGGCGGCGCCGTGCGCGGCCGTTACTCCTACATTGGCCTGAAGCCTGACCTGATCTGGCGGTGCAAGGGCCAGCAGGCCGAGATCAACCGACTGGCCCGGCAAAACGACAGCAATTTTGAACCGTGCGATCTGCCATCCCTCGCGAGCTTGCGCCAACTGGTCGAGGAATGCCGGATTGAGTTGCCGCCAGGCCTGCCTCCGGGCAGCGCCAGCCTGATTGGCTTCTTCGCCTACGACTTCGTGCGCCTGATCGAGCGCCTGCCCTCCGGAAATCCGGACGAGTTGGACCTGCCGGACGTGATGCTGATGCGGCCTACGGTCGTCATCGTGTTCGACAACGTACTCGACCTTATGACGGTGGTCACGCCGGTGTATCCGGCAGCCGACGTCAGCGCCGGCGCCGCCTATCGGCGGGCAGTGGAGCGCCTGGCCGACGTGGTGTCCGACCTGCGCCGGGGGCTGCCCTACCACTCGCCGCCCTCTCAGCGGGCGCCGATAGTCGCTCCCTCCTCCAACATGACGCGCGAGGAATACCGCGGCATGGTCGAAGGGGCCAAGGCCTATATACGTAGCGGCGACGCATTTCAGGTCGTGCCGTCCCAGCGCTTCTCGATGCCGTTCCGACTGCCGCCCTTGGCGCTCTACCGGTCGTTGCGCCGGCTCAACCCGTCGCCCTTCTCATTTTACTTGAACCTGGGCGACTTCGCCCTGGTCGGGTCGTCGCCGGAAATCCTGGTCCGGTTGCGGGACGGGACGGTGACGGTCCGCCCGATTGCGGGCACACGGCAGCGGGGCGAAACCCATGCCGAGGACCTGGCGCTGGAGCAGGACCTGCTTGCCGACCCAAAGGAGCTGGCAGAGCACCTGATGCTGCTCGACCTCGGGCGCAACGACGTTGGCCGGGTCTCCAAAGTCGGATCGGTGCGCGTGACGGAGAAGATGATCGTCGAGCGCTACTCGCACGTCATGCACATTGTTTCCAATGTCGAGGGTGAGCTGGACCCCGAACGTGCTGACCTGCTCGATGTGCTATGTGCCGGTTTTCCAGCAGGCACGGTGTCCGGGGCGCCGAAAATCCGCGCCATGGAGATCATTGACGAGCTGGAGCCGACCCGGCGCGGCTTTTACGGCGGCGGCGTCGGCTACATCGGCGCGGACGGCAACCTGGACACCTGCATCGGCTTGCGCACTGGATTGGTGAAGTCGGGGCGGCTTTATGTCCAGGCCGGCGGCGGGGTCGTTGCCGACTCGGATCCGGACGCTGAGTACCAGGAATCGGTCAACAAGGCCAAAGCCGTGCTGCATGCCGCGGAGGACGCGTTGCGCTTCGACGAGTCTGGCGTCGTGACCCAACTCGCCTGCGGCATGACCGGCTAATGCGGTTCGGCGCCGAACCTTCCTCCGACAGCAAGCTCGCCCGGGCGTCCAGCACCTACGGCACCTTGCCCATGAACAGGCATCATCATGGCTGACCTATTGCACAAGCGAGTGGATCACACGGTGGCCTTAGCGTCAGGCGCACTGCCATATGACTGGCGGCCAGGCTCCTGGCGCAATTTCCGGATCGAGCAAATCCCCAGCTACGGCGACGGCACGCAGCTCGCGGCCGTGGAGGCGCGGTTGAGCTCTTTCCCGCCGCTGGTATTTGCGGGCGAGGTCCGGCAGTTGCGGCAACAGCTTGGGGAAGTGGCAGAGGGCCGAGGATTTCTGTTGCAAGGCGGCGACTGCGCCGAGAGCTTCAGTGAGTTCGGTGCCGACTACATCCGCGACACCCTGCGCGTACTGCTGCAGATGTCCTCGGTCCTCACCTTCGGTGCCGGGCTGCCAGTGACGAAGGTCGGACGCTTGGCCGGCCAGTTTGCCAAGCCGCGAAGTTCCGATATCGAGATCCAGGGCGACGTCGAATTGCCGAGCTACCGCGGCGACATGGTCAATGCTTTCCCCTTTACGCCCGAAGCTCGGCGGCCCGATCCGGAGCGGCAAATAAGGGCCTATTCGCAATCTGCGGCAACGCTCAACCTGCTGCGGGCGCTGACCGATGGTGGGTACGCCGCCCTGACCCGCGTGCACGAGCACAACCTGGAGTTCATTGCCAACTCGCCGCAGGGCAAGCGCTACAACGAAGTGGCGGACCGAATCACGGAGGCGCTGGCCTTTATGGCAGCCTGCGGCGTATCGGCAGCGACGGCGCCTGCCCTGGCCTCAACCAAGCTCTACACCTCGCATGAGGCGCTGCTGCTGGGCTTCGAGGAGGCGATGACCCGGACGGATTCGATTACGGGTGATGCCTACGACACGGCGGTTCACATGCCTTGGATCGGCGACCGCACCCGCAGGCTGGACGGCGCGCACGTCGAGTACATGCGCGGCATCGGCAACCCAATCGGCCTGAAGGCCGGGCCGTCGCTGCAGCCGGACGACCTGGTGCGGCTTTGCAGCGTGCTGAACCCGCACAATGAGGCGGGGCGGCTGACGATCATCGCCCGCATGGGTCATACCGAAGTGGAGACCTGCCTGCCCCGGCTGATACGCGCCGTGCAGCAGGAGGGCATGAAGGTCGTTTGGTCCTGCGATCCCATGCACGGCAATACGGTGAAGGCGGAGTCTGGGTTCAAGACCAGGCCGTTCGACCAGATCATGCAGGAAATCGACAGCTTCTTCGCCATACACCGGGCGGAGGGCACGCATCCCGGCGGCATTCACATCGAGATGACCGGGCAGAATGTGACGGAGTGCACCGGCGGCGCGCAGGCCATCACCGACCAAGGCCTTTCCCACAGTTACCGGACCCAATGCGACCCGCGCCTGAACGCGCAGCAAAGTTTGGAGGTCGCCTTCCTCGTGGCGGAACGACTCAAGGCCGATCGCTGCGCGCCGCCAGTCCAGGCTGCGACTTGAACGCCGTGGCCTATCCGAAGGGCGCGTCTGCCGCGGCGCCGTTCTTCGACCAGGTGACGTTCGTCGGCATCGGGCTGGTGAACGGATCGCTGGCCCGCGACATGCGGCGGATTGGGCTTGCCCGGCGCCTCGTCGCGACTGCCCGCCGGCAGTCAACGCTGGACGACGCTTGCTCGTTGGGCCTGGTGGATGCCGCCACGACCGACCCTATTGCCGCGGTGCGTGGGTCGGACCTCGTCGTGCTCGGCGTGCCTGTGGGGGCGACTGGTGAGGCGGCGCGGGCGGTGGCGCCGGGCCTGCGTCCCGATGCCATCGTGACCGATGTCGGATCGGTGAAGGCCGGCGTGATTGAGCTTGTGGCGCCCTACCTGGACATGCAACGCTTCGTGCCGGGCCATCCGATCGCTGGCATGGAGAAGTCCGGGCCGGCAGCAGCCGTGGATCGCCTGTTTGAGCGCCGCTGGTGCATCCTGACCCCGCATGGGGTAACCGACCCGGCGGCCGTGGAGCGGGTCGCAGCCCTGTGGCAAGCGGTCGGCGCCCGGATCGAACTCATGGACCCAGCGCATCACGACCGAACGCTGGCGATAACATCGCACCTGCCGCACCTGTTGGCCTTTAACCTGATGAATACCGCAGATGATCTGGAAGGCGTGAAAGGCGAAATCCTGAAATACGCTGCCGGCGGCTTCACGGACTTCACCCGCATCGCAGCGTCGAACGCGGACATGTGGAAGGACGTTTTCCTGCATAATAAGGAGGCGGTCTTGGAGGTCGTAGGGCGCTACGTTGAAGACCTGCTGGCATTGCAGCGCGCCATACGCTGGGACGATGCCGACGTTCTGGTCACGCGGTTCGAGAGCGCGAACATAATCCGCCGCGAGGTGGTCCGCAGCGGGCCGGCCTACAAGCGCAGGCTTGTTAAGAAGTCGCATGCTGATGATGGCGTCAGGGAAAAAGCCGTGACGCCGTAATGTGGCACACCTGGCAAAATCATTGGAAGCCGCCGCGTAAAACCCCGGGAGAATGCTGGGCGTTTTTAGCAAATATTGAAAAGGGTGAGAGAAATGTCTACATCATTGAACGTTGCGGGCGGCAATAACCAATTCGTCGTCGTCTATACGACCGACCCATCCGGCGGTGCCGGTGCGAGCGGCGCTTCCACAGGCGGCAGCCTGGCGTTTGGAGCGCCGGGGTCACTCAACAACACCAACCCGGCCTATGACTTCAGCTCTCTCAACAATGGCCAGGTTTATATCGTCAACGGCGACCAGCAGCAATTGACGATCAACGGCGGCAATCAGCAATTCGTAGTCGAATACGTGCTTCCCGCCGGGAACGCCAGCCCCGGTGGCAACACGGTATCGATCGACGGCGGCAACAACAGGTTCGTCGTGGCCTATCAATATCCCGGGGCAGGCGATGGCGGCGGCAACTCGGTCAATACCGGCGGCGGCAACAACCAGCTGGTCGTGGCCTACGCCAACCCAGGCTCCGACACCTCGACCGGCGGCGGTAACCTTGTGAGCGTGAACGGCGGCAACAACACGTTCGTCGTCGCCTACAATTCACCGCAGTCTGATGGCAGCAGCGTTGCCGCAAATGGCGTCAGCTTTGCCGGCCAGGGAGATGGCACGAGCAACAGCAGTGGCGTCACGGTCGGCGCTCCCGGGACCAACTCCGTCGGCATCAGCGGCGACAACAACCAGTACGTCGTCCAGTATGGCATGTCTGGTACCTCGAGCGGCGCCTCGTCGGCGGCGTCGGGCGCGGCCGCCAATCCGTCCGGCGGCTCAGCCGGGACAAACCCCTTCGCCGGATCAGCCACTGGCAGTGCTCCATCAGGCAGTGCTACCCGAAGCGCTGGCGCTCCTGCTGGCGCCGACCTGACCTCCCTGCTCACGCAAAGCCCGTTCGGCGCACTGCTCAACCTGCCCGGCGTGACTGCTCAAAACCTATTCAGCGGCGTCAATCCAAACGATTACAGCGGCGGCAACCCCTTCGCGGCCCTGGGCGGCAGCTCCAGCGCCTACGGCGGCAATCCCTTTGCGGGTCTTGGCAGCAACATCGCCAGCCTTTCCAGCGGAGCGTCCGGACCAAGTGCTGCAGGTGCAAATACGGCAAGCAGCAACCCGTTCGCCAGCACCAGCGGCGGCTCTCCAGCAGCGGAAGCCTCACCGGCCGGCGGCATGCCGAGCAGCAATCCAATAGCCGGCATCTCCTCTGGCAGCAGTGCCGCCCCGGGGTCGGGGACTGCCGGAAGCAGCAGCGCCGGCTCCGCAAGCGCGGCCGGCGCCAGTCTCTTCGCCGGCGTGTCCGGCGCGGCAGGGGCGAATGTTTTGAGCGGCGACCTGGCATCACAATTGGCGCAGAGCCCGTTTGCGCCGTTGCTCAACCTGCCCGGCTTCTCCGCTGACGCACTGGCCAGCAGCCTCTCCGGCGGCAGCAGCTCGTCGGCAAGCTCCGGGAGCAGCAGCGTTCCGGCACCTGTGGCCCCGACAAGCAGCAGCGACCCGTCGTCGGCAGCTCCGGCAACCAGCGACCCCACCGCAGGCACGGCCGGCGCCAATCCGCTTGCTGGGCTTTTTGGCAGCGCAAGCGGAGGCGCTTCCACCGAGGACCTGGCGTCGCAATTGTCACAAAGCCCGTTTGCGCCCCTGCTCAACCTGCCCGGCTTCTCCGCGGACCAACTGGCCAGCAGCCTCGCCGGCGGCGGTGCGAGCGGGCCAAGCTATCCCTCCAGCAGCGACTATAGCGGGATCACTGCCCAAAACGTCTTGTCCGCAATTGGCTCGACCGGTCAAACCAGTGCCGATGGGTCCAGTGGGCCTTTCGCCAGCATCCTCTCCGGCCTGCAATCGTCCCTGTCATCAGGTGGGACTGCGGTCTCTAGCCTGGCGACCTCGGGCGGTAGCGGGTCTGATCAGGCCACCGCGGCCCTGAGCAGCCTGGCAAGCACGCTGGGCGCCCAAAATGTTCCAGGCGCCGATGCGTTTGCCGCGCAGTTGTCGAGCATCATCGCCAACTTTGATCCGTTTGCGATGGCCGCCGGAGGCGCGGTTCCGGCCTCCGCCAGCGCCGGCGCGGCCGCCCCATTGGCCGCGTCCCAGCCCGACCTTGCAGGCGCCCTGAGTGCTCTGAACGTGCCCGGCGCTGGTGCTGCCAGCAGCGCGGATCTCAGCTCGGCCGGCGGGGTGCCGAGCAGCATCCTGTCAACGATCTCGGGGCTTACATCGAGCCTCGGTATCCCCGCCCAGTATCTTCCTTCGGCATTAGGCTGAGCCTTGCCTTATTGGAGAGTGACTGTGACGCAGGACGGGGGACAGGTTGAGCCATAATACGTTCGGCCACCTGTTCCGTGTGACGACGTGGGGCGAAAGCCACGGGGTAGCCATCGGCTGCATCGTGGACGGCTGCCCGCCAGGGATTGCTCTCGACGAGGGCGCAATCCAGCCGTGGCTGGACAAACGACGGCCCGGCTCCTCCCGCTTCGTGACGCAGCGGCAGGAGCCGGACCAGGTCCGTATCCTGTCTGGCGTGTTCGGGGGCAAGACAACCGGGACACCGATCGCGCTGGAAATCCTTAACCAGGACCAGCGCTCTCACGACTACAACGGCATTGCCGGCAGCTTCCGCCCCGGCCATGCTGACCTGACCTATCACCTGAAATATGGTATTCGCGATCCCCGCGGCGGCGGACGGTCCAGCGCACGGGAAACGGCGGCCCGCGTGGCGGCGGGCGCGGTTGCGCGGCTTGTGATCGGCGCTGGCATAACGATACGCGGCGCCGTGGTCGCGTTGGGCAGGGACACGGTGGACCGCGACGCCTGGGATTGGGGCGAAGCAGCGCGCAATGAGTTGTTCTGCCCCGATCAGGCGGCGGCGGAACGCTGGGCGGATACGCTGCTCGCAGTGCGCAAGGCCGGCAGCAGCATCGGCGCGGTCGTCGAAGTGGTCGCCGAGGGCCTGCCGCCCGGCCTAGGGGCGCCGATCTACGGCAAGCTGGACGCCGACATCGCCGCTGGGCTGATGAGCATCAACGCCGTGAAGGGTGTCGAAATCGGCGACGGCTTCGCCGCCGCGGCGCTGACGGGCGAGGAAAATGCCGACGAGATGCGGGCCGGCGCCGGCGCCATCAGCTTCTTGTCGAACCGCGCTGGCGGGATACTTGGCGGCATCTCGACGGGCCAGCCGATTGTCGCGCGGTTCGCTGTCAAGCCAACATCCTCGATCCTGCTGCCCCGGCGCTCGGTGGACACTGAGGGCAGGGACGTAGATGTGGCGACCCGGGGCAGGCATGACCCCTGCGTGGGCTTGCGCGCAGTCCCGGTCGGCGAGGCCATGCTGGCCTGCATCCTTGCGGACCACTTGCTCCGCCACCAGGCGCAAAACCCCGGCAGGGCCAGTCTTTGCAAAGGGTTGGCATCCAACTCAATTCCGCAAACAGCGGAGGTGGAGTAGAAGACCGCTGAGCATCAAGACAGAACTAACATGCGTTAACGACATCTTAACGCATGTTCTGCAAACAAGCATTCTACTCGTTTCATACCCTGTTCCCTTGAAACCCGCGTTCACCGGATGCTTGGCCCGGCTTGAGGTTCAACAATGATACAGGCAAACCGACTTAGTGCCGCACCGCGTAACAGTGTACTTGCGTCGCTGCCCGCCAGTGATCTGGAACGGTTGCGTCCCTTTCTGGTGCAAGTGTCGCTGGTTGGCCGGCAGGTTCTGGCCGAGGTCGGTCAGCCGGGTTCCTACGTTTACTTCATCGAGCGGGGCATCGCCTCGGTCATCGTGAAGCCGCTCGCCGGAGAGGAAGGCGTGCAGGTCGCGATGATCGGGCGTGAGGGTGTGGCCGGCGACCTGGCCTTCCGGTCCGTGCCGCAGCCCGCCCCCGCCCGGACCGTGATGCATCTGCCCGGCGAAGCGCTGAGGATGTCGATCGGGGACCTACGGCAGGCATTCGAGCATAGCCCGGCCCTCCATGCCGCATGCATGCGCTTCGCCGGAGACCTGATGGCGCAGGTCATGCAGACGTTCTCCAGCAACGCACAGCGGAGCCTGCTAGAGCGCTGCGCCCGTTGGCTGGTGATGACGCACGAGCGCAATGACGGGAACGACATCCGCATCACGCATGAGGGCCTGTCGGCGATGCTCGGCATAGGCCGGCCCAGCATCACTGTGGCCGCCGCGACCTTGCAGCAGGCCGGGTTAATCGGAATCGGACGCGGGCGCTTCACCGTCCTGGATTGCGTCCGCCTGTCCAGTTTGGCTGCGGGCGGCGCAGCGGTCCCGACCGCCACGTTTCGCCGCGATGGACACGATGCCTCACGTTGTGACGGGTGGATGCTGGCCATGGCTGCGCCTGGCACGGAGCTTGCCATCTCCCAGTTGGGGAGCTGACGGTTGAGCTTCGGCAGCGGACGGCAGCCGGCGTTCCAGAACGGGATCCTCATGCACCTGCCGCTTGCCGACCGCGATAGGCTTAGTTCCAGCCTTGTTCGGGTGCAATTCGTCCAGGACCAAGTTTTGGCCGGCTATAACCAGCCGGCTGACTGCTTCTGGTTTATTGAGGATGGCATTGTCTCGGTAGCGTCCGGATCTGCGGATGGAAGTCCGGGATGTCAGGCCGCGATGATCGGGCGGGAGGGCGTCGTGGGCGATCTGACGTCGTTCGACCTCCGCCATTCGGCGAAGGTTCAGGTCGTGGCCTATTTGCCGGGATTTGCTATGCGGATTGCCGGGGACAAGATGGAGCAGGCCCTGGCTGCAAGCGAGCCATTGCAGCAGTCCTGCGCACGCTTCGCGCAATCCGTGGTCGCTCAGGTGATGCAGAATGCCGCCTGCAGCGCCCAGCTCAATGTGACGGAGCGAATTGCGCGCTGGATGGCGATGACGCATGACCGGATCGATGGCGACGAGATTTGGGTTACCCATGACGCCCTATCGCTGATGCTCAGCATTCGCCGATCCAGCATCGCGTTTGCCACGGCAGCACTGCAACAGTCTGGTCTGATTCGCACCGGGCGTGGCCGGTTCACCGTGCTAGACCGGGCGGGCCTTAACCGGACTGCCCGGAATACCGCATCCCGGGCTGATCCGCTTTATTCAGATGGGTCATCGAGCGCATGTCCAATGCGGGCGGCGCACAATGCCGGCCTCGGCAGCTTTGCAGGCCGGATATAGCAAAGCGATGTCTCCTGTCGAGTACGAGGAGTTGCTATGATTTTTGACGCTTTGCGGCCGCAGCCGCCCGATCCGCTTCTTGCGTTAATCAGGCAGTTTGACAGCGACGGCCGCCCTGGGAAAATGGACTTGGGCGTTGGAACTTACCGCGACGAGCAGGGCCGCACTCCGGTGATGCATGCCGTCAAAAGCGCCGAGCGGCTTCTGTGGGAGCGTCAGGAGACAAAATCCTATCTTGCCCCTGAGGGCGACCTGCAGTTTGTCGAGCTGCTGCGTCCGATCGCGTTCGGCGCCGGCGAGACATTCTCGAGGCGGCTTGTTGGCGTGCAGACGCCTGGTGGCAGTGGTGCGTTGCGTCTTGGGGCGGAGCTTGTCGCCACCGCCCGGCCCAACGCCACAGTATGGCTGGGACAACCAACCTGGCCCAATCACCGGCCTGTTCTTGAGGCCGCCAGGCTGCGGATCAAAGAATATCGCTACTTCGATCCTGCTACGCAGTCGCTCTGCTTCGAGAATATGCTCAAGGCATTGTCGCAGGCGCCTGCTGGCGACGTCGTGCTGCTGCAAGGCTGCTGCCACAATCCGGCCGGAGCCGACCTCAATCAGGCACAATGGCAGGAGGTCGCCGCCGTCTTGGCCCGCCGGGGCCTGATTCCATTTCTGGATGTGGCCTACCAGGGCCTGGGGCGCAGTCTGGACAGGGATGCTTACGGTGTGCGCCACGTGCTGGCCAGCGTTGAAGAAGCATTGGTGGCCTACTCTTGCGACAAGAATTTCGGCCTGTACCGGGAACGCACCGGGGCGCTGTTCGTCCTGGGGCAGAACGATGTGGAAGCGGCCGCCGCCTACGACAACATGGCAATGCTGGCCCGCGTCAACTGGTCCATGCCTCCCGACCATGGCGCGGCGGTTGTCCGCTGCGTGCTGGAGTCTGGCGAGCTGAGGCAGGTCTGGCAGTCGGAGCTGCTGGGCATGTGCCGGCGCATCAACTCGGTACGAGACGCCCTGGCCAGCCTGGACCCAAGGCTTGCGTTCCTGTCACGTCAACACGGCATGTTTGCACAGCTTGTAATCCGGCCAGATGCAGTAGCCTCGCTCCGCCGCGATTACGGGGTGTTCATATCAGGAAGCGGCCGCGTCAACATCGCAGGGCTGCGAATGTCTGATGCGGAGCGGTTTGTGGATGCGCTGCGTGCCGTCGGCGCACTGGCCGGCTTGGCGCCGGTTCGGGAGGGTGCTGAAAAGGTACAAGGCGCACAGGATTTTTTGACGGTTTAGTGGCTTGCCGCAGGCCTGCCTTCAATCTGTTAGGGCAGCGCTGAAAGAGTCCGGCGCGAAAACGCCGTAATTGCAACCTATTTCGGGAGCTATGATCTTGAACCAGATGCTATCCAACAGCCTGCGCCTCGGGCCGGACGCTCGCGGTCGCTTCGGCGGGTTCGGCGGTCGCTTCGTGGCCGAAACCCTGATGCCGCTCATCCTGCAGGTCGAGGAAGCCTATGAGGCCGCCAAGGCAGACCTGACGTTCCAGACCGAGCTGGACGCCTACCTCAAGGACTACGTCGGACGCCCCAGCCCATTGTGGTTCGCCCAGCGCCTGACGGCGAAGCTTGGCGGCGCCCGCGTTTACATGAAGCGGGACGAGCTGAACCACACCGGCAGCCACAAGATCAACAACTGCATGGGCCAGATCCTGCTGGCCCGGCGCATGGGCAAGACCCGCATCATCGCCGAAACCGGCGCCGGGCAGCACGGCGTCGCCACCGCCACCGTCTGCGCCCTGTTCGGCCTGCCCTGCACCATCTACATGGGCGCCACCGACGTGGAGCGGCAGAAGCCCAACGTGTTCCGGATGCACCTGCTGGGGGCCGAGATCAACGCGGTTACGTCAGGCGCCGGCACCCTGAAGGACGCCATGAACGAGGCAATGCGCGACTGGGTCGCCAACGTCGCCGACACCTACTACCTGATCGGCACCGTCGCCGGCCCGCACCCCTACCCGGCCATGGTGCGCGACTTCCAGAGCATCATCGGCACCGAGGCCCGCGTGCAGATCCAGGAGGCCGAGGGCCGCCTGCCCGATGCCATCGTCGCCGCCATCGGCGGCGGCAGCAACGCGATGGGCCTGTTCCATCCCTTCCTGGACGACGACGTGCGCCTGATCGGCGTCGAGGCCGCAGGGCGCGGCTTGGACACGCAGGAGCACGCCGCCAGCCTGTCCCGTGGCCGCCCCGGCGTGCTGCACGGCAACCGCACCTACCTGTTGCAGGACGACGACGGCCAGATCCAGGAGGCGCACAGCATCAGCGCCGGCCTGGACTACCCCGGCATTGGCCCGGAGCACTCCTGGCTGCATGAGATCGGCCGGGTCGAGTATGTCGCCGCCACCGACCAGGAAGCGCTGGACGCGTTCCAGCTTTGCACTCGGACCGAGGGCATCATTCCTGCCCTGGAACCCGCCCATGCCGTCGCCCATGTTGCCAAGATCGCACCGGAGCTGGGGCCGGATGCGGTGATCCTGATGAACATGTGCGGACGCGGCGACAAGGACATCTTCACGGTAGCTGAGCACCTGGGGGTCAAGCTGTGAGCGTGAACCGCGCTCCCTGCTCCCTCTCCCGGAGGAAGAGGGCCGGGGTGAGGGAAACAGCAAGCGCCAGCCTCTGCCGGTATGGCGCTGGTCCAACATGGGGCAGAAATAGCATACGTTTCCTCCCTCACCCCAACCCTCTCCCGGAGGGAGAGGGAACAGCATCATGAGCCGCATTGCCGCTCGCTTCGCCGCGCTCCACCAGGAGGGCCGCGGCGCCCTGATCCCATTCCTGGAGGCCTACGACCCCGACGCCGAAACCAGCATGGCGATCCTGCGCGGCATGCCCGGCGCCGGCGCCGATCTAATCGAGATCGGCATGCCCTTCACAGACCCAATGGCGGACGGCCCCACCATCCAGGCGGCCGGGCTGCGCGGCCTCAAGGCCGGTGCCACCCTCGCCCGGACGCTCGCAATGGTCCGCGACTTCCGGCTGGAGGACACGGCCACTCCCGTTATCCTGATGGGCTACCTGAACCCCATCGCCTCCTATGGTCCCGAGCGGTTCTGCCGCGACGCCGCGGCCGCCGGGGTGGACGGCCTGATCATCGTGGACCTGCCGACCGAGGAGGCGGACCTGATCGTGGACCATGCCGCGGCCAGCAGCCTCGACATCATCCGCCTGGTTGCGCCCACTACGGATTACGCGCGGTTGCCGGTGGTCCTGCACGGCAGCAGCGGCTTCGTCTATTACGTCAGCATCACCGGCATCACCGGAACCCGCAGCGCCACCACCGAAAGCCTGGCCGCCGCCCTGCCCCGCTTGCGCGCGGTAACTAGCATGCCGATTGCCATCGGCTTCGGCGTCCGCACCCCGGCGCAGGCCGCCGACGCTGTTCGTCACGCCGACGCCGCCGTGGTTGCCTCCGCCCTGATCGAAACGCTGGCTGCCAGCCTGGACGAACACGGCCGCGCTGGTCCCGACACGGTTCAGCGGGTGCTGAAGCAAGTGCGCGCCCTGGCCGACGGTGTCCGCCACGCCCGCGTGCCGGCCTAGAGTGCAATCATGAGCTGGCTTGCCGAATACGTCCGTCCGAAGATACGCACCTGGCTCAGCCGCCGCGACGTCCCCGACAACCTTTGGATCCAATGCCCGAATTGCCAGCAGATGCTGTTCAGCCGCGACCTGCAGCGCAACCTGAAGGTCTGCACCGCTTGCGGATACCACATGCGTCTAACGGCTGCGGAGCTCCTGGCCCACTACGACTTGGCGCACCTCGTGCCGACACTATGGTGATCCGGGTTTATGCGATGGTACGGCATACGCCATAGCCTGGACTCTCGGCACGTCTCCGATGATGCAGACGCCATGTCGCTGACAACTCGATCTCGAAGGCCACCCGACGCATGCAGCTAGACCGCTTCGAATGCCGGATGTTCGCAAGTTGGCGGCTGGCCGCTTCGGCCCTCCCGGTCATCGTTCTCCTGAAAAGGCGAGGCGAGCCGGCGGCGGCCCTGTTCTACAGCCGCTCCCACTTTGGCATCCCGACTGGCGTTGTCAAAGGCGGCAACAACAGCCGCGAGAGACTAATCGTGGCTCCAACTAGCCAGCGCGTAGCGGTGCTGCAGGCTGCCACGCAGAAGCTGTTTTCGTCGCCCTGGATTTACACTGTTGCTGCCTCCCTGCGCAGTGAGATGGCACCAGCAGTGATAGCGCCGGGCTTCCCGTTGGCTAGCTGCGTTTGGCGGTCAAGGGAGATCAGGACGAACCTCTCGCTTGAAGGAGGGTTTGAGGAATTCCTATCACGGCAGCGTCCGCGAAGCCGTCGTAACTACCATTACTTCCGGCGCCGGGCTGAACGGAAGCTAGGGCTGGTCTTCGATCCGCACCTGCAGGTAGATGACGCAGCGCAGGATGTCGCCGAGCTGCATGCGGCGTCGGTGCATCCAATGCCCTGGCGGCGCAGCATCCAGCTCGAAGCCGCGTTACGCGGAATCCCCGGGCTCATTCGCCAGGGGCATCCGGAACTAAGCGGGCCAATGGCTGAGCTACGTGTCAGGAAAGCGGCAGGCCGAAGGCACGTTCCTTGAGTGGCAGCTCAACTGCAATACCTACGAGGCTGCCTCGCTGTCCGCGGTTATGCGAAGCTACTTCCTGGAACATGAGGCCGCGAACGGCGTGACGCAGTTCGTGTTTGTGGGTGGATCGTCAGCCGTCCCCGGCCGTTACTGCGATCCAGATAGCTGCCTGGACCTTGTCGCAACTCGTCAGGGCATACAGGGGCTGGTGACAAGAAACCTGGTCGGCTGGCTGCGCCCAGGGGGACGGGTTGCCTCGTTTATGCGAACTCAAAATGCTGCCGTCGGGGCGTTGAGGCGCGATACGGGACAGGAATGTGGCATGGGCGTGTCAGTAGGCGCCGGGCTGGGCCACGGCCAGCCGATCAAGCGGTCCGCAGAGGCCTATCCAGTGACAGCATCGTCACTGCCGACACAGCCGTCTTCGGTCAGGCCCCTCACGGCGAAGGATTTCCATTGATGCAACCGCACCCGAGCAACACATGAGGAAAACACGCTGCCTCCCGGGGAAGGCAGCCGCGCCCTTGCGGGACGGCGTGCATTTGACCAAGCCGGACGCACGATGACCGACCGTTATGCGGTGATCGGCAATCCGATTGGGCACAGCAAGTCGCCTGCCATCCACATGGGCTTTGCCGCCGTCACGGGTCAGGACATCAGCTATGAGGCGCTGCTGGCCCCGGTGGGCGGGTTTGCCGACGCGGTGGACGCATTCCGCGCCGGCGGCGGCCGCGGGCTGAACATCACCGCACCGTTCAAGCTGGATGCCGCCGCCTATGCAACGCAGCGGCTGGAACGGGCGGAGCAGGCCGGGGCCGTCAATGCCCTGTCTTTCGACGGCCCGGCGGCGGTGGCCGACAACTTCGACGGCATCGGCCTCCTGCGGGACATCGTGGCGAACCTCGAGTGCCCCCTGCGAGGCCGGCGCGTGCTGCTGCTGGGTGCGGGCGGGGCAGCCCGCGGCACGCTACCACCGTTCCTGGAGCAGCGCCCGGCCGAGCTCGTGATTGCCAACCGCGAGCCGGAGAAGGCAGCCGAGTTGGCGGAGCGGTTCACCTCCCATGGCCCCGTCAAAGCTACGGGGCTGGACGGGCTGCAGCGCCTGGGCGGCTTCGACGTGGTGGTCAACGCCACCTCCGCCAGCCTGTATGGCGAGTTGCCGGACATCAGCCCCGCGGTGTTCGGGCCGGGGTGCCTGGCCTACGAGATGGTTTACGGCCGTGGCCTGACCCCGTTCCTGCGCCTGGCGCGCGACGCGGGCGTGACCCGGCTGGCGGACGGGGTCGGGATGTTGGTCGAGCAGGCGGCCGAAGCCTTCGCCTGGTGGCGCGGCGTACGGCCGGACACCCGGGTGGTTATCGAACGGATGACGGTGCGTCTGGAGTAGAGAGCATTCAAAATCGTGGGGGTGATCACGCCGCGGCTGTCGTCGCCTTGTGATCATCTTTGGCGGGCCGGAAGCCTGGGTGGCGAGAGCGGAAGGCGTCCTCGAGTGTGCCGTTCAGCACCGCCGTGCGCACGTCGAGGAAGGGCTGCACCGTGGCCCTGGTCCAGCGCATCTGCTGCTTCTTGTTCATGCGCTTGGCGATAATCTCGCCCACTGCGCTTTCCACGAACGCGGCCGAGATCGGCTCGCCGGCGAGACGGGCAGCAAAGCTTCCAGAATGCGCACTCCATCCTGGAACGAGGTGCGTGCGCCCAACTCGGCCTGCACCCGCTCCAGCTCCGGCGTGCAGCGGGCGCTCAGCAGCGCGCGGACCGGCGAGACCGTCACCCCCGTCATGGGCACAGGCTGGCGGCAGCGGCAGGCCCTGAACCGCGGCGCCTCGACCTCGACCGTGCCGAACAGGGTCTGCAGCCGGCGCGTGCGCCGGTCCTTGAGCGGCTGCAGTGCCCCGCAGTCCACGCAGGCCCGGTGATGGGCCGCATACTCCGCCACCTGCCCGCACAGCATGCTCGCCTGCAGCTTGGCCAAAAGC
>JAABUQ010002374.1_pt1 | contig 37482 bp, 39 predicted proteins | sample 5560001 | NCBI WGS metagenome assembly JAABUQ01 (sample SAMN10711888, study PRJNA513371) | rock metagenome | isolation source: Antarctica rocks | place: Antarctica: Victoria Land, Finger Mt nord | collected 2015-12-18 | reverse complement strand
TATTTTATAAATAATATTTATAATTATATTTTTATTTTTTTTATAAATTTAATTTTTTTAAAAAAAATATATAATAATTTATATTTAAAAAGTTTAAAATATATTTTAAATAAATTTATTAATTTTTAATATATATAATAAAATTAAAAAATTTATATATTTTTATAATTTGAATTAATTTTTCCTTTAAAAAGTTCAATACTTTATTAATAAATATTTTTTGTAATAATTTGAAATAAATCTTATTAATATAATTGTTAAAAATTGAAACTAATAAAATATATTGCATAATACAAAAGATAATATTAATAGTTTTGGTTATATTAATTTTAAGTTTATTTTAACTTTTAAAGTAATTATTTGAACAAAAATATTTAAAATATTTAAAAATTTTCGGTTTAAAATACTTTATAAATATAAATCTTTAAGGACTAGTCCTTAAAAGAGGCCTTATAAACTTAATTTAATTATTAATTAAGTTTTTTAACCGGGGCTATATTTTAAGTTATTTATTCAGCCTGAGCCTTAAGTCTCACTAATCTCTTACTAGCATGACCAAAACTATTGGTGTTATCCTCCGTAAGGCAGTGGACATCGTGGAGTAGAATAGATTTGGGGAGTTGATAAAGAGAAACCGCAAACACGAAATCACTATTTCCTTTAATGCGCTACTGTAGGTATATTGTTGCTTCAATCGCGACGAGGTTGAAGCACCCTGGTAGCCAGCCCGCATCAGACCTTTATGCTCGTCCACTCGGCAATTTTGCAACATCTCCGAGGACCGAACATCATCTGAGACGTAGGTAGCATACAATGTCTGTCTGGGCATGCGCGTAGCATAGTTAGACATGTGCCTGTCTCGCCTGCGTTGTCGAGATGGCAGAGAAAATCGAGGGCACATTAGGCAGGAAAGGGTTTCTGAGCAAGCCCGTGTGAGGCCCGAAGGCGAAAAGCATCACCACTCAAGGCATCGTAGCATCGTTATTGCGTTCCTGATAAAAGACTGAGTTACTTCTCCGGGCCGAACATGCCTTTTCTGATGATGTTCTTCGGTTTGAACCTCCTCGAGTCCGTCCAAATACAAGTATTCAAGATCTAGGGTCTATCGATACAGGGAGCAAGCGCCGAAGCTGCCAGCAGATGCTTTGCACTCTACCGCCCAAGCACGGCCAGACCGCCTCCTACTACCTCTTAGGTTTCCCATGCTTAGCACTGGCTTTGGCTTTGCCCTTGCCCTTAGAAGGCTTGATGTCGTCCTCGCTATCATTGTCTTCCATTCCTTCATCACTATCGTCCTTGGCCTTCCCTTTTCCTTTCCCCTTGCCAGCCGTTTTGCCCTTTGCTTTCTTCTTAGGTGCTTTGACATACTTGTCCTTCTTGAGATCCAACGGCTCGTCGTCGTCCAGGACGGCTTGATCATCACCAGAGCTTGCACCGGAGTCTGACTCATCAATGGCCTCTTCTAGGTCGGGCCGTTCCTTGGACTTCTTCTTGGGCGCCACAATTGAACTGGCTTTCATGTACGGGAGAGGATGAGATTGCTGGTTGTAGATTCGAGTGAAAGCGCTTTTATTAGCGGAATCGATTTTGACATCGGCCATCTCCATGGGACCAACTCCAAGCTCGAGAACGGCATCCCAATCATCTTTGGTCAGATAGTAGCTGTCCATCAAATCAATGATACTTGGTATGCCATCCTTGCCATCTTTCTGGAGCCCCTTGACAAGATGATACCAGAGGAGGGGAAGGTACTGCTGTCTGATCTCGTGACGGTCGCCAGACGAACGAAGCCGCATGTGGCCTTGAATCTCTTTGACAAAGCGTATGAGCTTGCCTGCACCATAGCATTAGCATATACCTATACATCATCTTGAGATTATGCTTACTCTGCTTGCTGTTGTTGCCCAACCACTGGGTGAAGCGGGTTTGCGAACCGGCTTGACTCCCAGATACGAAGCTAGCAGGGCGAACAAAGCTAAAGACGGCATGGGTGGGCATAAGAGCCCATTGCTGTTGAGAACCATGGATCATGCGGTCGATCAAGTCCCCATCGCTGATGCTTGCCGCAGCCTGCTCAGAGAGCTCCAAAGCTTTGAGGTTGTACTCCTTGCCAGAGTAAGGATTGGCTAACATGGGCCTAGTCCCAAGATAATTTTCTTGCAACATCAATGAGCTGAACTCGTGGTCGTTGAAGTAGAGCTCAATCTTGTCGTTTAAGGTTGACGTGCTGCTGGATGCGAACATCCCTCCACCTAGGATCTTGCTGACGATATCCCAAGGCCTCAAGATGATATTCTTTTCCCATGACTTTGTCATCTTCGTCCCTTTATCGAAGTCCATGTTATCTTCGTCAAGTTTGGCCGCAGAGAGCATGTTGATGACTTGGCGGATATCCGCGTGGGTACCTTCTATCAAGGCATTAATCACAGTTGCAGGGATTGAAAGTTTCTCACGGAAGCATATAGTCATGATTCTCTGACGAATTTGATCCACTGTCGGTCTTCGAAACGGGAGATCGTAAGCCACGCTATCGAATGGCTTCATTTTGGGTAGCTTCCGGTCGTTGCATATCAGGATGATTGGTATATTGGTTTTCTTGCATGTCGCTGCCAGAGCTCCAACACCACCTCGGTCACCAGCAGACATACCATCTACCTCGTCCATTATTAATACGAGTCTCTTCTTTTCGGCTTCGACCTTTTTGCCATCTCCGGCAAAATAGCCGAGTAGAGAAGTGGTGTCGAGGACACCTTTGAGCCCGGTTTCAACCAATTTCTTACTTCGTGTGTCGCTAGCATTACTCTCGACAATGTCGTAATTCTCCAACTTGGCAGCAAGATGGGCAGCAGCAGTCTTTCCAATCCCGGGCGGACCATGGAGACACATTGCTCGGAAAGCACCATGCCCATCTTTTCCACCTTTCTTAAAATGGACTTTGAGATTCGCCGGCCAAGCTCGTAGCCAGGCTTGCAATTTTTCAACTTGACCTTTGTTGCCGCAGATCATATTAGTGGCCGTCGGTGCGTACTTCACTGTCCATAGCCGGTTGTCTTTAGTCAAAGGGCCACCACCGCCAGTCTTTGAGGCTGATTGAGACGCAGAACTCGCAGCTTTCTCAAATTTCTTGGCTTCTTCATGTTCTTGTTTCATCATCGCCCGAGCCGCCTTCTCGACCTGTTCTGCTTCCTTTCTCGCCTTTTCTTCGAATTGTTCAGCAGCCTTACTGTCCCCACCGTTTGCCGGCATTCGGCGAATGAGCTCGAACAGCCCGTTTTCGTCAATCGCTGTCAACCCATATTGATTAATTGTCTCCAACTTCTTTGGACCTGCATCAACGCCAAGTACGACATAGCTTGTTTTTTTGCTAGGGGCACTAGTGACCTTGCCGCCATGCTGCTTGACAAGTTCGTGACTGACAGTGCGGTCAAGCGTGTGAAGAATACCTGTGAACACAAAAGTCAAACCGGCTAGACAGTTTTTGGCACCATTTGGAAGCTCTTTGTGCGCGCTCGAGGCAGAGGGCGCCGCTCCACGACCAGCAGCTCCTCGCCAGTCATTTTTCTTTGAGTCGTCGCGAGGCGGAGGGGTAGGCGCTTTGACGGTCGGAATGCTCTCAAGAATATCATCTACTGCGGCCCTTATCTTTGGTTCGTCTTCTTTGGTCTTCTTCAATGATCCCTTTGCTGAAGGTTTTCGTTTCAAGGCTTTGGCTTTCTTCGAAGCTGGTTCGACGAAGTCCTCTTCATCTTCATCTTCTTCGTCAAGCTCAGTCGACTTCCTCTTACGACTCTTGGGCCCCCAAACATCATTAGTCAAACTGCCCGCCTTAAGCTCGTTGTATTCAGGGATGTCCTTCATCTTAATTTCCTGAATTTGAATATCGTCGTCGTCGTCATCATCTTTAGAGGCTTGGGCTTTCTTCGTTGAGGGTCTGCTCCAGCCGCCCCGAAGTGATTTCTGGTTTCGTTGCTTCGCCACATCATCATCGTCCTCACTCTCGTATGCATCTTTGCCACTAGGGCGACTGGACTTGTAGTCGGCTTCAAAGACATCCTCTCCGGATCCCTCACAATCTTCGATGAAGTTCGGCTTGAAGCCATCATGGTCTTCGCCCTCATCATCGTCGTTCTCCCTATAAATTGGCTTTATCTTCTTTCGAGAAGAGACTTTGCCGTTCGTTGCTGGTCCGGATCTCGGAGAGATAACGACTTTCAGTGTAGATCTCGCAGAAGCATGTGGAGTGTGTGACATCGTCTTCCCGGACTGAGCCTTCGATTTTGTGGGTGTGGAGCGCGTGGGCTTTGATTTGCCACTAGCAGCGAAGTAATCTGAGGTCGTCGTCCTTTCTCCCACCGGAGACTCGCGCTTCCTATTTCTTGATCAGGCTTTGCTCTTGCTGCCCCATTCCGACTAGAGGTTTACTCACATCTGTTTCTTAGGTGCAGTCTTATTCGGGGTTGACTTCTTGGGCGGTACGATCTCATCGTCTTCGCTGTCACTGAGGACTTTTCGCTTCGCTACTTTAGTTAGATGCGGTCGCCTGTGAAGTAAAGTGAGGTCTTACTCTTCCTCTTGGACTTTGTGTGTTTGTCCTGTGAGCCAATTAGTATGATTTTCAACGCTACAATTTGAGTGACTGCTGGGTACAAATGTAACAAAGCGGGAGATGAGATGCTTCGATACAAGGAATCCTTTCTGGGCTGTGAAGGTGCTCGACGCGCTGAATTCACATACATCTTCCTTGGGAGTGGATTTTTCTTGACTTGAAGTTACGGGCTGACCTCCTTTCCCGCCGAAGAAGCTGCGAATGTCTGAAGGCATCGTGTGAGATATGGGCAATGGCGGGGGGTCGGGGGGTTGGGGGTTCGATGATAGTCCCTCAGAGAGCAAAGAGATAGCCAGCCATAAGTCTTTGCTGCTAGCATGTGTTGTTCTTCACAATGGACAGGAAGTGCATGAATAGAAATTACGGTAAAATGAAGTAACGCGTTTCTGAAGCGCGCTTGCCGCTTCTTGGTGAAATAAAGTACCTGACCTCACTATGAAAACCTGCCTACCTAGTAAGTATTCGTCACAATTGATCAGAACATCTCTCTGGCTTGTAATTTCATTATATTCACATGCTCCTATTGTAATCATGAAGCATCCACTGTCACCAATCCGGACATTAGAGGGTCCCCAAAGACACTTGATGTTTCTATCGTGTTCGTTCCCCCGCATCTCCCATGTGCGGCACCTTGAGCATCAGTTTCTTTTCCCTCGCCTCCACTATCTAGAACCCTACTCTTCGTCTCCGAGAATCAACTAATCAGCGCACCCCAGCTACGCTCCTCCAATTCACCCCTCCCCTTCCCATTCGGCCCTCCGTGCCAACGTCCATACTGTCGTCCGGCCGCGCTTTCACAACCACTCCCTTCCCCCACAGCTGGCTCGTCCCCAAACGCGGCCACTCGGAGAAAAATCGCAAGGGCCGCTGCCGCGTTCCCACTGGCGGATCCATGCGAGGTACAACCGTAGTATGGGGTGACTACGGCCTCCGCCTCCGCGACCACGACCGACGCATCCCCGCCAGCGCCCTTCAAATCGGCGCGAACGCAATTCGGCAACGATTACGCGGGGAGAGGTTTAGATTGTTTACACGGGTAGCAGCGAACATTGGGGTGTACACTTCGGGAAATGAGGTGAGAATGGGGAAGGGAAAGGGAAGTTGGGATTTTTGGGCGGCGAGAGTGGCCGTCAGTCAAATAGTGTTTGAGGTGAGCGCGGACTGTCATGAGCAGGTTATTCGGGATGCGATGAGGTTGGCTGGGAACAAAATGCCTGGTGCGTATGCTCCCCTGCTCTTGCTTCTTAGAAAGGTAGTAAAAGAGTTGAAATCATAGAGCATTGTGCTAACGTCTGAACGAACAGGCTTATATGAGTTTGTCCGAAAAGGCGATCCGCCAGTCATGGGAATTACAAAGATGACAGAGGGCGTCACACTGGCTGACATGAAGAGACCGCGAGTGAAGCTACCAGCAGATGTAAACGCGGGGAGGATTCCCTCTTCAACGGGTGGGCCACCGCCTCATTTTGCGCCTTGTCCTTCGCCAACTGCTGCAACGCCTCCATAGATATGTACAATAGGAATATGAACCAATTTCCACCTCGCGCACGGTTCTTTGTCGTGAAGCATGTTTATCCGCCGACACCAGATCCCTCACCATAGCCCTGGTCGTCTCTTGTCTGGGTCGTCTCATCTGACCCCTCCATGGATCCAGTGGCGCCATAGGCGGAGTCTGCAAGTTGTTAATCACCTTCCTTACTGGGTTTCAATTACAGTAATCACTTGCCTTGGTTCGCCGTGCCTCCACCTTCCGTAGTCTTTCCACCCATGCCGTCCTCTGAGATGGTCTGCCCATATCTAACGTTCTCTGCAGTCTTCTCGCCCCGTTCGGCTTTCTGTTGCTGCTTTACGGAGTCGACAGAGTCTGTTTGGGTTTCCGGTTCTGCGGGACGATGAGCGCTGCTTGAATAAATCTACCCTCCTGAAGGGATACGGACTGCCCATTTGGCCGCCTTGCTTTGAGTGCGGATTGGTGACTGTCTTGATTGACTCATATCTGAGCACAAGATCAGCGTATTGGCGGGACACGCTTAGACTCAGAGGAGATGTACTGTGTTGACTCGCCGCCCGGTTCGGTGTTCATCATTCCTGACGACATCGTTGAGTCCTGGAGATTGAGTGATGATAATGCTGGAAGACAAGGCAAGTGTGAAGAGGTTTCAATGGACGTGTGCTGTATGCAGAAGGGTGTCTCGATGTTTCGGTGACATGAAGAAGCTCACGGGAAGATGCTCAATATGACGCACTGCGCCAGAATAGGGCAAGTCCATCATGGAGCCCTGAGCTAACACTTCTCGAATCCCCCCACGACCATCCCCTCCTTTTACTACTTTAATGCAAAGAAGCAAGCAACTCGCTATGCATTTTGCACTGCTCCCTCAATCGTAGTCCATGCCCATCAAGTAACTAATTAGAGGGTCAGTGAAGAGTTCAGGACTTTTTGATTCGCGGACTGACCTTTCTAAAATCCTCATGAATTTCGCAACGAACGCTTCAAGATGGAAGATTTGTTTCTAGAAGTATGAGTGAACATTCGGGAGAGAGTGAAACAAACGACTTACACTACCCAGCCGAATCCGGTGTTCGTAGAAAGCGGACCACTTGATAACATCGGGCTTTAGCGCGTCATCAATCTTTGCTACCAGTTTGAAGGTTAAGACCTGTCGTGTTCAATTTAACGCCTTTAGGAGCCAGTGGTCGAGGGTATCCTACCTTGAGAACAGTAGTAGCCGGTATGCAGTGACTGAGCAAGTCATAGAATTTTGCTCGGACTTGCAGTATCCTTGCTGGGGTGTGTTCGGCCATGATTTCGTCCGCAATTTGAGCAACGAGTGCTTCCCAATCTGGTGGCGGTATTGGAGTCTTGTCTGTGACCTTTTCACTGTAACGTTCGTATCAGAATGTGTCTCACATAACAGTGCCGTGCCTTACTTCTGTGCATGCACCGCTTCGAACATTAGCAGCGCCCTCCTGAGGTTCCTCCCACTCTCTTTCGCTATCCTCTGATTCAAGACCGAAAACTCACCCCATCCTTCAGCCTTGCCTACATCTCGTAGCACATGGCAGATCTCGGTCTCGGTTGGTGCTGCGACCCTAATCAGTAGCGTTCTCGACCGTATAGGTGCAATGATGTTTGCTGTCGAATTTGCCAACAGAATCAGCCTCAAATTGGGACTGTATTTCTCCATCGTCCTCCGCAATGCCGCCTGCGCATCCCGCGTCAAATGATCCGCCTCATTGATAACTACGACCTTGAATCTCTGCCTCGCACTTTGATCCACTTGCTGCGTTTGGGCCACCTCCTTTAGTAGATCCTGTATGACGACCCGATCAAAGTTGCCCACATCCGAGGGCGTAATCTCGAGATGGTAGACGGAGGCCACAATGTTGAATTCGAGCTTGCGGTTCGATGTTGTTTGGAACACTCGTGAGTCAATTTTGATTTTTTCCACACCAGGACCGTAGAGCGCGCGGAGAGTGGCTACTATGCGAGTCTTCTTACCCGCACCAGATGGGCCGTAGACGAGGAGGTGGGGAAAGTCGGGACTTTGCGCCTGGTGGATGGGTCAGCTTGGGGAATTATACGTTGCAAGGGGGGTTTTACAAGGCTTTGCAGCCGTTCCGAGAGATCTTCATGGTAAGTAAGTGCTTCTAATGACCGTGGACGGTATTTGTCGACAAGTAAAGCCATGCCGAGTGTTGCATCAGGAGTTTCCTGTGCAGAAACACATGTAATGACGGTGAAGGTGGAGGAGATAATTGGGAGATGCGACCAGATGCTTTGTGTGCAAGTGGAAACGCGCCCGATTCGAGATGGTCTTGAAGCTCTTCTTGGCGGCGCGTCTCACCATTCGGTGCTCGAAATATATAATGGACCTAGCGGTATGAGATTGTGATAGGAGCATCCACGACGTTAATTACCGTCAATTACCGTATATTTTACCCGGTTATGCTAGCTCATTAAGGTCTGTGGATAGTTGCCATCCTACGGAATTCTAACCTCATCTCAGGCCCCATCCACCTTTATCTACCTTTCACTTGTTCAAGATCCGCCCTGCTCTTGGGTTTGAAAGAGTCGAGACAATGATGATATATGACGCGAAATTTCTTCGCAACCGCCATACATCAGTCGAGGTGGTGAGGCCCTTGAGCCAGTGTTGACTTGGGAGGGCAAGGGGGGCCGGACAAGGAGGTTTGTGGGTGCAGCTTCAAGGGATCATTACCGTGTCGAGGGAATTCATCTGGTTGAGAAATGATCAGTGCTTACACGGTTGCCAGAAACGCATGTCTGTCTCCGAATAGCTCAAGGTCCGCCCCAACGCATCTCGAGGGACAAGGGTACCAGGCTTCCGCAGGACGGCCAGGACATCATTTTAAGCTCGGAAGATGAGGTTTCAAGAGCGGAAGTGTGTATTAGCATCATCGGTAAGAACCTCTCTGCTTTCACGTACCGGCTTGGTGGTCATGCATGGTGCTTGGCTGGTACCAGCCTGCTCGAAGCAAGACATCGATCACGCAGGAAAGACCCCGTGGGGATGGAAGAAGCGTGACGAGAGTAGGGAACCATATTGATTCCGAAGTATGGGTGTTATGGCGGCCATGAGGATTTGTGGGGCGTGTTTGCGGCCATTGGAGTAGACTCCTAGGACCGATGCAAGAAGGTAAACAACTCTTTCAGCGAAGGCGGCTTTTCCATTAGGGACTGACACTAACAGTTGTCCTTTGGTAACACTTTAGGGAGGTGCACTCAATAATCGTGGGTCTTACATGTCAATTACGATGGAGATCCCTGACTACAAGGAAGGAAGTGTACAATGAGAAGTCAAAAGGCTGGATGGGTGAAGCAGCCACGGGGTTTTTACTTTCCATAGGGATCAGCAATGCCATATTCGCGAGATCAGCGTTTCAACGATAGTTTCATTGGACAACAGGAAATCGATAAAACCTTTGCGGATTCTGATAATTTGACCCAGTACTCTACATATTTCCTAACAAGGTCTTACTGCGCCAGTGAAGCGGCCTCGAATAGAGGACTTCGGACGCAGTATCCATATCACATCGTGGCTAAAATTCAAGTCTCGTCGCGACGTGCTGTTCTAGCTGCTCCCAGAGTGCTGCTCTTCCTTTAAGATTCGCTTCAACTCTTCGCTCTGCTGCTCGACTCCAACTCTTGATCCTGTCGAGATTTTACTCCTGTGCAGGCATAGGAAGACTACACACCTTCCGTATATACTTACAAAATCATATTCTTCTATCATGTTAAACGCGGCGATTGTATCCCAAGCAACACACTTTAATTCAGATTCCCTGTACACACTCCTTACATAAAAGGGTGCCTCAGGCCTTATATAAAACGTACAATCCCATTTTTTCCACAAGTCAAGAGCCTGAATCCTAGTACTCTCCGGCATGTTCCCATTGAGGCTCTTGCATCAACACAACCGCCCAACATTCGCGCACTAGGAGCAAAGACTATATTTTTTCGTCGTTTCAGTACAACCCACGTCTCCAATCTAGACGATTTGCCCTCCTCACAAGCTCTCTCGACGACGAGAATCCGTCCTTTGTCCCTTTTTATATGTCAGCCTTCTCATTCAAGGGGAACATATATGTAAGCTGTACTTTTAAAAAGGATGGAAAGACGCAGGACGACGACAGTAGCCCAGCGAGCTTAGTCGAGGTCCGTATCGGCGAGATAGGAACGACGGGTGGAGACTTTGGTGGCGGACTGTGAGGTCATATCAAAAAGTGACTACTTTTCGTCACCATTGTTTTCAATAGGGGGGGAATTTGAAGTGTGTACGAGTCGGACAACCGCAACTGTACATCTTGGACACCTTGTCACGGCCCCAATCCCTCGAAGGATCCAATCTCTATATGCTCGACCTTGAGAAAAGTACAAGCACTGATGATACGATGGAAGTTGCAGGCAGACGATGTCGGATGACTGTTATCTACAAGCGGCAGAGTCGAGAGAGAGGAATCACCAAATAAATGAGATGTAAAGCTAGCACGTAGGGGACCATACAAGCAATATCCACTTAGATTGAGATTGTCTTGAGTGGAAGGTGCTCGTCCCAACGTCATTGGATTGAGACACAAAATCGGCACAAAATCGAAAGGGGAAGAATGTATCTAAATGCAGGCGGTGATGAGATTAATGCTCCCGCTTGATTGACCCCCACCTTGATTTCTCCTGGTCTAGTGAAATTACCGGCATGCGTCACGATCAAGCAATTCGAACAAATACCGTGCTTCCATGTTCTAACAAACCCATGACTATTCTTTCTTTTCTTAGCAATTTCAACAATACCCACCCGGGAAATACAATTGTAAGTTCGACTGGTAGCAAAGCAGCTCAGTCTCGAGCCATGAAAAATTTGATGGAACATCTGTTGCACTGTCAAAGCCAATCCGTTGAAGTAAAACATGGTGTTTCTGGTTTCAACAATGTAATTCGTATGGTCAGCTTCTCATCCCCGCATAGCCAGTGTTCTCATGCCTATCCCATGTGGATTGAACATGGACCTTCAGATCCCAGACCTTAAAATTCCCCATCAACCAAGTTTTATTCCCCATCCCAAGAATTGTGCGTCACATATACCATGAGCAGAATCCATCTCAGGGAATCGATGAGAGGCAAATTTCGCCCGATTTGCCCTTCGCCATTGTAAGAATTCAGGTCTAGGAATGGCTTGTGGCCCTGCAAATTGCAGTAGAAAGCTAGACCGAGAGCGAAGATATCGGTCTTCCGATCGGAGTGACTGGGATGTGTCTTGAGAGCAAGAAGAAAGCAAGCTTTTCATCTGTAGAAGCCCAAACCACCGAACTATGCAACGTGCAAAAAGCCACAGCCAACTGAGCGCCAATTCTCTAGTATTGCACAACACAATCCAGCTTCTTTAATCCTGTCATTAGATGCTCGAATATTTTGACGAATTTGACAAAAGAACGAGTAGAAAAGTTGAGAAGACCCTCGACAGGCCCAATATCACTCTAGAGAATTGCACCACTTCACTTTGTAGAAGCCTGCTCGAGGTCCGAGAAGCATTGAAACATTGACCATGAATCATCATTGTACAAGCAGGCCAGCAGGAAGTGATGGACGGCGAGGTCGAGGTTAGCCGGAAGCGGCGAGCTTTATCGGAAGAGGTATGACATAGTTCACCTGCATACGGACTGAGCGTCTCGCGCCACAATGGAAGTGCCGGTCCACGAAAATCAATGATTCCTGTTATGAACCCAAAATTCTACCTTCACGGAACGGAGATGCAGATTTTTCATTCGCGATGTTAAGAGCATACCTTAATGGTGGCAATTATGGGTCCATTCAAGGAACCGAAAGCACACCACAAAATGCTGCTTGGAGCGAAAAATGTATGGATCCCTTTTACGCAGCCCAGGCATGACTGTGGCTCCCATTCCCACCTCTCAATGCTCATATTCAACGTGAGCAGAGTGAACTATGGGTTTTGATGTGCCCGTAAACGGGATTCGCCCCAAAGTCGTGTGGCTGTCAATTGTGCTCTTAGATTAGGGCATTGCCAATTTCATATCATGGCCTTGCGCTTCGGCGCCCTGTAGACTTGCCCTGCTAGACAAATTCTCTTCTGGGTGGGGCGGAAATTTGTTTGTCGGCCATGATACAACGTCGTCTGAGGCGGGTGGAACGTCAATGCGTGAAAAGCATCGTGGCTCTAGCCCATTGCCATTGGCATAGGGGTCAAGTTTCCATTCTTGTCGTACCGCGCTTCTATCCCAATCATCAGCAAGCACCTCTTAACGGCTATTCTAGAGGATTCGGACGTACTGAAAAAGGTGTATGACAAGATTATACTATCAATTTTCGTCATGGTCGGATCATTCACGAAGTCCGGATCGATGAAGAAGAAAACCGGCATATCGACCGTCTCCCCTGCATTCAATCTCTGCTCTTCGAAGCAGAAGCATTGGATCTTGCTGAAGTACGGAGCCACCTGTGCTGGAGTGACACTGTACGTGGCAACCCCTATTATATCTTCCGTGCTCTTATTTGTCGCTGTGAAGAAAGCCAATGCAGTCTCTCCAGGAAGTACTCGGACCTCTCGCTGCTGGGGTGTGAACTTCCAAGGCATCACGTCTGATACCGACCCGTTGAATGTGATACGTAAACGGCGTGAATCGGTGACTGGGGTAAGGCGCATCGCAGGGTCTTCGGCGCTGGAGTGTATCGAGGCTTTAATGGGTTGGCCACCCCAGCCGGTCTGTTGACATATCTGTCTGAATGTGAGTATATGTGGAACTTCGGTCAGAAGTAGCGGAAGCACCATCTTGTACATAGGCACGGATCCGTAAGATAGTGCCACCGTTCCAATGATGACGCTGAGAGTGTAGTATCTAGACGCGATCAGGCGAGTGCCTTGTGTGGCGAAGGGTAGAATTACAAAGTCGACTTGTTCTTCTGGGAATGGGGAGCGCGCATTTGTTCCATGGTGGGATTCATGTATTGCCTCGAATTCTTCGTCGTGGTAATTTGCCTGGTGGATGAATTGATCTGAAGACGCTTTGGATTCGCATACCGCAGTGGTGAGAGGCAGTGGCATCCAGAGCACTGCATGAGGTTCAGAGCTTTACTACAAGAGGATATAGGTAGCTTTGACATCTTTAAGAAAGCAGAGATGAAATCAATAGTTGATACGCTGCGTAGTGACTGTACAACGCATCGAAATCTGCTGGAAGTGGGCGAGACGAACAAGGTTCTCTATCAGCCGAAGTAATCCCATTGAGTAAAGCCTTGCTTACCCTAATTTTGTGCCCTATCATAATTCAATACTCAATTTTAATCAATACCAATGCACCGAAAATATTCTGGTTCAACCCATAAACCATGGGTATGAGCTATCAAAGTTGCTGACCAGAGGCTGTAGAGACTATTTTGTTGTCAATAACAAGTGTCAAGTGCACACCGAGCCTCGGCACTAGCCTGGGCTCCGACTGGCCCCATCGAGCCCTAAAACAACGTCGACCTCGACTCCCTACGCATGCAAACCCCGCATCACTTCCCAGTCCAAAGCCCCTTAAGCGTATGCCTCTGTGCCTCAACCAATGCCTTCAATCCTGCCCTCTCCCTCTCCACCCTCCTCTCCCCCCATCCATTCCCATAAACAACCGTACCATCCCCAATCACCTCCCCTTCCCCCACCTCCACCAGGGCACAAACCTTACAATGCTCGCCTATTACCGCTCCCTTCCCTATCTTGGCCCCAACTTCTATAACGCTGTACGCGCCGATTGAAGCCGCTTCAACCGTTGCGCCAGACTCGATTACGACACCCGGCCCGAGGGTCAAGCTTGTAGGTGGAGTGTCCGAGGTGTTGATTGAAGGGGAGCTGAGGATGGCACGCTCGCTGATTATGGTGCCTTCACCTATGGAAACTAGACCGTGGGCGGAGGATATCCTGGTACGGAGTTGGATGATGGCATTGGGGCCGATAGTGATGGGATGCGTTCCAGTGAGGGCTGCAGATGGGTGTAAAAGGGTTGAAGGGTGGGCATGTATGGGCGGTGGTGGGGGTTTGGAGGCTGAAGAACGGCCTTGAAGGCTGGGCCGATTTGAGGACATGTTTCTTTGCAAGATGGTGGAGCAATTCTTAGGCAATGTCAAATATTGAGCTAGAGGTGGACGAAGTAATGTGTAATTCATCCGTAGTGGAAGACTAGCCGATTTCCATATTTACGATAAACACTTCTCATATCGTTTGCAAAGTTAGGGTATTCTCAGTCTGAAATAGTCCTTGATTGAAGCACAGCACTCCTTCTCAAGGAATAGAAACAAATGAAGCAAAAAGTGTAGAAGTACACATGGGTTTGCAGAAGAATCCTCCGAGTCATTGCGAGCCCCCAATAAGCAATATGCAACCCTGAAGGCTAATTCCTGGTTTGCATCGAGCGCCACACAATGCAAATCACCATCTTTTGCGGACGCCAATGCTATATGCAAAGCTCAAGCATAGTTGTGAAACCTTGAGTCTCCTTTGTCACGCCCCTCGCCCGCCGCCTCCTCCACCACGTATCCGTTTTCCATCATTACCACCATCCTGACTACCCTCTCTTGGCCTCTTGTTCCCCGGAACGAATTGCTTCGCTCCCGCGTTCATCGTTGCACTTGTGGGACTAGCCCGTCCCTGCTGAGAGCCTTGGGCTCTATTGGTATCGATGCCTGGGCCAACTCGGGCAATGCCAGAACCTCGACCTCGAGCAGGCCCTCCCCTGTTCGATCCTCCTCTAGCAACAGGTAAGCCGCTTTGCAGGCCTCTCAGTGCTCCTGGACCAGTCCCAGCGTTCGGATGATGGTTGTTGGAGGGCCCCTGCGGCTGTACCCGAGGTGGGTTCAACCCCGTCTGCGTTGGAGGCTGGTTTGTATTGCTGCTGTTTGGTGGGGGGTTTGAGTCCTGGCCTTGTTGGGTCTTTACTGGCTGAGCTTGAGGAGCAGGCGCGGCAGGTGTAGGTCGTCCAAAAGTAGAGATACCAGAAGGAGGCCCTTGGGAGGTTGCTTGCGTAGGTTTGGATTGAGCAGTAGATGTTTCGGGTTGTGAGCCTTGTGGAGGAGGCGTTGGCTGTCCAGAGGCTGTTGTGGAAGTGGCAGCATTTTTGGCTGCCTGTTGCTGCGATTGCGTAGCTGGCGCCTGGACAGGAGGTTTGGCATCCTTGACCACAGCCCAAACTTCTTGCACCACTTTTTGAGGCGTGTCGTGCGCGGCTTTTTGCACAATGTCAAGCTTGAATTGGGAAATTCTAGCCTTGTTGTTAGCCATGTTGACTTGAAGAGCCGTCTTCTTGCCCTCCATCATCACAGCATGCTTTTTCGCTGTTTCTGCCTTGCTCTCCGCGTCCACAAGACGTTCGGATACAGCTTTGTCATGCTCCTCCCTCAATCGGGTAGCGAGGTCGTCTTTCGCTTTGCTGACGTGCTGAGTGATGTTTCTCTTGACGATTGCCTTTACTGTCTCATTAGAGCTTACAAAAGCTCTTGCCTCTTCCTCTGTGGGCTGCCATTCACCTCGAGTTGCTGTAACTTCGATGGGTTTGCTTGAATCTTTGTCTGTGCTTTGGGCCTGATGCTCGCTGTCCCAGCCAGCCTTGAGTTTTGAGATTCTTGAGTCCTCGGTTCTTTGAAGCTCAGCAAGTTCATCTTTGTGTCTGGCTAGTAGTCCTTCCGTATCTTGCTGGTGTTGTGATCGTAATGCTTGCAATGTCTGCTCATGCTGCGATTGTAGCGCCTGCAGGGCCTGCGCGTTCTCTGCTGTGACGGCCTGGCGTATCTGAGCCCTGACCTCGGCTAACCTCTTGTTCAGCATGCCCTTCATGCCCTCGACGCGCTTCTGATAGTTCTCGTCGTTTTGCTTGACTCGCTCATCGTGTCGACGTTCAAGCTCCTTCCGCACTTCCTCTACATGCTCAGCTACTTGCTCTGCCACAGACTTGGAACCCTCCTCAGCAGGTGCATTAGCCAAGGACGCATTGATGGAAGCCGACGTTCGTAGATTCTCAGCGTCCTGTTGAGCTTGTACAAGCTCCTCTCGAAGCTTGCGCATTTGGTTCTCAACCTCACCACTGGCTCCGGGGTCTAAGGGCTGCCGCTGAGAAGCCTGAAGTTGAGTCAATTCAGCGTTGGAGGCGTCGAGGCTGAGCTGCAACTGATTCTGCTTTCCCATTAGCAATATGAAACATAGTAGAACCTTTTCGAGAACGTACAATCTGCGTTCCAAGCTCGACGATCCTTGATCTTGACGCGTCTACTTCTCTTTGAAGATTGATGCATTTCAACGCTTCCTCGTTGGCCCTCGCCTCTGCGGCTTCTAATTTGGCTTGCGCAGCTTTCACCCCAATGTCGGATGAGCCGTTGTCATCACCTTCATCGACCTCACCATCTTCACCCCCGTTCGGCGCATTAGAATTGGCTCTCGCAATGTTCGTGGCAGCTTTCTTGACCGCAGCATCTCTCTCGGATCTGGCAGTATCAAGCTGGGCTTGTAGATCTGTAAGCCCTGAGAGCTTCTCCTCGAGATTCTGTTTCTCATTTGTCGCCGTCTGCAATAAGCTATCTTTTTCCTTGATTTTGTCTGACAATTGTTTCGATCGGGATTTGAACTGTTCGGTAAGCCTAGCCTTCATTGTCTCCAGTCTCTCCGTAGACTGTTCCTGCGCTTGGCTTATTTGAGTGGCTGCGTTCTCGATTTGCACTTGCAATTCCTTTTCCGAGGCCGCTAGTCTGTCTCGCTCTGTTTCCAGGCTCTTGATCTGTTCTTTCAGGGCCTCCAGTTCAGCGGGATCGACACGGTCGTACTTTTGGAGTACGTTCTGCGCACGTTGCTGCCAACGATCGCAGTTTTCTTTCAATAACTTAGCCTCGCCGTCTTGAGCCTCACGCTCACTCTTGAGCTCCTGGACCTCTGCCTGCAAGGGTTCGATCATGACCCTTAGCTCCTCCAGTTCCTTTGTTCGCGTAGCTAAGGCAGCTTGTGCCTGACGGCTTTCAGCTCGGAGGGTCACATTTGACTCACGGTGCGTATTCAAATCATTGATGGTCTCCATGAGCTTGTTGTGATCAAGGCTGGTACGCTCGCTGTCTGCTTCGATCCGTCTCTGCTGGTTGAGCTTCAAGCGTGCGTCGTCGAGCTGAGACTGGGTGTAGTCTAGTTGCTGCTTTAGGCGTTTGGCTTCCTGGGCTGACAGCTCTAATTGGACGTCGACGATTTCCTTCTCACGCCGGAGATATTTGATAACTTCTTGAAGATTGTCGAGACCCGGAGCTGGAGAGCTTTCGGATGGCTGCTCCTGGGCGCTCGTAGCGCGCTTTCGAATGTTGGTAAGTGTCTCAAGCTGTTGGTGAAGGTGGTCATTCTGGACTTTCAACTCTTGTCGCGCCGATCTGAGCTCGGCCATCTCTCGCTCAAATTGCTCTTTTGAGTCTGTCCAGCTCTCCTCATTCTGACTCAGGCTCGTTCGAGCAGATTCTGCCTCTGTCTTTGCTTCGACCACTGCTATTTTGGCTTCGTTCAACTCGCCTCGAGCCCTTTGAAGTGCTTTTGCTGCATCGGCATGCTTTACCAGTTCATCTTCATAATTTTGCTGAGCCTGTTGAGCAATTTCAGCCTGAACTTTCAGATCTTCCAGGTAGTATTGAGCAGCGGCAGCATGGCGATCATCTTCAGCCTTAAGCTGTACAATATGTGCCTCGAATGACTTTCTTTGCTCATCTAGTTTTCTTCCATACTCGGCTTGCTCCTTGCGGAGTTCAGACAGCTCCGATTCTGTAGCAGCGAGCTCCGATGTAGTATCCTCGACTCGCTGCTCGAGCTCCTTGATCTTGGCGTCCTTTTCTCCGATTATTTTGTCTGTTTCTTGGCGATACAGGTCTTGGGTCTCATTCAAATTCATCATTTCTTCTTCTGACGACTGGCTAATGGTTTTGTACTGCTCAACCTGACCTTTGATGTTCTCTAGCTCCGCCTTTGCCAAGTCAAGGTCACGCTTAAGTTCTGATACCTCGAATTCCAGTTCCTGCTCTCTGGTCAAGTTGGAGTCCTGACCAGCGTTCGTATCGCCCTGAGAAACTCCGCCACCGTTTGGGACTGCGTGTGCTGTAGATGTTGTTTGCAATACATCGAGCCGTCCGTGAGCACTTCGGAGCTCAATCGTCAACTCGTCGACTCGTTTCGACAAGTGATCTCTAGTTGTCGTAGCGGTAGCAAGCTGTTCTCGTTGCGTGCTAAGACTGGAGACGAGGTCGTCAATCCTCTTTTGATTCTGTTCATGATCATACTCACGGCGCTGACTGGATCTCTTGTTCCCCTCCACTTCTTCTGAAAGCTTAGCTTTGGTTGCTTGCAAGTCCTTCTCAAGACTTTCGACCTGACTTTGCAGTCTACGGCGAGACTCGTTCTCCGAATGCTCCCGTTCATGGATAAGGTTTTGAAGATTCGCATTCAAGGTGTTCAGTCGTCCACGCTCATTGAGTAGGCTCTTATTGTCTTCGGTTATGCGTTTCTCGACGGTCTTCCAGAAGTCCTTTTCGGCCTTCAGATTGGCTGTCTCATTACGCATACTATCAAGAAGTCCTCGGGCCTCAACCAGGTCTTCCGCAACTTGCTGTACGCGCACATCTTGCTTCGACGCGGCGTCGGAGAACGTCTGTGACCTCTTCTGAAGCTCACCATTCTCATTCTTGAGCATGGCATAATTGGAACGCAGCATCTCATAACGTTCGTGAGCAAGTGTGACCTGACTGTTGCTTCGAACGGCCTCGCTTCGAAGTTCGCTGTTTGTCTTTGAAAGGTTGTCGACCTGCTCTTTCAGAGTTGAGCGATCTGTGGCAGCTTCTTGGCGGTATGCATCGAAGTGAGCTTGCATGTCCTTAAGAAGTTTAGCGTAATCAGCTAGATCTTTTGAGGTGGGCTTGTCTTCGACGCTATTGAGGATATTGGCTGGCCCTGAAGTCATCGGAGCACCGTCTCCATTCAAAGACTGTCCGAATAGAGAAGACGTGTCAGCATCTGCAGGGATCTGGCCTCGATGGGCTAGCATTCGTCGAAACATGTCCCTCTCGTGGATATAGCTTTGTGACTGTGTGACAAGCGATTTGATCTCGTCCTTACAACGTTCGTACTTTTGCTGCAAGTCCTCCCAGTCCCGCGCTGCTTCAGTCTGCTTTCTCTGCCCCTCCTCATGCTCCATTCGGTCTCCGATCTCTCGCGTGATCTTAAGCAGCTTCGCGTTTTGCTCCTGGAGTTCAACAATGCCTCGGAATGTGACTAGGTTGGTGCTGATGTACCGGTCTGTATCCGTGACCCCCTCGGAACCTTCGCCTCCTGGGTCACCATTGGCCAAGCGCTCGAGCTGCGCGCGTCCTTCATCACCCAAGGCGTCTTGTCCGTTGTCGCGTAGATGGGCTTCCATAAGCAGTATCTTGATCTGAGAGCTGAGATCTCTAAGCTGTTGGCGCAAGACCTCACCCTCCTTAATCTTTGCCTGAATTTGTCCTTCATGTTTCTTCGCTCCTTTCAGTGCCTGATCGCGCTCCTTACCCACAACATCCACCAATGCTGACAGGTCAGACACTTCAGATTCTAGGCGGCCATGATCCGCTCGGAGTTCTTCGATCTCCGGCTGCGCAACTTCCATGTCATGGACCAATTCGTCGATGGTAGATACCAACTTTTCATTCTTCCTTTTCTCAACGTCTAACTCACCCTTGATGTCGTTGTAGTTGCTATACATCTTAGTCACGCTAAGACTACCTTTGCCCCTTGATGAGCCCGGCGAAAAGGGTTGTTGGGCTGAGTCACCTCTGCCAGGTGTGTGAGGAGTAAAGCCATTGACACCTCCATGAGGGGTGCCAAGTCTACGACCTTGTTCCTGGAGATTCGCGTTTTCTGCTTGGAGATGCTCAAGTTGGACCTCTAGCTCCGCAATCTTTGCCTCACCAGCGTTCCTCTCATTGTGCTCCGTTTCCAGCTCCGCAGAAAGCCTGCCGATCTGTTCAGACGCATCCTCTTTCGCTGAATCCAGCTGTGCCGACAAGTCTTGGGCACGCTCCCTTTCCGTGATGGCTGAGTTTTCACGTAACTTGGTCAGCCGATTGGCGGCGTCTAATTCAACACTGAAAGCCTCCTCTCTCTGAGCAGCCTGTTCCTGCATGCTTTGGATCTTTTGAAACGACTCATCCACCTTTTGGTTAATTTCGTCCAGTCTCCTCCGCAATGTCGTCTCTGTCCGTTTGAGAGCGTCGATCGTACTTGAAGCCTCCTCAGACAGCCGCAGGAGCTCTGTGAGCCGTTGGCCTTTCTCCTTCCGATATTTAGAGTATTCTCCAGACTTCGTCTTCAGCTCCTTGTCCAACCAGTCGTTGTTTCTCTTGAGATGCTCGATCTCCTGCTGCAGATTCTCCTCATGATATTTGGCGCTCGAAAAAGTAGCGTTCGAGTTCTGGAGGGACTGCTCAAGTTCTGAGACACGTTTCCTTAGCTCGACCGTCTTCTGGAGTTGACTATTAAGCTCTTCGACCAAATTATCGTAGGCTGTACTCTTCGAATCCAGGAGGGACAGAGTGTCTCGATTAGACGATTCCAAGGATCCAATCCGTGTTTGTAGAGTCGATATCTCCGACGTAGAAGATGAGGTGGAGGCCTCCAAGTTCTCGAGCTTGTTCTCGACTGACGCCCGGGCTGCTTCTGTAGAATGAAGATCAGAAGGCATACAGGTAATGACAACAGGTAGCCCATACCCTCTGCTTGCAGCTTCTGCCGGAGCTCCGCATTTTCCTTGTGGCTTTTGTCGAGTGACCCTTTTAAAGTACGACTTTTCGTCTCTTGCCCCCGCACTGCAGACTCCAGTTCCACACCCAGCCTGAGCTTCTCGGACGTAAGCTCATTCTGTTCATGGGCTTTGGTTGAGATGTTGCTTAGCAGGTTGCGAACAAGCTCTGCGGTTGGCGAGTCGAGAAGTGCTTTGATGGATTCGTGGGGAAGGGAGCAGAAGGAGGAGAGCTGGGGAATGTCGAGCTCTGCCGCCGCCATCGCGGTCAGCGAGCACCTATTATGCTATGATGTTTAAGATCAAGCCATGTAAAGTGTGGCTGACATGCCCAGCATGAAAGACGGCACGCAGGGAGTGATGTGAACAGAAAAAAGGAAGGTCAGGCCTGAGCAAGGCGTCCGGCGTTGAAGGCCAATCCAGTCGCGTAAGCGTAAATCTTCCGGCGAGGCAAGTACGGGGATCGTTTTGGCCTGATTCCTGTAGGCTTGTGTGAAGGAGTGAGTGGTGCTTTGTTGACGGTGGAATGAACTTCGGATTCTGAGATAGAAGTCCAAATGCGGCTAAATCCTTAGCGCGCTTTTGTCCCTAACCTCTTGGTCTTCAATCTTCAACCACCAAACATCACCTCTGCTTCATTTACCTTTCTTACCATTGTCCACCTACATGGGGGAGCTGGTCTCTTCGGCTGGTAGATTGCATCTTTCCCACTTTCCTTCGGCCTTCGGAGCGACCATGTCCTACCTCGACAAACAGATCAGCGCCTTCAAAAGCAGCGTCAGTGGCTCCTCCAGCAAGATCGCGAACAAACGACTCCCAACCGCTCCCACAGACACCGCTCCGACTGTCACCTCCCAGCCTACTCCTGCCGTCAAGACAGAACTGAAGCGCAAGCGGCCGGAGCAAAATGTCGTCTACTCGCAACCGGCCGATACGGGCACAGGCAAAAACATCATGACTCAAGTCACCTATGCGATCGAGTATCTCAAAAACAAAGGCACCCCGCAAACGCTCTCGGATCTACTGTCTTATTTGTCCCTGCAGCATCGTGAAGGCGAATATAAGCGTACGATAGGGACGATCTTGATGAATCATGAAAAAGTGCAATATGAGCACAAGACCGACGGCGGGGAAAACACATTTGCCTTCCGCCCTGCACACAATATTCGTTCCGCAGACAGTCTTCAGGGCTATTTGCAATCACGACCAACGGCGCAAGGTCTCAGCGCTCGAGAAATACGCGATGGGTGGCCCGGCGCAGAAGCTGCAATCGAGGAGCTGGAAAACCAGGGCAAGGTCCTAGTGACTCGTAATCGGAAGGACAATCACGCCAAGATGGTCTGGTCAAATGATCCGTCCCTGGCCTTCCACATCGACGACGAGTTCCAAATTATTTGGCGCAAGATCAAGCTTCCAGAGCCAAAGGTGGTGGCAGATGAACTCGAGAAGGCGGGATTAACACCAGCAAACAAGAACGGGGTCGTCAAAGTAAAGGTGACGACGCAGGATAAGAAGACGAAGAAGCCGAGGAAAGGTGGCAAGACTACTAATACCCATATGCTTGGTGTTCTAAGGGATTATTCGCATTTGAAGAAATAATTGCGGTCACATAGATTTGGCCTGCAAAAGCATGGATTGGGGCGAGGCGCCAGGCGTTTGCTAGAGGATGGATTGCTTATGATCAGCGCTTCGCTGAGCAATGAAAGCAGCTGCGCCTGCAGGTGACACCTGAGAGACCATAAGATACCCCAAAGCCGAATAAAGTCTCGAATATCACGTACATGCCATGCTGGGTATCTTGATATGCAAATTACTCCACCCCAGTCAGCCACCTTCCCTTCTCACCCCGAAGAAGTAGTTACCCACCCTTTCACCCCCTGGCACGACCCTCCAGCCCATCCCTGGCACAAATACAACCCCCTGACTCCTCATCCCCCCACCCCCCACCCAGCCCTGCTTCCCGTGGAAAAACCCCCTCAGCTCCTCCTCATTAATATACTTCTCCCAATCATGCGTCCCCCTGGGCACCAAGCCCACAACATCCTCTGCCACAACCTTGGTAGTAAGCCAGCTCGTCCACGTTCTCGCGATTGTACTTAGGATCAGCCAGCCGCCTGATTTTACAAAGGGGAGACAGGAGTCTAGGAACGGTGCTGGGCGGGAGATATGCTCGACCACTTCGAAGAGCGTCACTATGTCGAACTGCTCCTCCGGGGCCTGGGGCAGGGGTAGGTCTTCAACTGCTTTGTTCTCATATATCAAGCGGTCCGGCTGCATGAGCAAGGGGTCACAGCGGGCGTGACTTTTGGCCACGGGAATGACCTCGCTACTCGGATCGATGGCTAAGACTCGCTCGGTCTGCGGCAAGCGTGCAGCGCTTTCGGCGAATATCCCTCCCCCGCACCCAATGTCAAGGTAGCGGCGTTTTCTCGTCAGAGGGGAGGGTTGGGAGGAGAGGCAGGTGGAAATGAAGTCGTGGCGGAGGGGGTTCATTTGGTGGAGGAGACGGGAGGAGCCGTAAGGATCCCACCATGTTGAAGCAAGAGCGTTGAAGTGGGATACCTCTGTGGGGTTTACGGAGGATGTGGTGGAGGAGTAGTAGCGGTGGTGGATGAGGGAGCGGAGGATGTCGACTTTGTGGAGGCTGTGTGGGCGGATAGGGTGGCTCATGCTTCTTGTCGTGAGATCATACCCTTTGGCATGTGAACAGAAGCGTAAGAACAGCACGACTATCATGAGCCATGAGAGATTATGCCGGGCATCTCATGGATGCAGAGTAGGTTGAACAGAGGTACGAGTGTACGAGGGGATAGTCCGCATAGGATTGTTAAAGGCCCTCAAGCTAATACCGAACAGGATCAATGGACAACAATTCGACCTGAATCCGCGACTCGAGTCCTCAACACAGCATGAGAATCGCCGCCACCGGTAGAGCTGTGAGGCTGACATGGGGCTTACGAAGCACAATGAACTATTGCTGGGCTGCTTGCTCCAGCACCTCTCATAGCACGCAAAGCCAGCGCAGGTCCCAGTCGACAGGTAAATCCAAAAAAGTCTGCCCCCTCTCGCCTACTACCGTCTGACCTCCACCAGCTCCCTCCCTCCCCTCAACCATCACCCTCAACGGGAACACCTACCCCACCGACTCTTGGACCAACATCCCCCCAACGATTCTCTCCTACCTTCCCAGGCGCCTTCACCTGCAACCCTCGCATCCCGTATCTCTCACCCGCCAAATAATCGAGTCCTCCTTCCCCCCCCCAACATACACTCACTACACGGACCTCCCTGCCCCAGTCACTGTACTTCAAAACTTTGATTCTTTAGGCTTTCCCCCAGACCACCCGGGCCGGAATCGTTCCGATACCTATTACATCAACAAGGACAATGTGCTACGAACCCACACGAGCGCGCATGAGGCGGATGTCTTCAGGGAGTGCAAGAGTGGGGGGTATACGATAAGCGCGGATGTCTACAGGAGGGATGCCGTCGATCGGAGTCATTACCCAGTGTTCCATCAGATGGAAGGGGCGAGGATGTGGGATCAGATGAAGGTTCCTGGTGGTGATGTAGCGAATGCTGTCTGGACGGACTTGGAACGTCTGCCTCGACATGATCTTGAAGTAGAAGATCCGAACCCGACGATTCATCCAGACAGGAATCCGTTGCAGAAGTATCATAGCGTGGAGGAGGTGGAGGCCATCGCTGCACATTTGAAGAGGTCGCTCGAGGGGGTGGTGGCGGAATTGTTTTCCAGAGTGAAAAAGGCAGTGGGGGCTACGGGTGGTAAGGAGGACGACCCGCTTAGGGTGAGATGGGTGGAGGCGGATTTTCCTTTCACGAGTCCTTCGTGGGAACTGGAGGTGTTCTGGCAGGGAGACTGGTTGGAGATCCTCGGCTGCGGTGTCACTAAGCAGGATCTTCATATCAATGCTGGCATGCCGCATCAAATGGGCTGGGCTTTCGGTGTGGGGCTGGAGCGTGTGGCGATGATTCTGTTCGGGATTCCTGACATCCGACTTTTCTGGTCGACCGATCCACGTTTCTTGTCTCAGTTCTCTGATAAGGAGTCAGTCAAACGCTTCGTTCCGTTCTCGAAATATCCAGTTTGCTACAAGGACGTGTCATTTTGGCTTCGCAGCTCCAGTAGCAGTGCTGGTGGGGGGCTGAAGAGCAATTCCCAGGATTTCCATGAGAATGATGTGATGGAGATTGTGCGGGATGTTGGGGGTGATTTGGTGGAGGATGTCAAGCAAATTGATGAGTTCAAACATCCCGTATCCGGACGGAAGAGCCTGTGTTATCGGATCAATTATCGAAGTCTGGAAAGGACGCTCAGAAATGAAGAGGCGGATGAGATGCATGAGGGAATCAGGGAGCAACTGGTCGACAAACTTGGGGTGGAACTAAGATAGATGGCAGATAAAGCATGTAATATCAAGGGCAACAATATAGAAACCCTCAAAAACGAAGAGAAAATTCTTATCTTTATTGCAGGGGTATGGAACCCTTTCCCGCTGAAATGCCTCAATGCCCTGATATCGGAGGAGAGTAAATATACAACAACGCCTGATACTACCAACACAACCCCGAAGGGAGGAATTTACAATGACAGCCCTCACTCACTCCTGAAAGGTTACTGCTCAGCTATTTTTCACAACCCCAACCTTAGCAGCCTGGGCAAAAAAGTCAGCATACTCCACACCGCAACAAGGACAGCAGCAGAGAACCCACCCTCACAACCCTCCCATTAAGCGAAAATCCCTTCTGCATCGTCGTAAAAACAGTCCCATCCTCCTTGCCTTCGACCTTTGTTTGAAAAGTAGCCTCGTGCAAATTCGGATTAAACACTTCTCCATTCTCCGCAGGATCAAACCTCTCAAGGCCATGCTTTTTGAGTGTTTGCATCAATATCCTCTCTGTCATCTTCAAACCCTGATAGAGATTGATCAGCTCCGCGTTGCTGGCACCTTCGCTGCTGCTGCTGTCAGAGGAGGTTTCGGGGGAGAGTTTGTCGGCAGGAACGGTGCCGAGGGCGCGGTCGAGGTTGTCGACGCTTTCGATTAGGTCGGCGCCGAAGCGTGAAATGGCAAAGGAGCGGGCGGAGTCAATGTCGCGCTTTGTGCGGTCTTGTAGATTGCGGAATTCAGCTACTGAGCGGAGATATTTGTCCTAGGATAGAAATGGTCAGCGAGGGATCTGGGGGAAATAATTGGTAGAATGCGTAGACGTTGATATGGTCGTACTTTTAATTCTATGATCTCTCGATTCTTGGACTCGAGTTCTTTTTGTAAAGGGTCTTCATTCTTGGCATCTGCTTGCGGAGCGGCTGTAGGAGCCTCTTCAGAGCCAGCGCTGGTGGTATTCTCTGTGGTTGTTGAGTAGCACCGTGGAGCTTTCTGCAGCAGCGAAGGAATTATTCGTAAGGGAGGGAAATAACGTCTCGAGGTCGACAGTGGGTATAGCCTTTGAGGCTTCAAACAAACTGCACGCGATTGTCTGAGCAGGCTTTGCTGAATCATGGCGTGAATTGTTGCTGGGATTTAGAGGTTGAAGTATGAAGAACCTTTCAAGGCAGTTTTTTGCCGAGAGCTCAGGATGATCTCACTCCGCCAATCGGAGCTAGATAAGCACATCTCGAGGGTGAATAAATGACTTCCCAACTACAACTACTCACCTCTTCCCATGCATTCACAAGCTGAAGCTACATTCGCACCAGATATTCATCATGGCCAGCCTGAAGGTTCTGCGTCTCGAACCAAGAAGGACAGGAAACGCAATACCTCCCCGTCGGCCTACAGCAAACCCTGTCATCTGTGTCGCGTGCCTAGTGATGTTCTTGTCCGCTGCCAAATCGATAGCTCTCTACAGTGGCAATTCGTCTGCACGAAGAAGTGCTGGAAGGATGTGTCAGGCGGAGTCGTGGACGGCGATGCGGCCCACCCCTTTTACAAATATGGAGGCATGTGGAAGAATAAACATGCTGGGGTGAGTGCAAAGAAACCGAAGGTTAAAAAGACGGGGAAATGAAGAATGAATGGGGCCATATCCGTGGAAAATACTACTTTTGGATTTGAAGTAGGGGTGAATTGTCTGAGGAAGTCATCGAAGCCAAAGAAGAAGGATCCAGGATTTGTATTATTGTCCTAGGCAAAGAAGATGCCCTCCGCGAATGGATATATATAATAATCTGTGTCTTGCTGTTCTTTGTCAGGAAGCCAAAGGCCTACTGGCCTCATCCATTCAACTCAATATTGCTGGACTCAATGCTTGTAAAAAGAATCTTGCGAAATATGGTAAGCTTAGTCGGACAGGGCTACCAAAAGTCGTTCAGATTTCCATGTATAAGCATTAGTTGGAGCGCCGGGTTGTATGATGTTATCTGCCAGGACGGGTATGCACCCTGACTCAGGATTCTCAAGACTTGCTTAGCCAGTGTACACCGCGAGTATCAGATCATCTTGTCAACCATCTTGTCATTTACTTGATTGATAACACGTCCATAAAACGACTCCCAAATCGCCACTTGAATTGCTGCCATACCGTCGATCTGGAAGGACACGTCTCTCACCCGCAAGAATGAAGCCGCTTGCCATTATTTACTTCCACATCGCAAGGTGAAATACGCGGAACCCCCTTTGCCCAAACCCCTAACCTGACCACATGTCTTCCTCGAGTCCTCTCTTATCCGTCCATATAACATTCTCTTGAAGACGCACCCGGCCTCAAGCAAGACCCTTAGACCGCAACTTGCCTCTTGCATCCCCGTCACAGATTCCTCGAACGTACAATCCACAGCCGTGGCTCCTCCTTTCCATTGTCCGTTACGTCTCTTAAGTTAAGAATCCAGTGCAGGCACTTGATCCATCCTGCTTTTTGCGTCTTAGATCCAACCTCCTGGATAGAAAGATTGGACGCCCCGTTTCCCTCCAGCACAAACCCCGGCCCAAGCGCGCTGATCTCGTTCCGGCAGTAAACGTGCGTGCACGTGGCGTCCCATAGTTCGTTCTGCAGGAAAGTACAGTACTGCCGTCTAAGTTCGTCGCCGATGGCGTTGCCTCGGTGGTTTCGAAATGAGCAGGTAGGAGGAAGATGGCGTGATGGGGGCGAAAGGGATGCGGCTATGCTTGAGATGTTGAGATGGTAGAGATGTGGTGACAAGAAGTTGGTCGGGGTTTGGAGATGAATATGGGATGGTGCGCTGGACAGAAGAAGAGACGAAAACCTCTGCTAGCAGAGTGAGACTTTCGTGCTTGGGAGTAAGGAGTGGTACAACGAAGCTTAAAAAGGTTGGAAGGAGAAACTTAACAAGCTCTTTTGCAGGAATTGTGACCTGTACGAAAAGAGGGCCTCTTTGACAGCAGGAGGAGAGGTAATTGTCTCAGGTGAAGGACCAGATTTTCCGATCCTTGCTAATTACTTCTTATGAGCAAGACAATACTCTCAAAAAACACAAGGAATATACTGTCGCACGCAAGCACAGGCAATCTTTTCATTTCCTCTGTAGTGGTTACAATTGCCAGGTCAAACCTCCTTGACCCAATCCGTTCCATGCTGCATGCTTCTATGGCTGCCTCCTAGTTGGTGAGGGACGTGGCTCCCTCAAGAATGCTTCCAGAACCCAGCATGTATCATGAGGCTAAGTGCCTACAATCAAAGACCGTCTGCGTCACCAGTTCAGGCCCTATGCAAGCGGCCAGCCCCGCAGCAAAGCCTTTCAATGTATACGTATTAATAATGTTGCTCTCTTCCCAGCTGACAAGATCCTACACAGAGCAGAGTTTTAGCTACGTCTTGATCCTCATATGATCCCTCCCCGTCACCATTGGGAGTCCGTTCTCACCTTCAATTGGAAGATGCCGTCCCTCAACCGGACACCCCATGATCCCAGATCGACCTTGCTCTCCAATTCCTCGATTGACATGACTCCAGGCATCCCTGCATCGAAGACATTTTCGACTTCTATAGCACCGGAATCTGGATCTTGAGAGCCTTTGGCATATTCTAGAGCCTGATCGTACTTGACATTACCAATCTCAATGGATTTGTGGAGGGGCGAATTTGGTGAAGAGCTCTGGAGGAGGGTGGAAAGTTTGGATGGGTCTGAAGGCAATTGTAGCTTTCGTTCAAGAGACATGGACACAAACAGTCGGGTAGAAAGACGCTGAAGTAGGTCCGAATCCAGGGGATCCCATGCGTAAGATATTGGGTCTTCGCGCGTGTATTAGAACCCTTTGTGGAGCAGGTAGACTGGCATACTCACCTAGGACGTAAGTTGGTCGGAAAGCACCCTTGTAGCGCATCTTAATGCACGAATGTAGGTAGAAGCCTGAAAGCCTGTCAATAGTAGTCTTGTATGTTAGGGTCACTGAGGGTTGAGGACCCATGTAATACCACCGGTAATCGTCTTCTAGAGCCATAGAAGTCTCTCTCAAGGCGGAAAGTTTACCAAAGTTCCAGTCGCTGACGCCTTCATGGTATCTTTCCACACGTAAGCTGCTTGAAAACTAAAAATGTCAATTTCTATGGCCTACATGAGGTAGACTGAGCTAACACAGGTCGGAAGAAGATCCAGTACACCCATGGCCACTAGCTTCCCATCTAGACGATAGCATTGATGGTAAGAGCCGATCCATTTCTCCTTGCCTCTTTCCAACATCTTCGTCTGTCCTAGACCAGAGCATAGAAAGCGTTTGAAGCCAGATCTCGAGATCTTCCACGGTAGCTCATGATGTACGATCTTCTGGTAGTTCTCAAAGAGAGCATACCTGCCGTTCGGATCAGAATTAGGACACCAGGAAGTAGAGTATACTCGGACTTCTCATCGGTAAAATTGTCAGGCTCCAATGAGACCTCGAATTTATGAGCTGGCTCGATTGGCTCCTTTGTTTGTGAATCTATTGGCCTCTTGACTTGTCTGTACTCAGCCTCATGCACTGACTTCTGCAGGTCAAATGTGGACCTTTGCTGTCTCTTCTCTCTGCGAATGCAGGGGCTCCAGTCAGCCACAGTTCTTCTCAGTAGGAGGTTCATCGCGATACCCATTTGCGCATTCTGTCCGACTTGGCTTTGGAGGGGCAACTCACTGCCGCGACTTTGGACAGAATCTTGCTGCTTTCTGAACATAGTCCTGGCCGAGGATGTAATGGTTCCAGCGGTTGACTGCCTTCCGTTGGTCCTTCCTAGCGTCGAACAATGTTGCGTCTAGTCTGGAAGCTAAGATCAGGATTTAATGGTGTATACTAGGTGAATTGGGCTACCTGATGGTATAGTGGGGGCAGCATGAGTTTCTGTTATCGGGTTTATAGTAATAGGTTCCGGAACTAGGAAATGCAGATGAGTAATCGAATATCCTTGTACACAGGGATTACACGGGATTCATCTTTCAGTGAGGATATCCATATAGAGGAGAGAGGGAACAATACCGGCGCCAGCCCCTATTCACTAGATCTTCGTAATGAGCAGGTTGGACTGAAGACGAGATCATTCCAAAAGACGCGCCTAGAACGAAAAATGGCATCAGCAACCATGCACATGATTCAGGTCGACAAGGGGAGATGAGGGCGCAAGGTGGCTTACTCCGTGTGCGGGCGGCGTTGTGGCAGTAGCCACATGAGCTCCTCGTCTGATAGCCTGATCGGATCAATTAGCACGTCTTGACCAAAACCATGGATCATGTGCAGGATAGGCTCTGCAATGCAGGTTGATTCCCCGGAGGAAACATGAGCCAGCCAAAGCCGCACGGGGTGCACGAAAGAAGCAGAGAGTATGTGGGGAATGTTGTCGGCTCACCAACTGGAGCCAGCAAAGAAAAGGCATCTTCCATCTGGACGGGAGATGTGCATGTGGTCGCTTGCAAGATGAGAATGGTCAGCACTTCCAAATCTCACTCCAGATAGCTTGCATCGAAAGGTTTTGGAGCTAAATGATACTTGTCTGGTGGATACTGTAGATGGGTGGTGGTATGTGAGGAAGGCGGGATGACGTCCTTGGTGGGGCAGGGAGGCAGGCTTCAAAACATCTCGATCCCACGTCCGGGGTACTTAGTAGGGAGCAATGCAAGAGTGCAGATTAATATATTTACGTGCTCTTTTTCAGGCTTGGCTCTAAGGTCATGAATGGTTGCTTCAGCGCACGGTTCTTCCTCCTTTCATCTGCGCTTGAAGCCGTGAAACCTTGACAACGGACGGAACATGCAGAAGGGGGAAAGGGGCCAGTCGGACAATTGCTCTCCTTCGAAATGGTCCAGTCTCGATGTCCGGCCGCATTTTGCCTGCATAACCGGCCTCATGCACGGAAGTTTTCGAAGCCGGGCTAGAAGACTAGGCACGAATAGTCTGCTATTGGGAGAAAGAGGTGGTACGTAGTGTGGGGAAAGGCGTGCTGGCTGTGCCTCAAGGCCTGCATTCCTCATACCCGTTGATATGCTGGCCAATGCCAACTCGATGCCGAGCAGAGGACACGACTGAGGGGGCATTACAGTGGCAGAGACACAGATATTCGCACGCAGGAGGCATCTGAGGCTCGTTACCGCTGACTCGTGGGAGAATCTGACTGGCAGTCCCCTTCTCTCCTCTCCATCCATCACATGCTCGACGACAGAGAGGCCTACACGTTGCAAAGCAGCTGTCAGCGTTTCCCGTATCCTTTCCGCTCCCTCTGGTCCTAGTGAAAATCTAGCAGTGGGAGGGAAGTGGTCAGAGGGTGAGAGGCTCGAGGCTTAGAGCAGCAGAAGATGTGGGGGTTGGCAGGTTGGGACGAGGACGCTTTGGGCGGGAAGACTTGGGATCTTGAAAACTTTCCATACTTCCCCCGTGTCCCCCTCGATCATCGCATCTCCGACTCCGCAGCACCTCTCCTTTCCCCCCCCAATGCTTCCCTAATTACCTTAGTCGCTTTGACTCATCATCGTCGCATCATATAAACAATGTCACTACCTTCCGATCAAAGGTCAATCCTTCCTCGTCCTCCCCTGGAGGTTTGATGCCCAAACCTCCAGGCTGCGACATCTGCCACGCCCTCATTCATTTAGACCTCCCACTTGTTCCACTGGCTGAGGCAAGCCTTAACCCAAACCCTCCTTCCCCTCAACCTCTCCCTCAATCATCCTTGCCGACCCACATAACTACGTACTGTCAACGACGTTTGACCCTGTTCCTCCAAACGAAGCCCATAATCGCCTCTTTGGAACTTCACCCCACCAACAACCCAATCGCTCTTTTCCATTTGACGAAACCGTCGACCCAATCTTTCGTGCTTGTGATGGCGCAGAACTTTGTCTCTACTGCTCGTGTAGGACGCGATAACCAGCGTGTGTCCCTCAGCGGAAAAAGACCTCGCCAGCCCTGTCTCAGCAAAATGGTGGCTGACATGATGTTTCTTACAGGATATGGCGCTCAGGGTGAACGCCTAGTTGCCGGAGTAGTTCCTCTTTCCACGGACAAAAAGAAGGTTCTCCTCATTCAGTCAACTCGACGCAAAGGCTGGGTTCTCCCCAAGGGCGGCTGGGAGACGGACGAGAAGACCCCAGAAGAGGCTGCGTGTCGCGAGGCTTGGGAAGAAGCCGGTGTCATCTGCAAGATAAAACGTGATCTCGGCAAGATCCCAGACAAGCGTCCCCCTCAGCAAGTCACGACCGAAGCACCCAAGGCGATATTCCAATTCTTCGAGGTTACTGTGGAGAAAGAAGAGTCGAAATGGCCGGAGATGCACAAGCGTGGCAGGAAATGGATGTCATATGCGGAAGCCAAAGAAGCTCTGGCAGCGAGACCGGAGTTGTTGGACGCTTTGAATAGGAGTTCCGTTGTGCGGTGATCCAAGATACGGTCTGGGGTTGTCCACACAAGTGGGCGTTAAGCCTGGTTGACTGGTCAGTGATAAAGAGAGAGGTTGCATATGGCCGAAAAGTGTGAATTCATCGCCGTTACATATTACAAGACATAGACCGGGTGGCATTTTGATAATCATTGTCATGCATGGCTAGAGGTGGGAAGCTATTCTCTCATGTGATCATTCTATTAATCTAGGCCGCTAAGACTGTTCATTCCCTGACCTTCTACTGCTGCAAAGAATTGCAGGATCATGCTAATGCGTCTCCAAGCCAGCAAGGGCAATTGCTGCTTGCCCGTGTTCCCATGGCATACCTTTGGCATCATGCTGTGCCTCGGGTTGGTTCTTTTTTGATCAAGTGTTCCAAAGCAATATCAGCAACCCATGCCTGGATTTCCATACACGGATCATCCAGTATCTCCTAAAATACGATTGTTGACTCGTGGGCGCCTGCGTGAAGTAGCTGGGTCATCACAAATTCATGAGATGCCTAGCCGAGCTGTTCTTTGTTGACGCCTGTCGCCTTCCAGTCCTGGTGCTTTACAACACTTTCGGCACTCGTCTCTCGGTGCTCTCTTTCTCTCGGAAAATCAAACTTGATGACCAAGTAAATGTGCTTCTTCATCTCACTTGCATCTGAACCACCATCATCGACTACAACTCCTGGCTGGAATCGTAGATTCCATCAACATATCAATATGGGACGACTCAATTACATTAACGTAAGCAACCCTATCCAGATATTTAGGGCCTGATAGACTGACGATGGTATTTGCAGCGGAAATGCGAGGGTCTGAAGCTCGGAGAAATCATCCACAAAGACTTGGTACCTACAGGAGCCACCCCACATTCCAGTGGCTTCGCATGATCTGACTTACACCTGCCCAGTCCAAGCGTATCCCCCCGGCATCCGGCTCGAAAGCTGCACTGAGAGACCCTGTTGTGGAGATAGACGTGTCAAATAAAGCCTTGACCAACGATGGCCTCGCTGAGCTGGCGGCAGGCTTGGTTGAATCACTCATGTTTGAGCACGGCAAGGTCGTTCGGCTCGAAGAACTCTGCCTCAAGGGCAACGAGCTTGGTGTTTCATCCCTTCGCCATCTGGGCCCTGTCATCAAGCTGGCATGCAATGACCTCAGGGATCTGGATCTCTCGAACAACAGCATTTCCATCAACACCCGAGCTGAAGCAGCCGTTTGGGAAGACTTTCTTCTTTCATTCTCGCAATGCTGCGTTCTACGGAGGATAGATTTGAGCGGCAATGCCCTAGAGACCAAGGCTCTAGAGGTTCTGGCGAGGGTCTACAGCAACGAGACCCCTTTGGTTCTTGCCTTGCCAGACTACCTCGCACCAGTTGAACAAGACGAAAGCACACCGGTAAGACGGAATTCCATAGACCTCAGTACTCCGGAGCAGAAAGCGAGGGAGACGAGCGTTGCATCAGGATCGCAGGGAATTGGTAGCACGGATGATGAGGAACTGAAATTGACCCCTGTCAAACAAAAAGGCTCGAGACATGGTATGCTATAGTCCCATCTTATTGAAAGTCTAGCTGATCATATGGAGGCCGCAAATCTTCCGAGAAATCAGGTTCCTCTCCAACCATCGTAAATCAATATCCGCTGTACGCCACAACCCATGGACTTCGGTCTGTTCCATACATTGTGTTTTCTGACTGCTCAATGGACGAATCTTCTGCCCTACATCTCTCCTACATACTTGCGAATCACTACACGCCGGAGCGACTTCTCCTACGAGTGCCACCTGTCAAAGCAGGCCCTTCTGCTCAACAACTGGCGCTCTACGAAAAAACGGGGTGTAGGGGCATCATCTACCTCCCAAATTCATCATTGACCAGCCCAGCGTTGAAAGCGTTGGAGTGGTCTGAAGCTGCCCGCACAGAAACCTTGGGTGTTTCAACATCAATCGAGGAGAGCCAATTTACCCAAGTACGAGATGTATCAGGTGAGATGTCAAGACGGGCTTCGGAGCCGCAAGTAAGCCCTGTAGGCGTATGGAACCACCGAAGACGGATTTCAACCTCCATAGACTTGGATGTTGGGGAGCCGGACCCTGGTGCAATCGCCCGCGCAGATCTAGATCGAGCACGAAGTAGGATACAAGGAAATGCACTACAAGATCACGGCCAACACCGGAATGATTTGTGGGAGACGGCACTCAAGATGTTAACCTTGTGCCGACATGTTCAACCGCAAGACAAGCCCCTACCACCCGGAAGGCCTCCTGTGACGACTAAGCCTCCAATCATCAAAACTCTCGAAGTTCCTGGCGTGAAGCCCAAAAAGCAAAGAACTCTGTCCTTGGCATTGGGCTCGAAGAACCCCAACCTACCGATACCTCCTCGATCAGACCCGCCCTGGAAGAAAGGCACCTCTGTTCCGCCAACACCCACCGTGATACCGCCTACTCCTCAATTACCGCCTAAGCCACAGATGCCTCCGATGTCAGAACTTGCTGCGCGTATACCCGGGCTCACTCAAAAGTATCGATCAAAGCTCCCATGCGGGCTCCCCGAGGACACTTGGCGGCGGATCATGGGCTTCGCGGTGGATGCTGGAGACATTTTGAGCGATAATCAACAGCGATCAGTGCTCAAATATGCAATGGATAGGAGCACTCTGAGAAGAGAGAGCGAATCACTGGGGTTGAAGGAGGCCACTCAGATATGGCGAATTCTGGAGGGAATGGACTGCTTAGCGTATGAGATGAGGGGTTGAGCAAAGATCAAGGGCAGCATGGGTGGTAGATGGCAGGTGATCACTGGTATGGAGGGAAATGCTCCTACAGTCCTGAAAGTAAGCAACATCGTGTGTGATGCCCACGAATGCCTAGAGATGAGAAATTCGAGGAAGGCTAGTACTGAAGTAGATGTTACCCGACACAAACACAAGTGCCGCCGGTAGAAAGGTAGTAGTAAAACCATTCGTGATTCGCCCTCGTAAACATTGACGTCATAGTGCATGCGAACATACACATTTTTTGGTACTCATAAACAATGCATCCAGGTATTATTCGGTCCTTCAACACTTCCGCCGCCACGACTTCACGGCTTCCATCCCCTGTGCTTGCGTCATTTGTTCTCCTCACTGTGCTTTCTGCGCTCCTTTTCAACATGCCCAAGAAGACGACCCAACCTTCCATTCCCGGCGATATGGCCGAACGAGCCCACGCCCCGGAAACATTTCACGATGGACTTCCCCTGCCTAGGATGATCGTCTTCGATCTTGACTACACACTCTGGCCGTTCTGGGTGGACACCCACGTCTCGCCACCCCTGAAAGCCAAGGATGGTGGCTCCAAGTCCCAGGATCGGTATGCTTTGATGATTCTCCATAATTCCTCTGGCCGATCGCTACGAATGCCAGTGCTAATGCAGTCCCAGATGGGGTGAAGTATTTGCATTCTACCGCGATGTCCCCACCATCCTCCAAGCCGCCAAAACCCTGCCGAAACCCCCACTCCTCGCCACGGCGTCTCGCACATGTACCCCCGACCTGGCCACCACCCTCCTGAAACAACTCACAATCCATTATCCCTCGAGCGGCAGCTTCAGACGTGCCATTGATCACTTCGATCACCATCAGATATTTCCGGGGGACAAGAAACAGCATTTCGAGAAGCTGAGGAAGCAGAGCGGCCTGCCGTTCGAGGAGATGCTATTCTTCGATGATGAGGTTCGGAATCGGAATGTGGAGAGTCTGGGGGTGGTGATGTGTTTGGTAAGGGACGGGGTTACAAGGGCGGAGGTTGACAGGGGTGTTTGGGAGTGGAGGAGGGTGAACCGGAGGGTGAACCGGGAACGTTAGGGCCAGGGGATGAAGAGGCGGAAAGAGCATGAATTTCTAAGACAAGAGGTGCACAGCTGCTGCGTCTCTGTTCGAGGTGGGCGTTTGAGACACAGTCTTGAGATTGTTACACCTTTGGTGGGATGGGGAGAAAGAGCAGGGATGAATGTTGCAAGATGGGCTCGAAGTGGTCTACAATTTCACGCATGTTGAGCACAGCGTTCTGGAAGAAGGACTTTGAAGGCTATTATTGTGTAGACCGGTGTCATCGTTGCCCAATGCCGAGGTCTCATGCTTTGATGCGCCTTTGTTTTTATAAGTACCCGACGACTCCATCTCAACCCTCCCCCGCTCACTACGCAAGGAAACTTTACACAGCATCACCATCTTCGAAAACGCGAATACTGTTGGCTTATGAAGATGAATGGCAGAGTCCAGAGTCACGGAGAAGGTGAAAGCCCGACGTCTCCACGTCACGGAGCTTTGACGTCGCCCTGCTGCGCCACCACGAAATGCTCAGACCACACTGACGACCTCCGCATAAGTAAAAGCGCCGTTTGCCCCTTTGGACATATTTCGTTCACTCCACCAAGTTTCTCTCCACTGTTTCCTCCTCCCATGTACACTCCACCTGCTTTGAAAATGCAAGTGGCCATGACACCCGATATGACGTCCCCGCCAAATTCCTCCCCTCCCTCTCCAAAATCAACAACCGCCCCCGCCAAACCAGATTTCTCTCTTGATCTATCCACTCTCCCTCCCTTAATAACACCTGCACCACCCTCGAACACTCTCTTGATCACGGTAAGCACTCCCCCCAATTCTGAGCTCCGAAGCTGCTCGTTGACATCTTTCTTCAGAACCTCATAAACCCCTCAACCTTCACACCCCCCAACCTCGACAAAATCCGTTCCCTCCTCTCCCACCCCGTCCCTCTAAACTCCTTCT
>JAABUQ010002373.1_pt1 | contig 37485 bp, 38 predicted proteins | sample 5560001 | NCBI WGS metagenome assembly JAABUQ01 (sample SAMN10711888, study PRJNA513371) | rock metagenome | isolation source: Antarctica rocks | place: Antarctica: Victoria Land, Finger Mt nord | collected 2015-12-18 | reverse complement strand
GCAACCGTCAAGGGGATCTATACCATCGATCTGCCGCGTCCTCGCAACGTGGCGGAAATCCGCTTCGAGCCGCGTTTCGTCCAACTGTACCACGAGATCTGGGAAGATCTTCGCAACGAGGTGATTATTAGCTATGAGCGTAACAAACTACGAGTTTAAAGAGACCGCCACCACTCCTGAGCGACCGGGCGCGCCATCGGCTACCGTGGCCCGGCGACGCCGCGGCATCGTGGTCAACACGCTGCGTGTCCTGCTGCTGGTCGTGATCATCGGCGGCTGGGAACTCGCCGCTCGTGTCGGCCTCGTTGACTCCTTCTTTTGGGGCCGCCCCTCGGGGATCTGGGCGCAGTTGGTCACATGGGTCACGCAGGGAACGGCGCAGGGATCGTTGTGGGAGCAAATCTTCGTCACGATGGAGGAGGCCATCCTCGGCTTCGTGATCGGCGCAGTCCTCGGGGTCGTCTTCGGCATCCTGCTTGGACGCAACCGCTTCCTCGCCGACGTGCTAGGCCCCTATGTCAAGGTGGCCAATTCGATCCCACGCGTCACGCTCGCCCCGCTGTTCGCCATCGGTTTTGGCCTGGGGATGCAATCCAAAGTGGCGCTGGCGGTCGTGCTGGTCTTCTTCATCGTCTTTTTTAATGCCTTTCAAGGAGTGCGCGAGGTTGACCGCAACCTGCTCGCTAACGCACGCATTCTGGGGGCGAACCAGCGACGTATCACCACCGCCGTGATCATTCCTTCCGCACTGACCTGGATCTTCGCCAGCCTGCACACCAGTTTCAGTTTTGCGCTGGTCGGCGCGGTGGTCGGTGAGTTTATCGGCGCGACCCAGGGCATCGGTCTGCTGATCCAGAACGCGGGCTCCAACTTCAACCCCAATGGGGTCTTCGCGGCAATGGTGGTCCTGGCAATCGTGGCCTTGCTGTCGGAGTTCCTGATCACGGCACTGGAACGTCGTCTGCTCAGGTGGAAGCCCAATACCGTCAGCGATGTGACCATCTAGGGCAGGGAATGGGCAGAACGAGTCGGCACCTCACATCGAGGCTCGGCCATGAGTGGGTGTTAGTGGGTGGAGCCTGGGGTCGAGCCTCGATGTGAGGAAAAGGAAGAAATGGCCAAAGGGGGAAGAACACCTACGGAATGTGTCGTATGAGCAAGAAAGCCGCCTGATGATCAATGGGATTTCCTGGCGGCACCATCTCAACTGATCACGGAAGTGACCAGCGAAAACAAAGAGGAGACTATCTATGAACTCGTGGAATCGACAGGGCCGACGGTACGGCCTTCTAGTCAGCAGCATCTTCGTGCTGCTGCTGAGCGCGTGTGGCAGTAGCGGTACTACCACCACTACCACCACTGCGAATGGTACCGCGACGACCATTACGCACCTCAAGATCATGGTCGGCGGGCTGAGCAAGCAGATTTATTTGCCGAACAAGCTCACCCAGCAGCTCGGGTACTTTAAGCAGGAAGGACTCGAAGTGACGCTGATCGACGAGGCCTCAGGGCAATCGTCGGAGAATGAATTGCTGGCGGGCCAGGTGGATGCAGGTTCTGGCTCATATAATCACACCATCGAGCTACAGCCGAAAGGCAAGCAAATGGAGGCCGTGGTTCTGTTGAACATCGCGCCCGGTGAAGCCGAAGTTGTTTCCGCCAAAGCCGCCAGCCAAATTCATTCGGTCAAAGACCTCGTAGGCAAGAATCTGGGCGTGACTGAACTCGGCTCAGGAACACAAACCCTGACCACTGCGCTGCTGCACAATGCCGGCATTGCGACAGACCGGGTCCATTTCGTGCCCGTGGGTGCCGGTGATACGTTTATTGCGGCGTTGCAACAGGGGAAAATTGATGCCGGCATGACGACCGAACCGACGATCTCACGTGTCTTATCAAGCGGGGCCGGTAAAGTTCTGGTCGACTTGCGCTCACCAGAGTCGACGCAGGCGGCGCTTGGCGGACCCTACCCGTTCATCAGCCTGTTTATGATCAACAGTTACGTTAGCAGCCACAAAGACGTCGTCCAGAAGCTGGTGAACGCCTACGTCAGGACCTTGAAGTGGATGCATACGCATACGGCGGCGGAGATTGCGGACAAAATGCCAGCCGACTACTACGCCGGCAATAAGGCTCTGTACGTGACGGCGTTGCAAAACCAGATGGCCATCTTCAGTCCAGACGGGGTCATGCCCACTGGCGCACCAGAGTCGGTGCTGAGCGTTGAGAATGCGAGCAAACTGATCCCGACGGGCAGTCAGATCAATCTCAACTCGACGTTCACCAACGAGTTTGTGAGCAAGGCAAGCTAATTTTTCAGCCCTGATGGCTCGGGAGCCAAACACCGAATGGCAGAAAAACGTCAATTTACTTGGCAAACAACACCACTTCGTCGCATTGGCTTCCCCCACGGCAGTGCTGGAGCGTGACATGTCACGCTCCAGCCTGGCATGACTTCTTGTGATTTGACGGTTACCCTTCCCATTCGTGGCGTGGTGCGGTCATCGCATATTCTCTCAGGAAGATAATTTTCCCGTTGCTCAATCGTGCAACGGATGCACCCTCAAAGCCACTATGATTGCCAGCATACGTACATTCAAAGATCCACTCAAAGAAACATGCCTCATCCGTGACATAGAGCGAAGTGACATCCCAACGATTGACAATGTTGCCTGAAGCAAACCAGGAGTCAATCCATCGACCAATCATTTCTTTCCCTCTATAGAGAGGCCCGTAGGATTCTATGACCACACTTGCAGGATCAAGAGTGCTCAGGATCTTTTCTCGATCCCCTAATTTCCATCCCTCAATATAAGTAAGAATGAGCTGGTTGGTAAAAGCGTCGTTCATTACTTGATCAAGCCGTTGATGTAAGAACTCGATGGAACCGATTTAGCCCCTTCGCGCACGGCCACCAATGCTGGTTCCATCTTCAAATGATGCACTTCTGTGCGTACTTGAGCATGGGAGGGAAGTTTCACTGGCTTGCCCCGTTTCTCCGACAAGCGCATCGCTACTTGCTGCATTTCGGTATGCTCCCGGATCGCCGTCATGGACAGACGAGTAGGCAGCAAATACAGTCGTCGGATGCACTCGGCAAAGGCCGGATGCATGGTCGTCGAGCGGCGATAGCTGCCATAGGGTACACAGGCAATGGTGCCCAGCAGCTTTGTCCGTTTGACGAGGCGCGAAAGCGTTGAGCGTGGAATGCCTGCATCTTTGGCGACCTGGGTAGGCTTCGCTCCGGCAAGCACCTGCTCCACGGCCAGCAGATTACGGTGGAATTGCTCTCGTTGCGGCTCGGCAAGACGAGAGGCATCAAACGTCGGTCCCGGAACAAGCCGGGGAGGATCAGACGAGATGGTTGCCACTTCTTGTATCGGTTCAGGCAGGAGCGTGTCAGGAAGTGCTTTCGGCAAAATCGGGGGAGCATCAGGTGGGAGGAGAGCCAGGGGAAGGGTGCGATCAAGCGTGAACTGTTCCAGATCATCCAAGAGATGTCCCTGCGCCGCGTTGTCTCCCACCACCTTCCAGATCGTGGCTTCGACCAGATCGACGGGAAACTGGTGTGAAAGTCTACTTGCCACCTCTGCAACCTCGGCCATTTCTCCCCACGGCCAGACCTCGGCCACAACGGCGGCAATGGGAGCAAAGGCGGGAAATATCTTGCGTCTGGCATGCAAGAAGACCAGATTGTAGTGGTGACGTTTGGTCAGCGTGCGCTCCGTGCCAATCCAGAAGGTACCTTGTTGCAGGTGTGCGAGCCTTCGTGCAGCTTCCGCTTTGGCGAGGTTACGATCCCCTTGTTTGTCATCCTCCATGCCCGCCTCGGCGATGAACGGTCGCCCGTTTGAGAGCATGCCCACTGCATCGGGCAAGTAGTGATGGGGCTTGTCCTCAAACGTGTAGCCGATGGCGAATGGTGCGTGCTTCGGGATCGGTAGCCGATACTTCGTAGCAAACTGCGGGTCAATGTCGCCACGCGCGTAGTTCACAACCAGGGGATGATATTCAAGCCAGAGGAGGAGCCGTTCTTCGAGTTGGCTACAGAACGGCTGCCTAACCGTGGTGCCCGTTTTGAGGCTCGGAATCCATCCTGAAATGGAGCGGTTCGCTATTTTGAACAGATCAATGCCTTGGACTTCCGGTGCGACCATGAGCAACCTCGCCTTACTTCAGGTGCGTCTGTCTTGCGCATTCCAGCCGTTTGTCAAGCTCTCAATGAGAAGCGCAAATAACATATTCAGTGAAAAGTATACCTGATGGGGAGCGGTTTTTCCAGGCATCGAGGCGTCAAGTTCCATCCTTCAGATCAAAGTTCCATCCTTCGATGCAAAATCGGTCAGCCCTTCACTTAATTTACCACTGAGCAAACGTCACGCTGGCGGGAAGTTCGGCCAGCCTGTTCGTAGGAACCGCCACCTGCTCAGCCCATGAACCTGCATCAACCAAGTGGTAAATGCCCTGAAGAGTAAGCACTTTTCGACCTCAAGGGTTAGCACTTGACGTGAAGAGTGAGCAACCCAACTATTGCTGTTGAGCAACATGGCTCAAGAAGCACATTCATACATTCGGCAGTTGTAAATTCACGAGCAAAATTTGTTTGAATTGTGAGCAAAAGCTCCTCTCCTTCGGTCCAGTTTTGGGTTAAAAGTAGCGATCTATCTGGGTTAGTCTGCTACCGAAGCCCACATAGAACAGGCAAAAGCGGGAAAATTCGCGTGCGAATGTACAGAAATGATCCAGAACGATCCACATCTCAAGCGGTTTCTCTCGTAGTTAATAGTTGAGCTGCTCACACTTCAGGGCAAACTGCTAACCATTGAGGTCGAAACCTGCTCAACATTCAGGGAAATTACCACCCAACAGGGTGTAATAGAATGAAAATCCTACAAATGCTACCAGGAGCCTACTGCTATAGAGGAAAATGCGTTTGCATTGTTCAAAAGCTGCCACCGTATACGACCATTGCTATCAGCTAGAGCATATACATGATGATATCCAAGCACATACACTGTTTTATTCATGGCAACCGATTTGCCCAGTGCAAAGTTCTCTATGAAACGTGTAGACCAGCGAAGACTTCCATCGCGTACATTATGCGCATCAATCCGTATCGTATCATTGCCAGATGATGGAACTGGATAACTGGAATAAACATTACTACCAAGCACAACATACGAAGTGCTGTTTACAGCTAATGGTGCAGTTTCATTTGGAGTACACCACGCTTGAGAACCTTGAGTCGTTCGATAAGCACAAACGTGGTAGGTTTTCCCGTCAACTTCACCTACAATTAGCACCCCTTGTGCCATGAGAAGAGAATTGACCCCATCGTCTACTACTGGTCTCGACCAAAGAAGCGTCCCTCTCATACTCAAGGCAAGCACAAATTTGCTCTGTTTGTTTCGTCCCATATCCTCTCTAGGATGTGCAGAATACACATAGACAGCAGTGTCGTCTGCCACAACTGCTATTACAGGAGTTTTATAGCTCCAGAGAACGCTTCCATCGCTGGCTCGTAACGCTTGTAAGTTTTCGGTATTTACTGCTTTCTGCACATACACAACTCCGTTATGCACTGCTAACAAAGAGTTTGTATCGCACCAGTAGTGCCAGAGGACAACCCCATCTCGTTCCCTTAATGCATACATACCACCACCTGGCAGTCCAATACCGTTCATTCTGCCACTCACAAACACGATACCTTGCTCAACGATAATCTTCGTATAACTATTTTGAGCATCCGTAGAGCCAGAGAGAGTTAAATCTTTGTGCCAGAGCAATGTTCCGTTTGTAGCACGTAAGGCATATAGCTGACCGTTGTCAGCATAATAGACAACTTGCCCTTGTACAGCTAACGCACTGTTGCTATCGCCACCAAAAACGCTTTTCCCTGTTGCATAGTGCCAAGCCACAGCACCAGTATCTGGTCGCATTCCATATACCGTGCCATCATCAGAGCTTGCTACGATGGCAGAGTGTGAGAGAGTCATGTGTCCAGAGGTTCCCGAGAGACCAGAACTTGTAGTTGTTGCCTGATGACGAGAGGCAAATAGGAGCGCGAAGCCACTTACTACCAGTCCGACGACAAGCACGGCGGCGAGGGTTTGAGCAAGTGCGCTGAAGCGATGAAGACGTGTACGCGTCGAAGGATATACCGGAGATGGCTTTTCTTGTTGTAAGAGTGTATGTTGTATCCGCATAGGTTGTTTCCTATCTTTGTCTATATGTATGTGTTCATCCTCAAGAGAAGAAAATGCATTGAGGAGTACAGTATGAGCTTGTTTCACTTCATGAGAGCGAAGAGTTATGTGTTTGTCTTTCTGATACGTGATATTAGCTTTAAGCAGTGTCTGTTCCAACATGGAATCTTGCTCGGCTTCCTGGAGGATAGTGGCTACGGTTTCAAGGTCGCCGAGCTCTAAGGCAGATGTGTAGTGATGCAGTGCTTGTGCATGTCGTTGCTCTTGAGGGGTGAGACGGTCACTCATTGCTTTCTCCTCTGGCTAGTGTTGTTTGTTGCTCATGCCATGCAGAGCGTAATCGTCGTAGAGCGCGGTGTAGACGCATACGTGCAGTTCCAGGCGTTATACCTAACGTTTGCGCAAGTGCTTCACGCTCGTAGTCTTCGAGAATTGCCAGGCGTAATAGCTGTTGATCGTCTGCGGAAACGAGGGATAAGAGAGTTTCTGCCTGTTCGTTGGCTTCAACCGCTTGTGCTGTCTCTTCATACCTAGAGGGCATAAGCTGGTCGAGGAGATCGCTTTCTGTAGCAAGTTCAGGATAGTGTTCGGTGAGACGATAGAAAAGCAGTTCTCGCTGATACCGTTTCGCCTCTTCGACCTTCTTGCGCCTGATAACATTGACAGCAATGCCCAATAACCACGCCATTGGTTGACCTGTGACAATAAATCTATCGGCGTGAGCAAGTGCCTCAACAACCGTCTCTTGCAAGACTTCTAGTGCAACACCCTGTACAGCTCTTCCTGAAGCAAGGCCAAAGCGGTGTACATATGCGTGAAGTGTGCCAAGTAGGGGACGAGTATTGTCCTGAATAAATGCCATAAGTTGACGTTTACGAGGAAATTGCTCCTCTTCTATGAACTGAGTTGAAGATAGAGTAGGCTGTGTTCGCATGTCAAAAGATAACTTTTGTTCTTCATGCAAGAATTTTTGCCTCCTGGTGTCTGTAGTAAAAAAGCTACTACTATATATTCACTTTGCAAACGTAAAATGTCACCGCGCGGAAGAGAGAAAGCTTTAAGCGGTAGAATACGTCATAGCGGGGTCAATAGAGTAACGGATACTTCTTTCAATAAACAGACTTTTTCAGCGAACAGAAAAGGGCCCTGGAAAAACTGGATGAAGAAGGTGACTAATTTCCTAGTGCATTGTCTGCTTGCTTCATCAGGCAACCATCTCCATGCGTGATGAAGTGATCAACATGTTTTTGAAGCGCATGCACAGGCTGCGAGACCGAGCGAAAGAGGAATTGGAGCGGGTGCGTGAGAAGGAACGAGAGAGACCGAGTACCTCATTACTGGTATCAACTCAGATGTGATGCTGAAAAGATTGGTGCTGCATTTGAACGCGGTTTCTTCGAGGATTAGGTTAGTATCTTAGTGGCATTGTATGTAGTCGCTTTGCTCTGTTATTTTGCTTGCTGGACAAGAAGTTTTTGATATCGTTCCTTTCTCTGCTCCTGAGGTTTATAGTAGACGGACACGGGAAAAGGCAAGAGTTGGGAAGAGGGGCAACAAAACAACTCATATTCATGCCTTTACAGCCTGTATACCAACTGTAGACAATTGCAACGTGTTCTGGTAAAGCCACTCAGCCCCTTCTTGCGTAGTATTTGTGTTAGGGTCTTCTTTGCCCACGTAGGCGTAGTTCGCATTCGTTGCCATATCATTAAGAATGGTGAGTGTGCTCTGCTGACGTAGCTGATCATCCGTCATAGCTGCGATTTGGTGCGCGTCCTGGCGGAGCTGCTTGAGCCACACATTCATCGTGTCAAGCGCTGTCATAATTCGCGCAATCTTTGCACGTAACTCAGGACTAGTCGCCGAAAAAGAGAGCAGGCCCAGTAAGTGCAAACCGATATGATAGAGATAGCCCGTTGGTTTTTGCTCCTGAGTAAGCTGCAATACCGGGACACCACCCTTCCGATAATCGACAAGAATTGGAAAGGCTGTGTTTGGAGGCGCATCAACTTGCACATTTGAGATACCATCGAGGTACTCGAGGTCGCGGATAGCTTGACGACGCATAAAGTCGGTACTGACCGTCCCGCTGCCTTGCCAATATTCGCGCGCACTATTCGACCATTCCAGGATATTTCGCATGTCGCGGTAGAACCAGATAGCCAGGCCACCAGTCAGCCCGCGTTCCTTGATGCTCGGCTCATCGGAGAGCAGATGACGGAGATGATCCAGGAACGTGTATTTGTCTTGCGGGTGGTCTTGTGGAATAATCGCACTGTAGCGCCAGGTACTCTTATCAGCCGATGGGGTTAACGGTGGTGTTGTACTGTCCTGCTCTGTGACAAGAAAACGACTACTGGTGGAAAGGAGATTTGTATTCTGGCTGTCGTTATATCGAAGCTGGACGGTACTGTTCTGAATTGTAAGCTTACCAAGCAGCGTCATCGGCTTCTCCGCTTTGTTGATGTCTGGCAAGAGCCAGGCGTAGTCGCTCTTGCCTGCAGATGGCATAGCTACATGTGTGAGCTGAACCTGTATTTGATCTGCAATACCCTGGTTGCTTGTTTCTGACGTTTGCCCTGAACTCGTAAAAGAGAGATGACCGACGATCACATCTGCACTTGTCACGGTGTGTGATGCTGATGTCCCGTCTATCTTCGACCGCATAAATTGTAGTGATGTTCCAATCAATGCACTGATAATCACGAAGAAGAGCAGCACCAGGAAAAGAGAAAGTGGACGCCGTGTACGTAATCCTTTTTTGCTCCCCGCTGGTATCGGCGGAACAGGTGGTGTGGGAGGCAAAGGCTCGGCAGTAAATTTTTGCTGTACATGTCCGGTAAAGGATGTGGCGCTCCCCTGTGATGCTACAGGTGGTATCGCATATGGAAAAGCAGCACTGGAAAAGAGGTCTGGAGCAGGCGTCTCTGGATTCAACACTGGTGGAAGAGGACTGAAAAAGGACCTATCGGGCTGCTGAAATGAGGGAACCTCTCCCCAGGCTTCAGAGGGCTGAACCCCAGCAAGTCTATCTTGCTGCTCCTGCTCATCAGGCAGGATCGTTGCATTCTCTTTCTGCTGGATAATACCCAGCTCTTGCGTTGTTTTACCAAAGAGTTCACACAGCTTTTGCTGATAGTAAGGACTGGGCAAAACTTCTCCTCGTTCCCATCGACTAATATAGTAATCGGGCACCCCTATCTGCTTTGCCAGGTACCCCTGTGACCAGCTCCGAAGTTGACGTTCGTGACGCAGTTGGTTATTTGCTGTTGCCATGCGTTATAGACTCCCCTTCGTTCGTTATGTCAGGTTACACTTTCTGGTCTTCACTACACATTATACAAGGAAATCATTTGTATTAAGAAATGTCGAGTAATAGCAGCTATTATACTGTCGAGTTAGTATCTATATCTAAATCAACAATTACAGTATGCTCCCTCCATAGGGAAACGTACAACAGCATTACGTATCATCTTTGTTATCATCACCAGTCATAATTTCGTGATGGACATACACCAAACAAGAAAAGTATAAAGCAAAGAAAGAGGAATAGCTATCAGGAAATAGGGATGATACTTCTTGTTGCATCATGCTACTTCATGCTATAGTACGGACGGAACAGACAGGTGAAATGCCACAGAAAGAGAATGACTAGTCTGTCTCGACAGACAGTTTGAGTAGAGTCACAGCGAAAATGATGAGCGATGATATTCTTTTTGGAGAGGATACCATGCATACTTGTAGAGGACGTGATGAATCGGTCCCTACCTAGAGTTGATCAACGGCTTCATACGAGGAGACCTATTCATGGCAAAGGAGCAAGTGAATGCCTAAGCAGTTATTCAGACGCGATTTCAATGACAGGGATAGAGAAGCTCAGGAACATCATACAAGTCCGTTCGTTACACATGAGCCTGAACATCTGTTGACGCCACAATCGTTAGCACTCAGCGACCTTCCCATAGACGCGATAGTGCCAAATCCATTTCAGGCACGCACATCATTTGACGCAGCAAGCCTGCAAGAACTTGCTCACTCGATCACAGAACATGGCTTTATCACGCGGATACGTGTGCGTCCTTCACCACATAGTGATGACATCTTTGAACTTGTCTATGGTGAGCGGCGCTGGCGCGCGGCCCGTATGGCGGGTTTGTCACACATCCCTTGTGAAATCGTTCCGTACACCGATGACGAACTCACTGAGATTGGCTTCATTGAAAACGTGCAGCGTGACGATCTGGTGCCCACAGAAGAAGCGGAAATGTATCGGCAGTTGTTAGAGCAGCAAGACGAGAACGAGAAACCGAAATACTCGATACGCAGCCTCGCAAAACGCATTGGGAAAGACAAAGGCTATGTTGAAGCACGACTGGCCTTGCTTCGTGCACCAGAGGATGTTCAGCAATTGCTAAAGGCTCAACCAGATGTACCCTTACGTGTAGCACGCGAGCTTATCAAGGTTCCTTCGCCAGAGGAACGCGCACCGATTGTAGAGCAAGTAAGAACAGGGACACTACGAACAGAAGATGTACGTGCCATTGTGAAGCAACATATCCAGCCAGGAGTAGAGACGCATCCAAGCGATAGAACAGCACGACCGATTCAGCCGGTGGAAGAGATGGGACTCTCACCTGTACAAGAGCAATCATTAGTAGAGAATAACGTCTTACCCTCTACATTACAGTCCGTAGAAAAAGAGCATGTAACCCCACTTTCTCCTGCAGCACGCCTGGTATTTGAACGAACATTGCAACGCGATCACGAAGCGGTACAACGGGTTTTCGAGCGAGTGTCGCAAGGAATACAGGGAATGGGAGAAGCTGAGAAAATGATGGTGCGTGAGCACGTGCTCGTGTGGGAAGACCTGCTGGAGCAAGTAAAACAACACCTACTAGAGGGATAGATGTGCAAGCTAGGGACGGCAAGACTCTCCTTTCCTCGTTTAACGTGCACCTTCAAGCCCTTGACAATGCCTCGCCAAGGGTATATAGTATCAACATGACGTTAACGTAACATTGGGGGTGAGTGATGAATGACCACATGCGCATCGGTGATTTGACGCAACGAGCTGAGGTCACTCCGCGCACCGTTCGCTACTACGAGAGCATTGGACTGCTCCCTCCAGGTGAGCGTGAAGGCCACGGCCAGCACTACTACACCGAGGAGACGCTTGCCCGCCTGCGCAAAATTGACCAGTTAAAGCAGCTTGGACTCAGCCTGGATGAAATACGTGACGTCATCGGCCTCTATTTCACTGACCCCAGTGGAATACAACCAAAACAGAAAGTTCTCGCTATCCTGCGCCAGCATCTCGCTGAAGCGGACCAGAAGATCGGTGTGTTGCAGCAATTTCGTACTGACGTACAGGCCCATATCGAACGCTTCGAGCGCTGGTTTGAGGAAAAAGAACGTAGTTAGGCTTTTTTTACCCCAAACATGACGTTGACGTTGACATCATGTTTGGTACGTTAACTCATTCAGAAGGATTGATAACAATGAGTGAAATGATCGGATTTATCGGGCTCGGCCATCTGGGCCTGCCAATGGCTACCAATCTCCTCAATGCCGGGTATGCTCTCCGGGTGTACAACCGCACGGCGAGCAAAGCGGCATCTCTGGTGGCTCAGGGCGCGCACCTGGCGACCCGACCAGTTGACGTGGTGACGAGCGGGGGAATTGTCGCAACCCTTGTGTGGGATGACGCGGCACTGGAAAACGTCGTCATGAGTGACGGTTTTGTGGAGCAACTGGGACCAGGTGGTATCCATCTTTCGATGAGCACGGTGTTGCCTGAAACGGCAAAGAAGCTGGCGGCACTGCATGCACAGCATGACTGCGTCTATGTCGAGGCACCCATCTTTGGCAGACCTGAGGCCGCCGTCGCCCAACAGCTCTGGATTCCTTTTGCAGGTCCACAGCAAGCCAAAGAACGAGTCCGACCACTGCTCTCGGCAATGGGGGGACAGGGCATCTTCGATTTTGGCGAAGAGGTCGGCGCGGCAACGCTTGTCAAGCTCGTTGGAAACTTCCTGATTGGTTCGGCAGGATACTCTCTGAGGGAAGCACTCTCGATGGCCGAGAAAAACGGAGTCGATCCACAAGCAGTGGTTGACATGTTGACACACACGTTGTTTCCCGCTCCCATCTATCAGAACTATGGCACGAGGATTGCCGAGAAAATGGCACCTTTCAGCCAGAGTGCGATACCGCTGAAGGATATTGGTCTCTTCAAAAAGACCGCACAACAGGTGGAGTCACCCACCCCCATTGCCAGTCTTGTGCACGATCTCTTGAGAAGCGATGCAGGAAGAGCGTAGAGTCTTCCAACAGCCAATTCCGAGCCTGACAACACTATCAAACACATTGAGAGCGTCGAGGAATTGCATCTGGGTTATTAGGAGAAAAAGTGTAAGAAGTAAAATGCGCCGCACCCTGGTGGGGTATATTCATCTTTTTCGTGTATGGTACATTGTACCTTTTAGGTGAAATTGCTACTCCAGGGCAATCGCATCTAATTAACTCCATCCACAAAAAATACGTGATAGGGGTAGCACTAGGTAAGCTGGCATGAGGGTAGGGGATCGGTTACGTGCGCGCGAAGATAGGCTCAAGATGCTGTTGATTCGATGCTCTTCTCACTCCATGTTCAGGGAATCCTTTCCCATCGCGCGAAGAGAAAAAGGCTCCCACTCGGCTTCTCTTTGCCATTTTTCCTTCCTCTTTGGCAGTTCTATTGCTCATTCTTGACCGCTGCGATCAAGAGAAACATAGGGCGGCGAGTTTCGTCCTGCCATTCGGGATGCTTGTCCAGCAGTTCTTGCGTGGGTTGCGGTTCGGAAAGCTTCGTAATGGTGAAACCGAAGTCAATTAACGTATTCACATAGGTGGCAACGGTGCGGTGATATTTCACCACATCATGATCCAAAAATCTTGTCTGACGCGGGCCTTCATCCTGATAATGATCGACAGGCCAATGTAATCGCTCACCAAGCTGACCGTAATACCAGTCTTGGGCAGCGAGTGCAGTGAAGACTGGATGTTCGACCGAGAGGACGAAGGTGCCCCCCAGTTCTAGGCAGTGATGCACTTTCCGACAGATGATGTCGAAGCGCTCAACATAATGAAGTGCAAGTGAACTTACCACCACGTCGAATTCCCCTGCGGAAAAGTCGATGTCTTCAATCGCAAGCCGATGATACTCGATTGAGGAATCGTTGGTGCTCTCTCTGGCACACGCAATCATCTTCTCTGAGAGGTCTACTCCCACCACTGACCGTGCCTGCTGTTCGCGTGCATATCGGCAGTGCCAGCCAAAGCCGCAGCCAAGATCAAGCACGTTCTTATCGCGTAGCTTTGGAAGCAACTCGCGGAAGGCGGGCCATTCTCCAGCAGCATCCAGTCCGCCGATTGAACGAGCCATCTGACTGTAATTAGCGAAGAATGCAGGATCATCATATTTGTTCTGCTTCATAGAACCAAAGCCTCCTCGCTTCATCTTAGACTACGTTTGCCTTTTTTGAAAAAGGGGAGCAGGAGAATGCGAAGAAGTCCCGCATTCTCCTCTTTAGAGGCATCCTACCGCATGACCTCACTATCACAAGAGGAAACCACGCACGCATCAGCAGTATGAGCATGAAGTCTGTTGGAATTGTGCCAGAGCATGAGGTGTTTCGGCTTTAACCAAATACCCTTCTTGCGAACAGTACGCCAGAATAGACAAGGTAGCTGTATACACCTCACCACAAACATGAGCAAGTTCGTCTAGTTGCGGCGTCTTGCCGATGTGCATACGCTTGACATCATATCGCTTGCTCATGCTCTACACTCCTTTCTGTGCATCGATAGAGCGTTGAATAGTTTCGGCAGATACCCAGTTAAGCAGTGCCTTGAGCTTTCTTTGCGTGTTTCCCCTTACGATCCTCGGTCTGCCCTAGATGTCCGAGCTGTGCCAGAAGCGCAAGCTCCCGTTCTCCACGCTCCACTAACTGCGCCTGCCACTCATCCTTATACTGGCGCAAGGTCGAAACGAGGGTCCGTGCTACCAGCACATTGCGATACCATTTCTTGTTGGCAGGCACAATATACCAGGGCGCTTTTTCCGTACAGCACTGGGAGATCGCGTCCTGATAGGCCTCTTGATACGCGTCCCAGTGCTTGCGCTCCGCCCAATCGGCCGACGAGAGTTTCCAGGCGTCCATGTGATTGTTCTGCTGAGCCAGCAGTCGTCTTTCCTGCTCGTCGTTACTCATGTGCAAGAAGAACTTCAGAATAATCATGTCATTTTGGGACAGCAAGCGCTCAAAGTCGTTAATGGCGGCGTAGCGTCCACGCCAGATCTCTTGGGGCACTAAGTTATGCACTCGCACCACCAGTACATCCTCATAGTGTGAACGATTGAAAATGCCGATCACACCTTTGCCAGGCGTGACCCGATGCACTCGCCACAGAAAATCATGATCCAGTTCCCGAGGCGAAGGGACTTTAAACGAACGCACCTCGCAGCCCTGTGGATTGACTCGGGAAAGGACCTGGTAAATCGTATCCGCCTTGCCACTGGTATCCATCCCCTGCAACACGACAAGCAGGCTCTGATGGTGGGCCGCCGCCAACAACTCCTGTAACTCACTCAGTTCCTGGCCCAGTTGGTCCAGTTCTGCTTTCGCCAGGGCCGGATCACTGGACTCATCAACATAGTTGGGATCATAGTCCTGCAGCTTGATGCTGCTCCCTGCTTCCACTTTCCATGCTAATTGCATGCTCCTTCTCCTTTCTCGCTGTCGTCTTCTTGTGCCGCCTGACCCCAATGGGCCGCGGTCGGCTTTCCTCTTCTTGCTTGTCTGAGGTCCGCTTTCACCCCAAAGGATGCGGCTCCTAGCGACGGAGTGGAGCGTCTCCTGCAACGGGATGCTCCCCTGCCTGCTGCAACTGCTCGATCAGCGTCAGCTCATGCTCTCCTCGCTCCACTAATTGCGCCTGCCACTCCTTCTTATAGGGACGCAAGGTCGAAACAAGGGTCCGAGCCACCAGTAAATCGCGATACCATTTATGATTTGCGGGCACAATGTACCAGGGCGCTTCCTCCGTACTGCACTTGGCGAGCGCGTCCTGATAGGCCTCTTGATACGCGTTCCAGTACTTGCGCTCCGCCCAATCGGCCGACGAGAGTTTCCAGGCTTTGGTTTGATCCTCCTGGCGCGCCAGTAAGCGTCTTTCCTGCTCGGCGTTGCTAATATGCAAATAGAACTTCAGAATAATCATGTCATTCTGCGACAGCAAGCGCTCAAAGTGATTAATAGCTGCGTACCGCCGCCGCCACACCTTTTCTGGTACCAGGTCATGCACCCGCACCACCAGCACATCCTCATAGTGCGAGCGATTGAAAATGCTGATCATGCCTCGGCCTGGAACGACGCGATGCACCCGCCAGAGGAAATCATGAGTCCGTTCCCTGGAGGTTGGTCCCTTAAACGACCTCACCTCGCATCCCAGTGGATTGACTTGCGCCATGACATGGCGAATCGTGCCATCTTTGCCGCTCGTATCCATCCCCTGTAGGACAATGAGCAGGCTGTGATGCTGTGCTGCCGCCAACAACTGCTGTAACTCGCCGAGTTCTATACTGAGCTTGTCCATCTCTGCCGCTGCCAGGGCGCGATCCATATGCTTATCAACAGCGCCTGGATCGTAATCCTTCAGTTTGACTTTGCTGCCTTCATCAACCTTCCATGCAAGTTGCATTGTGTCTCTCCTTTCCCAAACACTCTGGCGTCTCGACTGTTTCAAGCCACTATATCTTGCAATCGTGTGTTTGTCAAACTGAGGTTATAAAGATGATTGAAGAAGAAGAACCGTACGAGGAACACCTACAGCAGAGAAGCACTTCTTCACCACGCAAGGTACTTCTCTCCTATCCTGCACCTTACAACCATGATAACCACCCCTTTTTCCACTACTATCCTTGCTAGGTCACGAGATGTGACCTTCCGTCGTCTCGTTGAGCAAAACGATAGCTCAGGATGTAGCCAAGAGTGCTAGCCAAATGAACGCACCATGTACTCTACCGACCATCTTTATTACAAGGAAAGGCAAAATATGTTTCAAAGCATGTCCATTGGGAGACAGAGCCACCATCGTCTCCCTCAGAGTGTTCGCTCTCTCTTCGTCATCCTCGTCATGTTCGTCGCCATGGTAGGCGTCATTGGTGTGACCTTTGTGACTCATGCAGCAGCAACGACCTGTCCCGCGAATGATATACAGTACACAGTCAAGTCGGGAGATACCCTTGACATGATCGCAGAGCGGTTTGGTACGACTTATCAAGTCCTCGCGAAGGAGAGCCAGATCGCGCTCCCTCGTTTGATTTTCGCGGGACAACGTGTATGCGTCCCCCCTTCAGCTCTCAAGAAGGTGGTGGATATGCCGATCAGCGGCATGCCAACCACCATTCCGGTACCTCTGCTTCCTAACAGTCCATTCGTCGCAACCGCGCGTCTTGATGCGGCGGCTGCGAATATTCCAGTTCAACTCTTCCTCAATCAAATTTTTCAAGAATCAGGCTTTCGAGCCTTTGATGCGCATGGCAAGCCATTGATGAGTGCAGCGGGTGCTATTGGTATCGCTCAGTTCGAGCCAGGGACAGCGGCAAGTTTGGGGGTTGACCCAACGAACCCGAACCAGAGTTTGAAGGGTGCAGCGCAGTTGATGGCAAGGTACATCATGATGGATGAGGGAAATATCGATTTAGCATTATCAGATTATAATGCTGGTCCTGGGACAACTGCCGCGGCAGTACATCGATGTGGTGTGGTACATGTTCGTGGCTGTCTGCCAGTTGAGACACAGCAGTATATACACGCGATAACAGGCAACTAAACAGGTACTGGCTAGAACAGAATCGAGTCAACCCACGTTGCACAGCAGATAGACGCTCTTGACCTGCATCTTGTAGGTCAAGAGCGTCTTTTTTGCTTTCCAGCAATATTGCGATCTTGCCCCTGATGTCACCAATGTATGTATTAGCCTTATACTAATGCTGTGTAGATGACAAGGCGAAGAGTGGTTTGATGCTGATTAGGAATCCACTGCCCAGCACAGGTAATCAGGTTGAGGAAGGTGCCCGTCATGTTCCCAAATATTGTGTGTAAGGGAGCATTATTTGCCGTATAGTACTTCATATTCATAACGCGGAAATGCAGTGGCTTTTCCCCCGGATTGACGACCATAATGCTGTCTCCAATGTTCAGGTTTCGCAGTTTCCAGAAGACTGCGGGCGCCCCTCCTGGACGATCAAGGTGTCCATCAATGACTGCACTCCCTTGCGCTCCCGGGTATGGGCCATATTGGTACCAACCCACTCCATCCCATGGCTTCTGGGTAGGGACTGCCAGGTCGCCATCTGCTAACACTCCCACTGGCTCGATAGAGGCATTGACCCCGAGAGTGGGAATGATGAGGTGCCCACCTGGTCGATAGGGAGTTGGGCTGGCAACTGATCCCCTTGTTCCTGATGTTTGAGAGGGTCTGCCACCTGGAAGACTGACGAGCGATCTGGCTGATCGTGAGGTCTGAAAGAACTGGCCCCCTATCCATCCACCAAGCAGAAGACTGAGGAGGACAAAGAAGAGGGCGAAAAGAAGCGGAAAGACGTACCAGTAGCGTCGCAATGTGTGCATGATAGTGCTCCTGTGTTATGCATTGTGTGAGGGAGGAGCTGCCTTTTGTATTTCAATAGGGGCTGATGGACAGAACGCGACCGATCTACCAGGGTCGCTTCCTGTCGGTGGCATGCCAGGATACGTTGGCATCGCTGTTGGCGTTCCCGTGAGCGTCGAAGTTGGTGTCCCAGATGGCGTTCCTGTTGACGTCGGTGTCCCAGATGGCGTTCCCGTGAGCGTCGAAGTCGGTGTCCCAGATGGTGCTCCTGTTGACGTCGGTGTCCCAGATGGTGTTCCTGTTGACGTCGGTGTGATCTCACTTGCGCACGGAGATCGGGTAATCGTGTTGGTGTCTAATGTCACCGCGCCATTGCGGGCATAGAGGGCGCCGTTGGATACGGCACCTGTCTTGAAGGAGATGGAGGTGAGTGCCAGGATGTTTCCTGTAAAGCTCGTGTTCGTTCCCACCGTCGCGGAACTGCCAACCTGCCAGAAAATATTGCATGCTTGAGCACCATTGATCAGCAGCACACTAGCATTGCTCGCCGTGGTGAGGGTGCTCCCTATCTGGAAGATAAAGACACTCGCGGGGTTCCCTTGACCGTTGAGGGTGAGCTGTCCGGTCAATTGAGCAGAGGATGTGAAACAGTACACTCCTGACGTGAGGGTTTTGCCGCCGAGCTCCTGGCCTGTCAAATTCACATCGCAGGGTTGTCCAGCAGCATTCACGTACGAGGTCGTCACATCTTTTTGTGCTTGCAATGCAACCGCGTCGGCAGCGTGGATCGTCCCGAGCACGCTCCCAGGCGGAAAACCCTGCACCGCGCTCCCTGGACTCACTCCAAGATCACCAGTCACCACTGTCGGACCAGTATTGGTGACCGTACTTCCACCAAGCACGGCGAAATTGCCAGCCGTTCCAAGAGGAGGATGGGTCGCATTACTATGTGCATAAACCTGTAAGCGAGCAGGTAGCAATAGAATAAGAGCACAAGACAGGAGCACCAACACTGCACTTATCAGCGCGAGGCTCCTTTTTGACCTGGAAAATCTTTTCATCAGTATCGTTCTCCTGCTGAAGAAAGTGTCACTCTCTAGAGATAGGGAAATGAAATATCTCCCGGATAATCGAACAATAGGAATCAGAAGGACATCTGATCCAGAAGAGCATCCAATAGTAAAGAGAAAACAGAGAACTCAACTCCATCTCCTATATAAAGTGTACAATAAAAATTGTATCTGTCAAATATACATATATAAATAAATAAATAAATATACATTGTATTAGTTGATCTATAGTGATATTTACCCTCTTCGAGCATTGCAACAAATTTCTGAATACGTGATCGGCGCACTTCCGGGTTCTTTGCGGTAGTAATCCGCCAGATGAATGCGTATCTATTTGTCTTGTTCGGCGATTGGAAGAAGCTTTTGGCACGCTGGTTTTGGTCGAGCGCGTCTGTGAAATCTGGAGGAACGGTGGCGTTCTTTTGCGATGCATAGGCCAAATTCCATCGACCATCGGCCTTCGCAGCCTCAATCTCTTTAAGACCTGGCTGTCGCATTCGCCCTGCTTCAATCAGCGCTTCGACTTTATTGACATTCACCCCCGCCCACATGCTTTTTGGCCGACGAGGCGTAAACTTCTGCAAGTAGTGCTGACGGCGAAATTCTCATTTTTGCTTCGGATCAGCGTAACCCCACAATGTTCGAGCGTTTGCTGGCCTTTGATACTTGTACAGGGAAAGAGCTGAATGCTCTGTGGGATGGGCCACAGAACAGCGTCTCCCTTGGAGATTTTTCGCCAATTTCTGGCACGACACGTGTTCTGGTCACCTTGTATCGTCGCAATATCCAACAGACGCTCGTAACATTGTGGGTCTGGGGTGGCCGACTACCTTTGGGAAAGAGAATACTCTCTATATTGAAGTCGCCAACCGTCGCCCCAACGAGGTACTCGAGATGGATATGGAAACTGGAGAGGTAAAAGACATTGTGTTTTCAGGTGGCCCAATTCCGCTAGAGCATCCCTGGACCTCAGTCACGTTTCCCTCCTCAGATGGTCAACCGATTCAGGCGTGGTTGATTACACCAGAGGGTGAGGGACCATTTCCAACTATTCTTGCGGTACATGGTGGTCCTCGTGCATGCGAGTGGGAAAGGTACGCTCCAGAATTTCAACTTTGGGTTGATCATGGTTGTGCCGTGTTCGCGGTGAACTATCGTGGCTATACCGGGTTTGGTCGGACATTTGAGGAAAAGATTATCGGCAATCCAGGCTATTGGGAACTAGAGGATATTGTGGCTGGTCACAACTTCTTTGGGCATACTCTTGCTCCCTTTCTTTGGAAGAGTATACTCCAAGTTCCTTGACTCCATCAAACCGGGACCAGCTCACGTTATCACAAACAGGCTAGGTAACATAAACCACCGCAACGACTACTCCAAAGATCATGTGGTTTATGAGAATTGAAAGCATCATCGAGAACGTGTTGAATTGTTCAGAGAACTGTGGAAACCGACGCATCACGACGAAGAGCTGCACAATAACCAAGATCCCGTGTACTGCGCCAAAGAGAAATCCCCATCCCCATGTGGCACTTCCAATGCCCACACTCCATAAGGCTGCATAGAGAAGGGCAAAGAGAACGCCCATAGAAAAATGGATAGCACCGCCTAGCGTCACAGCGTCTTGCTTGTTTGGAGCCGCTAACGAGCCGAGCAAGCTGACCACATCAATTCTTGGCAAACCAATCAATGGGCCTGCATAAATGAGGAGCAACATCGCCATTCTGCCAGTAGAGCCCGCGATAATGGCATCACGGATATGGACGATAAAGGGAGAGTGGAAAGGCAAGAAATGTAGCAAGACTCACGCTCCTTTCACGCAGGAGGCTAGTTACTTCCTTCGTATGATCGCTTTACATGCCTATAGAATAATTCTAGAGAGAGAACTCGCGAAAGGTACAGTAGTTGGTAAATGCTCACTGGGTACTCTAATAGAGAATATACCATACTGCGAAAGCAGCTATCGCATGAGGAGATTTAGACCTCAGCACCACAAGCGTAACCGCAGGTAGACATGGCGCGAAAGCTTTAAACTCTCAAAAGTGAGAGAGTGAAGCAAGAGAAGCGTATCAACAGATGGTTGTAAAGTGGCCTAGAGAGCAGAGAGTCAAAGACATAGCCGGACTCTTACAAGCATAAAGCAAGATGTAAAAAAGCGAGTAGGCCTCCAACGAGGCTATCCGCTTTTTTGCTGCTTACAGCTGAAAGAGACATTTTTAGGAGAGCGAACACACAAAATACTATGCTTTTCGCCGGAGCCATTCCAACGCTATCTCAAGCTTATTTGCTCCCACGAAACTATGACAATGTTCGTCATGCTCATTTTCTAACACAAGAATATCGTGTTCACTCGCGTTCGCTGCCCGTATCCATCTCACGGTATAGCCAAGTTCTAATGCAGCTGTCTTCACTGTGAGGATAGCTTCATCCTCTTCCATGATGTTTTCAACTTTCTCCTCCTAACGAAATATACCATGCAAATGCTTCATTGCGATAGAGGGAAGCAAGACGCAAAAAGCAGGTAGTTCTCTGGATAAGAACTACCTGCTTTTCTACAGAAGGATGGATAGATGTGTGCCTATTCACAGTATACTGACTACACAAAACGGCGATAGCTAAAAGGTAATTCCGGTGGAAACGCTTTGTGAAACTCGACAGAAAGGGCTGCACCTACTGCTCTCACCATTCATCATCGTTGTAAGTGCCTCTTCTAACACCTTGTATCATAAAGAACATCTAGTATTAGTATGGAAGTAGTTGTACCTTTCACAGGTGAGCCTCATAGGCCATTAAGAGCAAGCTGATTCTCTGTACCAGCCTGCCCTTATAACTTCAGGGGATTAGTTCGTAAAGTCTTCTGTCACCCAAACGAGTCCTTTCGCGTCGATCACGATACCGATGCCGACTTGATGAAAGGCGGGACTGAGAAGATTCTTGCGGTGTCCATCGTTGGGTGGCTGCCCTTTAAGCATTCCTTGCTCAATGTCTGCTGAACCGCAGTCCACGCGTCGGGATAGGGAGAGGTATAGCCAGCGTTCTCGTCTTGTTTTTCTTGATGGTGGAGGATGTTTCATACCAGAGAGTCCTCGGCGAAGACGTATCACAAAATCCTTGACGAGTGTTTCGCTTCCTCGGTAGCCTTTTTCCTGCACTTCTATAAAAAAGCTGATGTGCAGTAGGACTCTCTTCATTCCAAGGTTGACAGAGGTAGTCATAAAAAGGATCAAGAATGCTCGATTTCCGGGTGCGCGGTGCAATACGGATTGGGCTTTCGCTTTGTAGGTATTTGCGAACTGTGCCGCGAGCAAGACCTAATTCCGCAGCGATGCCATGCCCACTTCTTCCCTGTTGCTGCAATTCACGGACCTTTCCAACACGTTCTTGTTTTCTCTCGAATCTCTCTTCAGAAAGAAGCTCCTGTTTCCTCTGTGCCCTGGTTGGAGGAGACGGAGATTTTTTCTCAGCAGGAGGGTCCGTTTGCGGTGGCCCTGGAATGGAAAGAGAGTGGGCACTCTTCTGGAACGGTTCTCTCTACGAGTTCGTATAAACATCATTGATGTACGAAAGTAAGATGGGAGCTAGGTGTGAAGCAATCTACTCAACGTGTGGTGCGTAATCCAGCCGATTATGGCTATCCCTCACCCGATATTGTGGCACTTTCAGCAAAAGCGTTAGAGGTAACACGGCGTTTGACAGAAGCATATGGAGAGTCACGGTGGTCAAGTAAAGACCCCATGAGTATGCTCGTAGACATTCTTCTCTCGCACCGCACGCGTGATGAGCAAACGGCTGCTGGTTATGACAACCTATTGAAACGTTTTGGTTCCTGGGAAGGGGTACGTGATGCACCTGTCAACGAGGTGCAAGATGCTATTGCCAATGTCAACTTTCCCGAAGTCAAGGCACCGCGTATTCAAGCCATCATGCGCCAAATCACCGAAGAACGGGGAAAGCTTGACCTAAATTTTTTATGTGAGCTTCCCGTTGAAGAGGCGGCGGCATGGCTCAACCGCTTCGAGGGGGTTGGTCCAAAAACGACGGCGTGTGTACTACTTTTTTCGTGCAGGTTACCCCTATTGCCAGTTGATGTGCACGTTCACCGCGTCAGTGGTCGCCTTGGTCTCATCGGCCAGAAAGTAACCGCCGACAATGCTCATCCCCTTTTACAAGCGTTGCTGCCACAAGAGGCACGTCCCATCTATAACTTTCACAAAGGCCTGCTACGACATGGGCAACGTGTGTGCGTCTATGAGCGTCCGCGCTGTAATCAGTGTATGCTCACAGACCTCTGTGATTACTACAAGACCGTTGTGAAGCCTACGTAAAAGCAGTATTAACTAGAAATATTCCTTCGCTTCAACCCAATATCAAGATTGGGCAGTCTTTCTTCCGATTGAAAGGGAGGTTGAGCCCGAGTAAGAGAGTGTCCACTAAGTTCCCTCAGAAGTGGATCCAGAAGTGTTCCTGTCTGTGAGAGGAGGATGGGATGCTGACTTGCTTTGGCTCCACGTACGACGTGAAGTGCGTGTGCGTTCACTTCCCTTGTTTTTTGAAGTTCTTCTCTTATCCTTTGGGTTTCCTGTGCCTCCTGGCGTAAGCGTTGAAACCTGGCGAGCAAGTTGTTCAGCGAGCCAGCGACTTGCCAAAGAATGTTTTCTTGTGTCAGAGGAACGCGAGCATTGAAGTCCCCATTTGCCACGCGCATATGCACATCAATAATTTGGTGGACGCTCACATCTAATTGGCGTTTCTGTTGGGCAACAACACGTTCTTGTTCAGCCACAGTATGTTCAAGTGAAGCTATAACCTCAGCGCGATCAGCGCGTGCAATAGCTTGCGTTGCATTGCGTACCCAGAGCCAAAGCACCACGGTCACGATGACATGCAGCATGATAGGTCGGACCAAAATAGGATAGGTACTTGTAGCCATTACAATAGCAAAGTCGGCTGTTCGATGTTGTGTGAAAAGATCAACTACAATGAATGCAATATTGGCAAGAGCCGCAACGAAGACCCAATTAGCCGGAAGGAGAGAAGCGACAAAGAGTTCCACAAATACCAGGAGATCAAATAAACCAAGAGAACTTGCACTCAGGCCACCCGGAGACGTAAGTATGACTGTGATAAGTGCTAAGTTGAGTGCAAAAGATACGATAAGACCTGTAACGTTGGAATGGCCACGTCGATTGAATAGCAAAGCTATAGAGACAATTATCAACAATAATACTGCCGCAGCCGCAATAATGGGGTTACGGCTAACTAGTCCTATCGACAGAACTACTACGAGTACAAGGCAAAAGAAAAACATAATTGTGCTAGCCAATCGTCCACGGCGGGCTAACTCACGCTCGTCGAAGCTGGCGTTTGCAGTCGGCTCACCTGGAGATGTCAGGCGGTACCACCATTCTAACGCGCCAGTTTTCCCCTCTCGCATAGTTGGATCCTGTTCAATCAACTCAGCTGGGGTCCAACTTTCTTTGTAGCTATCATTATATGAGAATTGAGGTGGTTGTGTGTTCATAGGATACAAACTCCTTATTATCTAATGGCTTTATTCAGAAAAGATGATAGTCGACACATAGTAGTAGTTTTAGCATCATCTATGAGAGTTCCGGTGCAAATCTATTACGCCCTTAATGCGTAGTGCAGATAGTGCCTCCACGATACGTTCATAAGGTTGAGACAATACACGTACAAGAGCTTCGACAGATTTGCTTCCATCAGCCAAGTTATAGATTGAACGCTGCAAACGTGGCCACGAGGTAAACTCCTGCTGTTCCACCAAACGAATTCGAGTAGGGAAAGACAATGGATGGATTTCCGGGACCTGCCTACTAGAAGGAGCCTCCAGAAGTGCCACATGTGGTGAGGGATTGCTTTGTGGAGTTGGAGTATATGTCCACTTAAGTACTCCCATATCCTGTAATACGCGTAATGCTTCATGGCCCGAAAGCAGGTTTCTGTCCCTGCCCTCTATTGAGCATGAGACAACGTTTCCTTCGACAAGAAGGAGTTGTGCCCGGCAACGCTCCCTGAAGCCAGGAATATAGTCTAAGGTGGTGTCCAACTTGCCACTTTGATGAGCTAGTATGCGTAGGATTGTCTTAAGATCAATGCGATACACTCTAGTCCCCCCTACTGACCAATATAGGTCTCCAGGGCACGTGAAAAGTTTCTATGCCCGTATGGACAATTCTATCCGAGCTGAACGTGGCTGGCTAGGTGCCTTATTTGTGCCTATCGGCAGTAGTATATGATATTGCTCAAAGGAAATACCCCATCACCATGACTGGCATGCATATCTGTAGTATCATGCTTGTACTATAATCACAACATAGCCGCATTGTAAATAGTTTTATCATGTTTGCTAAGTCATCTAGTACTTTTTTACTAAATTAATTCATGAAATTAGGCCTTTTTGTATATATGTCTCTATGACCTGTATAGATGATACATTATATCATATTACTATATATTATTACGAAGTCTTGTTACTAATTAAAATGATATAAAAAATTTACTACACTCACTTTAATTGATTGAATACATAAGCATTTTAGAGTATACTTGTGCTGTTTGTTGATTGTATATTAAGGTAATGAAGGAGAATCTCAACATGGCTGAGCCCTCTTTGACCTCTAGTATTCCCGATCCTATTCCAATGAATGAGGGATATAGTGAAGAAGCTGTTCCTGAAATACTCCGGGTACCCACTCGTCCTCTAAGCTGGACTTTTCGCTCGTTATTTGCTCTTGCAAGTATTGTGACAGGGTTATGTAATGTAACTATCAAACAACTACTTCTTCCTGCTCAAATTGGCTTCCTCGCCCCTACCAACAGATTCACGACTTTTGCTGTGATTGCATCTATTGGGGCTTTAGCTGGAGTCATCATGGCCCCACTCGCGGGAGCACTGAGTGATCGTACCGTCTCACAGTGGGGACGACGAAGACCATGGATTGTTCTGGGCGCGGTATTTGCAGTGATTGGTTTAGTCCTGATGGCTCAGGCTACAACCATCATTCAACTCTTAGTGGGGGAGATACTTGTGCAGATTTCAGTCGATACGATCATGTCAGCAATCACAGCTATCATCCCTGATCAAGTACCTTTTAGTCAGCGTGGCACTGCTTCGGCGTTTATTGGCATGTCTCCGATTGTAGGAGGATTAGTTGGACTGCTACTTGTAGCGCGCTTCACTGACGCAGCGCAGCACCCTCAGCAGGGGTACTATGTGCTGGCCATAGCCTCATCACTATTTGTTATTCTCTTTTTGATTGTGCTACGTGATCCTGCGTTGCCACGAGGGATTATGCCTCCATTTCGTCTCGCACCGTTCCTTGCTGGCTTCTGGTTGAGCCCCAGGAAATATCCCGATTTTGGCTATACGTGGCTCTCTCGTTGCCTGATCTTTCTAGGCTATACTATCCTGATTTCGTATATCTTCTATTATCTGCAAGATGTCATCCATTATCAAGGTGCAGACAAAGGCGTGACAATCTTCCAGGTGATTGCGACAGGTACATTGATACTCGCAGCGATCATTGGTGGCATTCTTGCTGAGAAGGTGCAAAGACTCAAACCCTTCGTCTCTGGAGGTGCGGCGGTGATGATGGTGGCCTTGCTCCTCATCGCGCTCGTTCCTACATGGCCGATTATGCTGGTTGCTGCGGTAGTGCTTGGCATTGGCTTTGGAGTATATCTCGCTGTCGATATTGCCCTGGCTGTTCGGATCCTGCCGACAGCGAGTAATCGTGGGAAGGATCTAGGCATTATCAACACTGCCATCTTCCTTCCCCTGATTCTTAGTCCGCTTATTGGCTCCACCATTTTAAACCTCTTCCACAGCTACACTACACTCTTCGTCATTGCAGCAGTCTGCTTCTTGCTGGCGAGTGTGCTGATTTTGCCTATTAAATCAGTACGTTAGTACACAAGCAAACGAAGAGAGTTGAGGGGTCGGCCTATCCGACCCCACTTGCTCAAACGTATATTGAGAGCATGTAACTTTTTTTATTTTTCCAAAGGAGCTTCATGAGTAAAGATTTCATACAAGTAGAAACGCTTCCTATGCAATTAGCGGAACACGTCGTTCCAGCGATTGAGATGAGTGAGCTTTGCAAGGTATTTGGAACATTTAAAGCCGTAGATCATCTTTCGTTGCAAGTGAATAAGGGGGAGGTATTCGGGCTTCTAGGACCAAATGGATCGGGGAAAACGACAACCATAAACATGATCAGTGGGCTAAGTGTGCCGAGCAGCGGTGTAGTAAAAGTAATGGGGTATGACGTTCGCCGAAACGCACGCCAAGTACGGCAGATACTTGGATCGGTGCCACAGGAGACAGCGCTCTACGAGGAATTGACGGCCTGGGATAACATGGATTTCCACGCGGACCTCTTCGGGATTCCTCGTAAAGAGAAGAAAGAGCGCATCAGCAACATGCTAAAGCTGGTACAATTGCTTGATCGCAAGAACTCTCGTGTAGGTACTTTTTCTGGTGGAATGAAGCGTCGTTTGGCGCTTGGTCGTGCATTGCTACACAATCCAGAGTTAGTGTATCTTGACGAGCCAACTCTGGGCGTTGACGTGCAGGCACGACGTGCCATTTGGGACTATATCCTGTCTCTACGAGCCCAGGGCAAGACGGTTTTAATCACTACCAACTATCTTGAAGAAGCTCAGGCCCTTTGTGATCGGTTGGCAATTATCGACCATGGGAAACTCATAGTTGTAGACACGCCCGATCATCTCAAGCGAACCTACGGCGGTAGTGTGATTGAGATAGAGACGGAACAGCCAAGTCAAGCAGTAGCTCAGTTACATACCCTACCAGGAGTCAAAGAGATTACTCAGGATGGAACACACCTGAGGATTACTATACAGGGTATCAGCAATATCGTACCCCAGGTCATTAATATCCTCTCTCAAGAAGGAGAGATAAGAGATATTGCTCTGCGCGAACCTCTCCTTGATGAAATTTTCCTAAGCCTGACAGGAACAGCACTACGTGATTAGGAGGCAGCATATGGCTCAAGGACCTGGCTACGCTCTGCGCGTTGTTTGGGCATGCATGAAAAAAGATATCAAGACGGCGTTGAGTGAGCGGATCTTTACGTTTCTCAGCATATCTATTCCAATAAACTTTCTCATCTTGATGAGCTTGTTTGTCTTGGCAAGTAGCAACGCGCCCACAGCCGTGATCATGAAAGATCAAGGGCGCTATGCACAGCAGTTTTATGACGCAATGAGTCATGCACACTCGTTTCGTTTGATGCAAGCGAATGCTCAAGATGCACATGCGATGCTTCAATCCGGTAAGATAGTAGCGGTAGTGACGATACCAACTGACTTTGATGCGCGTATTCAGCAGAGTGAACCGGTACAGATTGATGTTGATATCAACAATCTCAATACCGATTTCACGAATGATATTCGTCGTGCGCTACCACTTTCCATTACTTCTTTCTATGCAAAAGCATTTCCCCATATCATAACTATCACATCACGTGAGCAAGATGTGTACCACCACGATACCGACTACATTCCCTACCTGATGGTTTCAATACTGGTTATGGGTTTGGCGGTTGGTGGAATATTGCAATCGGGAATCGCGTCAGCGCGTGAATGGGACAAGGAGACGATCAAGGAATTGCTGCTTTCTCCCGCTAGCCGGGAGGCAATGGTCATTGGGAAAATGTTGGGAGCATTTGTGATGAGCCTGGCTTCGGTAGTGGTTGTGCTTTTCGTGCTCATCTTTGTGATCGGCGTCTATCCTGCACATTGGGGGGAAGCCATTATTTTTACGCTGCTAAGCTTGATAATTTTCATTGCTCTGGGGGTGTTGCTTGGTGAGCTTATCAAGCAAAGGTTACCGGTCACGGCACTCGCATTATGCATAGCCATTCCGCTCTTCTTTATAAGTGGCGTATTTGGACCACTCTCCTTAAACACTGTGGCTATTCAGGTGATCGCACAGGTGTTTCCTGTCTACTACGCAATCGTGTTACAGCAGCATGCCTTTCATGATTTCGTTCTGAACCGCTATGGAATCGGTACAAACATAGCAATTCTCTGTGGCTACGCGCTAGGCTTCGTTCTGTTGTCCTTCCTCGTACTACGTCGCAGTACCGTGACACATTAGCATGAATATAAATCGAGATAATTATCGTGACTGAAACGAAACGATAATGAAGAAGGAGAAGTTGAATGCTTCTTACCCTTTGGGGCAATATTTGGACAATTTGCAAGAAGGACATACGCGTTTGGTTGCGCCATCCTAGCAATATTACGTTAACCTTCTTACCACCTCTTCTCTTCTTGTTAGTTGGAGCTCTGAATGCTGTCGCCGTTGGACGTAACCCTGTAGCATTAGTGCGTCAGGATAACGGCCCTGATGGAGTAAAGATGGCGCAGATATTTCACGATGCCGACGTGTTCCGTATACAAGATGCAGATGCACAGCAAGCTCAGGTGTTATTTAAAAATCTGGACGTAGTTGCCGTGATAACTATTCCTCCAGATTTCACGCAACGCGTCCAGGCCCACGAAAGTTCACCGCTTGATGTAAGGATCAACAATCTCAACCTCGACTTCACCAACGATATACGCCGCTCGGTGCCTGATGCGATTACGCAGTTTTATAATACTCGGGGTAGTGCTAATCTAGTAAAGGTAACGCTTCATGAGCATGATCTGCGTAATCGCGATATAGAACTCTTCCAGTATGGAGTCTTGCCTATTATCGTTTTTCTTCTGACTGTAAGTGGTTTGATTACCGGGGGTCTCACGACCGCACGTGAATGGGAGTTAAAAACGGTCAAAGAGTTGTTGCTCTCTCCAGCGGCAAGAAGTGCTATCATCGCGGGGAAGGTTTTGGCTAGTTTCATCACAACATTTTGTTTCGGCGTAATTGTGCTCTGCATAAGCTATATCTTTGGGTGGATACATCCCGAAGGCATCTATTGGCTAAGCACGCTACTCTTTACGGCATTGCTAGCTTTATTAAGTTCGGGGTTGGGGATTGCAACCGGAGTCTTGCTACAACGAGTACAGCCGGTAAGCCCGGTGGCGGTCAACATCGCTATGTATCTTTTCTTTCTTGCTGGGGGAGTTGGAGTGCTTGCATTTGAACCAACAGTGCTACAAAATATTGCCGCCTTTATCCCTCTTACTTATGGAAGGCATGGATTAGAGATGGCGGTATTTTATAGCTCGTCTGACCAGATTGGGCGCGATGTGGTCGTAGTATGTATTGCAGCACTCATAGCAGTTAGTTTGGGCGTTCTAGCTATGCGTCGAGGAATTACCAATTGATGCATTTAGGTTTCACTCTTCTCTATTCGAGAAGTCTTTGTATTTCTTTCAGCGTGATTGCCCATGACTCAGATGTGGGATCAATGACGACAAAGTGATCTGCACCAGGTAACTCGATGAGTGTTACATCATCACCTGCCTCAGTCGCTTTTCGTGCGTAAAACTGACTTACATCAAACGGAACATTGTTATCTCGTGTGCCATGAATAAGCACTTGTGGCACGCCAAGTGGCAAGAGTGCCGCTGGTGAGGCTGTTGCGTAGCGTTCAGGCACGGTTTGTGGCTCTCCGCCGAGCAAGTCAACAGCGGCATTGTTGCTAAGACCGAGTTGTGCTACATAGTCAAGATCGGCACAGCCTGCAAGACTTACCGCCCCTGTAACTCTCATTGGGTCTTGTGTGAGTAACTCTCCAGTCGTAATCCGCTGTCTTGCCGCCACCCATAACGCTAGGTGTCCTCCTGCCGAATGTCCAACCGTCACAACCCGTTCTGTATCTAACGTATATTGAGCAGCAAGCGACCGTACAAAATCGGTAGCGAGTGCTACATCGAGCATCGTATTAGGCCACCCACCGTTAGCATTACCAACCCGCCGATACTCGATATTCCATGCTGCAATACTATGACGTGCGAGGTCACGTGCCAACCGTCGCATGAGAGAAAGTCCATATGCTGCTCGCCAAAAGCCTCCATGAATGAGAATCACCACAGGTGCGGGTGTATCACTATGCTCCCCTTGTGCAAGATATAGTTCGCCAAATTGAAACGCTTTTGACCCGTACTGAATACGTATACCATTGTTACGTCTAAACAGACGCTGTGCAACCTGTCCAAGACGCTCAAAAAAGCCCATATTACTGCCCCCAATGCAATACTCGACGTGTTTAAAATGCGTCGCTACCAGCAATCCATACCGAAGTCTCAGGAAATAAGATATCAAGTACACCGTGCAAGTCTTCTGGTATAACCTGTCCGGGCTGTTTTGCCGCCCAGGAGATAGGGCGATAGCCAAAAAGCAGTTGTGTGAAAACTCGCTGGCTCACAGTAATCTGACGGGCTGCGTGCGCACTACTCGTCATGGGATCGAGCAAATGAATACCAACGGCGTCTGCCCCTAGCAGAAATGGCATGTCCTCGATAATCAGAGCAAGAACGCCCGATCTAGCAGGGCTATTACGTTGCCAACGCTCATTCCAAAGCGGAAGAAGCGCATCAATCAGCGTTGGTAGATGCGCTGTACGTGCCATCCAATCCGCGTCTGGCGTATGTGTAGCCTGACTCCGTAATGGTAGAGCATCAGCCAGCAGATAATATGTGAATGAATCAGGAGGCAGAGGCCACGTAATCTCTATGCTGCCCTCCGTGCCATGTCGCTCAACTGTGAGGGCAACATGATGCTGAAGAAGCGCAAGCGCAGCATCCCAATCGTTCGCCGCCACTTCATACGCCACGAGTTTCTCTGGCCGTTTATTGAGCAGAAGATAACCCTGCACAACACCTTTACTATTCACTGCAAGATACGGCTTCATACCTCCTCGTTCGTGAAAGAGTCGCTCTTGAAATGCTACGTCTCGCTCAAAACTTCCCGCACAACTGCCATAGTGTCGCTGATACAATGTAAATAAGGCAGGAATATCTTCAAATGTAGCTGGGCGAACGGTATAAGGACTGCGTGGCCGCGCTGAAACATTTTTACTCTCAATAATGTGTGTGACGTTATCGAAGACATCAATGAAACCGAAACGATGATAAAAATCAGCAATTCCATCTAAGAGCAACAACGCGTGCTTCTGCTGCTGTGCATAACCTACCGCATCATGCAGCAACGCGGCAGCGACTCCTTGCTTGCGATGTTCTGTTGCTGTCACAACGCCACCTATACATGCAGTGAGCAAGCGCGCTGGACCAATACGCAGTACGCGTGCATCAATATGGCAGCCGCCAAGAAACGTGTTGCCAACAAATGCGCCGCGTAACTGATCTGGCTGAAATGTTGGGCTATTCTCTACAAATCGGCGTCGCTGTGGTAACGCTGCTACCGCATCAACATGAGGGCTAAAAGTTTGTATCGCTAATAGGCTGTATGTATTCCGTTCGGCAGAGGTTTCTATTGGGCGGATCTCAAAGTCAGGCGACTGAGCATGTCTTAGCTGCATAAACAATCCTCGCTAAAAATAAAAATGTTTCTTGCATGCACTATAACACATAAGAGAAACTAGGGCACCCGCAAGGGGAATGCTTTCAACAGCCCAAGTTTCTCAATATACTTCAGCTTGTTAGTAGCGTAGTAAGATGATACTATGAGTAATGTAGCTCGTCGTAGACGAGTATATTTTACTGTAAAGTCCTGTCTTATGATGGACAGATAGTTACACTCCAAAGAGGGATTAGCATGCCGAACGCAGAACGTCGCGCCCAAGTAACCTGGGAAGGTAGTCTTACCAAAGGACATGGCACAATTGTCAGCACCAGTAGTGGTGCGTTGAAAGATTTACCCGTAACATGGGCGTCACGAGTCGAGCAACCTGATGGAAAAACAAGTCCAGAAGAATTGATCGCGGTAGCACATGCCGAATGCTATGCTATGGGATTGGCGAACAGCTTAACTCAAAGCGGTACTCCGGCTGATAAACTGGATGTAAATGCTGTCTGTACGCTAGAACTGAGTGCGAACGGTCTCAAAATTCAGAGTATGGACCTCACCGTGAATGGCAAAGTTCCAGGCATCGATGCAGCAGCCTTTGAGAAAGCAGCCTTAGTTGCAGAGCAAAACTGCCCCGTTTCCAACGCACTACGTAACAACCTCGAAATTCGCGTCCACTCTCAATTAGAGCAGTAAATCGAAGCGGTACTCAATCGGAATAAAAAGTAACCACAACGTTTGAGTGCCGCTTATTTTTTACGTGAGGAGACGTGCCATGCAATCTTATCTTGATCTCTACGATTATCGTTGTCGTGTCACAGAATTCTATCGTCAACGTAACAACGCGTTACTTGCACACGAGGATGCTGCTACCGTCATGGCGCATTTCTGTCAGCAGAGAGATACACTCCTCTTGACTCATCCGCAATCAGCGCTGGACGCAGAGCAGAAGCGCATGTTTGAGGGCCTCCACTATTTCCCATACAACCCTGATATGCTCTTTACCGTCACCATTGATACAGACATTGAGCCGCATAAGCAAGAAGTCGTCATGAATGCGAGTGAGTCAATGATAATGACAACCGTGGGCCGAGTTCAGTTTACTGTAGCGCAGCAACTCGTAACCCTCTCGCTCTACTGGCTTGACATCTACGGTGGTGGTCTCTTCCTGCCATTTCGCGATACCACCTGCCCAAACGAAAGCTATGGCGGTGGACGTTACCTCTTCGACACCATCAAAGGCAGCAACTTCTTGTCAACAACGGATGAACATAAACAAACGCAGATCATGCTCGACTTCAACTACGCCTACAATCCATCCTGTGCCTACAACGACGCCTGGACCTGTCCCCTCGCCCCCATCGAGAACAGATTGCATGTGCCAATCCCCGCCGGAGAGAAAAAATACAAACCGTAGTTCCTACATTTGCTCCACAATCGCAGGCAACACCACCCCGGCTTTCTCGGAAATAACCACATCGGCGGCTGCATCGAGCGTCGTTGGTTGCAAATTAATGAGGATAAGCGGCACATTTCTATTGAGGGCAAGGCGTGGCAACGTAGCCGCGGGTATCACCTTGAGCGAGGAGCCGACAACAAGAAAGAGATCACATGCCTCGGTAAGCTGTTTCGCACGTGCCAACTCTGCGTCTGGCACACGTTGTCCGAAGAGAATCGTTGCCGGCTTGAGCAATCCCCCACACTCATCGCAGCGTGGATCAACCTCGCCCGCATCTATCCGCTGTTGCAGAACATCCATAGAAGAACGTTTCCCGCACAACGTGCACCCAGCGAAACGTGAGGTCCCATGAAGTTCAACAATATGCTCTGGATTATTACCTGCATCCTGATGCAGACCATCGAAGTTTTGCGTGATAATACCGCTTAGCTTACCCTTACGTTCCAACTCCACTAACGCTCTATGTGCCGCGTTTGGCTGTGCCATCCTCACCTGTGTAGAGAGATTGCTTCGGGTCTGCCAGTAGCATTGACGTGCCTCTGGCTTTTCGAGAAAGTCACGGTAACTCGTCGGTGGATTCTTCTCCCACGGAGAGCCAGGACTACGAAAATCAGGAATGCCCGACTCCGTACTAATACCCGCACCCGTCAGCACCACAATGCGTTGTGCCTGTTGCATCAACTCTGCGGCATCATGAAGTTTTTCTTCTAGGCTAAGCATGTTCGACATAACAACAGTATATCATGATGCTCTTGAAAAAGGAATTCTCCAAGTAGTCCAACAAGCGAAGTAGATCGTTGTACACCAATATAGAACAATGTCACGTTTAACAAAATGTTGTGGTTAGAAAAATAGGAGAAAAAAGATTATACAGGCACAGAAGCAAGCAAGGCAATTGGCAAGCAGGAAATTGCATCCAGCATTCCTCATGCTCATAGCACTTCTCATAAGTCTTTTAGGAACTATTGGAAGTGAGATGTTTATACCGGCAAAACAGGCGTATGCATATGCACCTAATAGCAGTAGTGGCATCATGAATACCGTGGTGTACGATCTAACTCATGGTCGCTACTACACCTACAACGCATCGAGCCAGTTCATCGCCGCTAGCTCAATGAAAGTCCCCATTATGTTGACCTTCCTCAATATGATCGAGCAACAAGGGCGAGGGCCAACCGCGCACGAAATGTACCTACTGACGACCATGATCGAGAACTCCAACAACAACTCGGCCTCAGAACTCTACTACAACAAAATTGGTGGTGCAGCAGGTGTAACGCGTTTCATGCAACGCATTGGTATTACTGGCCTATATCCAAATCCTCGCGCCTGGGGCTACAGTACAATTTTCCCTTTCACAATGGTACAACTGCTCACACGTTTGTACTGGGGGAGCATCCTGACACCTCATGATCGCAATCTAGCACTCTTCTTAATGGAGCATGTGCAAGCCGATCAGCGTGTAGGAGTTGGAGACACTGCACCGAGAGGCGCAACAGTTGCGCTGAAAGATGGTTGGGTAGTTGCCCCAGATGGTCTCTGGGTCATGAACTCGTCTGGTATCGTGACACTAGGTGGAGAGACATACGTCATTGCCGCATACACAAGAGACGATTCCTCGTTAGCGGTTGGACAAAATATCGTCCGTCAAATCTGTAGGAAGGTAGCTTCTCAACTTCATTAAGCGAGTGTAGAGGACCAAATTTTTTGGTCCTCTACACTAATAGAAAAAGCAAATGCGACATATGTCTCTATCAAAATTCAGCAATAAGTATACAGATAAAATCTATTTGAGTCATATTTACTTTAGTTGTGCGTCTTACAGAGACGATACAACATGCTTATGCGCTGACTTCTCTCTTTTGACACGATGGGCTTGTTCGCCAGAGCGATGCAATCGCTGAAACAGATGTACACGAAGCATCTGTTGCCACAAATGATGATACGCGCTATGCAGAATTTCTACTTCCGTTTTGTGTAAATTCATTGTTCTTTCCTTCCCGGTTTCTATACATCATCTAATTTGTACAAGTGTCTTCAAGTGTGGTAGAGGTATCACAAAACAAGCAAACAATAATTGTTGGTTTTCAATAGGAGAAGCAAGCACCTATCTCTTCGAGGTTGATACAATCGTAGTATATCACATATCATGTGACCTATGTCGAAACCCAGATATTCCCTTTCCTCTCCCTTGATTTTCTCTCTTCTATCTGCTCCAAACGCAGCACGTCAATCCAGTTGACAACCAAAGATGGTAAAGGCATCTGGTCGTCAAAACATTGCTCTTATATGATACTGTAGAAATATAAAAGCTTTACAGAAAGGTAACTACATACTCATGCAAGGAAACTTTTATGGCTTTCAACAACGCCGTTTCTTGCTACTCCTCGGCTGGGGTCTCTTAAGCATCATCGCAGGTTTTGCGGTACAACGCAACGCGAAATCCTTCTGGCAACAATTCGGTATACAGGCCCTTACATGGGGCGCGATAGACGCCGCGCTTGCCCTCTTTGGTCTCACGAGTGCCAACAAAAAGGAAGAACGCTACGTGCACGGAGAACTTGACTCTCGCGATGAACAGAAAGAGGCGCGAACCTTTTACCGTATCCTCCTCATCAACGCAGTCCTAGACGTTGGCTATATCACAGGTGGCGCATGGTTTATGCAGCGTTTCAAAGCACGCGAAGACCGTCGTGGTATGGGCCTCGGCATCCTCGTACAAGGTCTCTGGCTCTTCCTCTTCGACTGCCTCGTCTCACAAGAGGTATGCAGAGACTGGAAGGTGTAACGATCCTCAACCTAGATGCGCTAGAGCATAACAGGGCTCTTGCCCCATTGAGTCCAACTTACTGCTAGAAGAGCCTGCAGAGGGCGTGGAAACATAACAGGGACAAGCCCTGTCACTACGATACACGAGGTCGCGTGGCAATCCACGCTGTGGCAGACCGTATAGTAGTGACAGGGCTTGTCCCTGTCATGCCGCCCACAGAGCTCTTGTACGAGTGAGTTGAACTCAATGGGCTTGCCCTGTTATGTTTCCTTAAAACTTAAATGGTTGCTCTTCGCTCAACTCTGTCTGCAACGCCAAAACCAACGGCTGCGGCTGCTAGACCAGTTACAAGGTGAAGAATGTGGTCTGCAATACTAAGGTGAATAAGTCCCAGGAACAAGCCACTATCATGCCCATACGAACCTGCTGGGAAGTATAGTGCAGGAATGAGACCGAGTAGTGCCAACACAATGTAAATGACGCCAAATGCCTGGTTGAAGCGACGTGAAAATCCCGTAAATGCTGCGGCAATGCCGAGTATTCCGAAGAGAAGATGAATGATACTATGAATAGTATCTACGTCGAAAAGGCCAAGCTCTGCTCGCACTCCGTTAGCATTCTCTGTCGGTGTCAAAAAGCCAATAATAGCAACAAGCGTAAAAACAATGCCAAGAGTGAGTGCCAGGATGCGGTTGGGAGTCCAAACCGAATCATTTCGCTGTACCAATGTTGTCCTCCTAGGTAACTACCCAGGTCCCCAAGCGACCGAGAAGGGAGAGCCAGCGAAGACAGCCGCCATGGCAGCCAGCAGAGGACGGCCTTGCTTGCGCATGGTGGAAAGATAACTGCGAATCGTGCAAAAGGCG
>JAABUQ010002372.1_pt1 | contig 37493 bp, 36 predicted proteins | sample 5560001 | NCBI WGS metagenome assembly JAABUQ01 (sample SAMN10711888, study PRJNA513371) | rock metagenome | isolation source: Antarctica rocks | place: Antarctica: Victoria Land, Finger Mt nord | collected 2015-12-18 | reverse complement strand
TGGCGCACGTCGGCGTCGGCTCGTTGCGGGCGAGGTCGGCCAGGTCGAAGGCGTAGACCGCCTTCACCGTGTTGGTGAAATTGGTGTGGACCTCGAAACGGTCGAGGTCGCAGACGACGAGGAGGGGCGGGTTCTCCAAGTCCTCGCGGTACTGCTGTATCTGTCGATAGGCGGCTTTAAGGTCCTTGTGCTTGCCCTTGTACTCCCAGGCGAAGTGACGGCGCAGCCAGACGTCAGCCCAGCCGCCCGCGCCACTCGTCTTGCGCGCGCCCTTCTCGAAGGTGTAGTGAGTGCCGTCAGGGTCGGCGGCCGCTGGCGTGGGCTGGCCGAGGACGGTGCAGAGGTCGAGGAAGTGTTGCTGGGCGGCGTTGCGCTCGGTGAGCGTGCTGCGCTGCCATTTAGCGATGAATGTCGGTAGGTCGATCGGCGACGGCATGGAGACTCCTCTTGTGCCATTGTAGCGACAGAGGCGGCTAACGACACGCTGCACGAGGAGGATGCAGAGGAAAGGAGAGGAATAGCCCGAGCGGGACGCGGCCGGTACCAATCCAGCCCCACCGCGGTGCCCCGTTCCACGCTAGCGCCGGACTGGAAGGGCGAGCCCCGCTCGGGTACATCTCTAGCATCGCATCCGCTCATGAAGGGCGCATGAGAGGGGCGTGAAGAGTGTGTGAAGGTCGCCGCTACCTCTGGCAGGGCCGCTGCTACACTAGAAGGGCGTCGCCCGGAGCTGCGCGGGCACGGGCTGTGTCCCGCCGTGGCCAGGCGACGAGCGGGAGGGTCGCCGGCGAGCCTGCTGCCTGGTGCGCGGCTGCCGGCGGCCCTGTCGGCGCCACCCCGCTAGCGGGAGAGAGCATGCATAAGGGGCGGCCACACCGGCGTCCCCAGAACGGCGTGTCCACCCCCTACTGACCACCAGGATAGCGGCGGTGACAGGGCGTGCGCATGATGTGAAACTCACCTTCTACACTCAAGGAGCGAAAGCGGTGCATGAAGGGCTTGTAGGGGGCTGACGTGGCCGTAGGCCGGCGCTCAGGCACTGTGGGGGGCGAGTGCGCTCGTGGGGCGCTCCTGGCACCCTAGGGCGTAGCACCCCAGGGCGCTGTGGTGGCCGCTAGCGGGCGTTCGGATGCGCGTAGAGGGCTCGCGCCGCTGGGGGCTGGGTGAGGCTCCTGGCGGTGCCAGGCGCGACAGCGTGCGCCGGCGGCGGGGGTCAGGCCCGGACGTGGTCGACGAGAAAGACGATCATCCCGACGAGGGCGAGGCAGAACAGAACGAGGGTAGCGAGGATGAGCACCGTCATGAGCCGCATCTCCAACAGAGGTGGTGATACGCCGACGGGCCGCGGCCGCGGCCCGTCGGCATATCGGAGTGTCTCCCGGTCCCTGACCACTTAGCGCACCGCAGCGGGGGCAGGGTCAGCGTAGCCCTGGAGGCGGCGATAGGCGGCGAGATCGGGGGCGGAGCGGACCTCGCCGGTGGCGGGATCGGCTAGCTCGACGAGATAGGCGCTGCCCTCATCCGCGCCGGTGGGCGTGAGGGCGGTGCGGTGGATGGCGTGGAGGCGCCAGGCCGGGGCGGCCGGGGCGGCCGGGGCGGCCGGGGCGGCCGGGTCCACGGCGTCGGCGAGGATGAGGGCCAGCTCAGGGAGGGTCATCACTCCCTGGGCCGTGTCATAGTCATGGCCATGGCGCGCGGCGCGGGGGCGTAAGACGATCCAGTCGGCGGGGAGATGGGGGGCGTGGGTCTGGTAGGCGGCGAAGTCGCGGACCGCGTAGGGGCAGGGGTGAGCGGCGTCGCGGAGGTAGACGGACCAGTCGTCGCCCGTGGCGGCGCGTGCGGCATCCTCCAAGGTGAGGCGGCCGTGGTCACAGCGGGTCTCGGCGAGGAGCAGGGCGAGATCGTCGGTGGTCACGGGGCTGTCTCCCTTACCACTTTTACTACTTCTCGTCAATAATTTATCAACAGAAGTATATACCCGCAGAGGTGCGTGTGTCAATGCGTGCGATGAGCGGTCTGCGCCACGCCGCGTGGCACCGCTGTCCGTACGGGCTGTGCGGGCACCGGTCACGCGGGACAGGAGGACTAGTGTGGCGCTGGAGCGTCGGGACAGGCCCGCCGCCGGTGGAGACAAGCGGTGGAGGCCAGTGCTTAGGCGCGCGGGGTGCGGAGGGCGAGGGCGAGGCCGGCGAGGAGGGCGAGGAGCGTGAGGGTAAGGAGAAGGGCGAGGGCGGCACAATTGGCGTCGGTGGGGCCAGCGGCGAGCACGGCGAAGGGGCCGAGGATGCCGCCCAGGATGAGGGCGCTGCTGGTGAGGGCGCGTGACGACATGAGGTGTCCTCCCAAGAATATCTCCTCCAAGTGTACACGGAGGGGGGCGGCGGCGGCGAGGCCGGCGGGGAGGGTGAGATGGCCAAGGGCGTGACGGTCCTAAGCACATGACCATAAGTTCGGTCTGTTATTCCACGCCTGACGCACACGCAAATGGACCATGCCAGACTTGTGAGCACCTGCTTAGGAGCCCGTGGGGGCGCGTCGGGGAGGCGCGTCTGCAGGCGCACGGGCCCCGGAGCGCCGACGTGTGACACTACCACCGGCCGCCGGCGGCGCGTGTCCGGGGCCCGTGCGCCTGCCCAGTAAGGGGCCACACTGTGCTAGGGTGCCAGCCTAGTAAGGGGCCACACTGTGCTAGGGTGCCAGCCTAGTAAGGGGCCACTGCATGCTAGGGTAGGGGGCCGTGGGGTGCCAGCGTACTAAGACGCTTGAAGACGCAGTTCTCTCGGCTAGCCCTCTCTCTGTGTCTCTCCGTGCGGGCCCTGGCGGGGAACTGCGGGCCCTGGCGGGGCCGCGCCGCAGAGGCGCCGTCGACGGGCTGGGTGGGCGGGCGGCGTGCCTGGGGCCGCCGCGGGCCGTGGGGGGCCATGGGGGGCGCCGTGGCCGCCCTGGGAGCCCTGAGAGCCCGCGGGGGGGATGCGGCAGCGCCGGGAGCGGCGGTGGGAGCGGCGCCGCCCGAGAGCCCCATAGAGGCGGTGGCGGAAGAGGTGCGGGCGCTGGGCGGCGCTGCCCTCGCCGTCGCGACAGACGTGCGCGACGGCGCCGCAGTCGAGGCCATGGTCGCGCGCGCCGCCGACCAGTTCGGCGGCGCGGACATCCTGGTGAACAACGCGGCCATCTACCCCAGTCGTCCCTGGCACGAGGTGCCCGACGAGGAGTGGGACGACGTCCTGGCCGTGAATCTGAGGGGCTGTTTCCTATGTGCACGAACCGTGTACCCCCACATGAAGGCTGCGGGCTGGGGCCGCATCGTCAACATCGCCTCGATCACATTCTTCACGGGGAACCCCCTGCTCATCCATTATGTGTCGAGCAAGGGGGGCGTGATCGGCTTCACCCGCGCCCTGGCCCGCGAGGTAGGGCCCGACGGCATCACCGTCAACTGCATCTCTCCCGGCGCCTTCCCGACCGCGGCGGAGGGGATTCACCCCGACCCGGACGGCTATAACCGCTACGTGCTCGATCACCAGAGCCTGCGGCGCCGCGGCCGGCCGGAAGACGTGGCCAACGCCGTGCTGTTCCTGGCCAGCGACGCGGCCTCGTTCATCACCGGACAGACCCTCGGCGTCGACGGGGGCTGGGCTATGCACTAGCGCGGCGCCACGCCGTCGCGCATGCACCGCCGCAGCAGGACGTCCGTCCGCCGGCCGAGCGAGGTGACACATGGTGACACATGTCATCGGGCGGATCGTGGTCTCCGCCATTTGACTGATGCGCGGGGCCATAGCGATATGCTTGGAGAGGACTCAAAAGTCGGGGGGGATCGCAGTATCGCACTGGGACCGGCGTTGACTCTCTTGTGGACGAGTTGGCTCGCACATTCGGCCAGAGAAGTAGGAATGAAGAATGACACCTCGCGGTGGGTAGGCGATCCCCCAGTTCCTCCAAGAGCCTCGGTCTGCACGTAGGTGCCCATTTCGTCACTTTCCGTTCCGTACGGGCTGGCTCCACCGGGAGCGTGCGTCAGACATAGTACCGATCTGCCGCACAGTGGACATAGGGACCAGTGTCTTGCCCTGTGGGCTGCCGCGTTTCCGCCATGACTTGAGTTCACCCAATCCAGGATTCACCATATGCAGCCTAACTGACGGGCCTCTGGCTCCTGACACTGGAGCGTCACCCGCTTTTGACACGACATGCTCCTGTCCCCCCACTCCTTTCGAAGGAAGGTTAGTCGCTGTTTTTACTCACCTCGCTCCAGTGAGCCTCCCTCGCTATGGGGGAAAGACTCTTGGTGCACAGAGGCGCACTATTATGACGCCTCCGTCACCCTATCCCTTGGACGTAGGTGATCCCCTGGTTGCCCTGGAGACGCGGTGTGTACGTAGGCCCTCCTGGACCGCTGTCGTGGCTACCCAAGGTATCCGTGCGGTGGCAATAGTATATCTGTCGCACGGATACCTTGGGTAGCCACGACAGCGGCTCAGCCCCCTCTCCAAGGCACAACTCGGCGCGGCATGCGCCGCGGTCGGGGACCTAGCGCAACGCTGCCGTTAGGAATGTGACCGCGACGCCCATCGTTGGGTCCGACTCTCGCAATTTGGCGTCATCGAGGCTGCGGGAGAGCCAGTGTCATGTGGCCCAGTCCACGGCTCCTCGAGCCAGAACAGGTCGAACGGCTCGTAGAGGCGCGCCCGCCGCTTCGCCTCAGGGTAGGGCATGGACTGGTTGGCGTCGACCATCAGGTCGATCGCGGGGCCAATGGCCGCGCGCACCGCGCGCAAGCGTCGACGTCCTCCTGGGGGTCGCACTTGCCGACCTTGACCTTGATGCCGGGCCAGCCGGCCTCGACGGAGCGTCGGGCGGCGGCCACCAAGTCGTCCGCGGAGAGGTGCAGCCAGCCGTCCTCGGTGTCGTAGAGCGGGACGCGGTCGCGCGCCCCGCCGGCGAGCAGCCAAAGCGGCTACCCAGGGCCTCGCCCCGCAGGTCCCATAGCGCGGTGTCGACCGCCGCGAGCACGAGGCTGGTGATGGCGCCGATGACGGTGCCGTGCGTCCGCCAGAACAGCTATTGCCACAGGCCCTCGATCCTGTGCGCGTCCTCGCCCACGAGCGCGGGGCAAAGGTCGGTGCGCAGCAACTGGAGCACGGCGTGGCCTCCGGTGCCGATGGTGTAGGCGTACCCACGGCCCGTGAGCCCGGCGTCGATCGTGACGTCAACCAAGATGGTCTCCTGCTTGATGAACGCCTGGATCACGTCGATCCGCTCCCGCTCGACCTCCAGATCGCACAGAAAGGCGTCAACTCGCGTAATCATTATGGTTTCATGCCTCATGCTTGAGTAGGGGCGCGAACTCGCCCAGGAACGCGCCGACCATATCACGCTCCATTGCATCAAGGTTGTAGCCTGGCGCGCGGCAGTAGTCGTGCGCGATGATGCCACGCCGCTGGAGGATCGTCTTCTCCGCTTGGATGATGAGTTCGATGCCCTGCATCCAGTACCCAATGTATGGCAACATGCGCGCGTGCAGCGCGCGCATTCCGGCCCCGTCGCCCTCCCGCCAGAGCCGCCACAAAGCCACATAGAGCTCTGTAAATGAACACCCCGGCTGCACGCCCGCTGCGCCCCGCGCGAGGACATCGGGCATCTGCACGCCAGCATAACCGACCAGCGTTGCCAGACGGCCGGCGCCACGCTCCAGCAGCGCGCTGATGTAGCGCCCCGGGGGCTGCGTCTCAACCTTCACGAAGGACACGTTGGGACATGCGGCGGCGAGGTCGAGGAAGACGGTCGGCGCCAGGCGCACACCCGTCTGCGCCGGCGCGTACTGCACGATCACCGGGATCTCGACGACCGCGGCGACGCGCGCGATGTGTTCTATGATGGCCTCCTCGGCGGGAGCCAGGAAGTAGGGCGGGAGCACCATCAGCGCGTCGGCGCCGCCGTGCTGCGCGCGCCGCGCCCGCAGCACGGCGACCTCCCAGCTATGGTCGGTGATCGAAACGATGCCCGCGACGACCGGATGCGCCGTCGTTTCGGCGAGCAGGATCCGTTGCATCGTCTCGCGCTCGCCGTCGGTCAGCTTATAGAACTCCGTGGCCAGACCGAACAAGGTGAGGGCATGCGCCCCCGTCCCCATCAGATGGCGTACCAACCCCTGGAAGCTGTCCTCGTCGAGGCGGCCACCTGCCGTGAAAGTCGCCGCGACGATGGGGCAAATCCCGGTGATCGTCTTCGTCACACTATCCTCCTCTCCGTCTTGTCGTCGGCCTACACGCAGGTCCAGCCGCCGTCCATCACCAGGCACGTCCCCGTCATGAAGGCTGCGGCGTCCGATACGAGGAACAGCACGCCCTCGGCGATCTCCTGTGGCGTGGCCACCCGCTTCAGCACGGTGGCGTCGGTGATCTCCCGGCGCTTTGCCGCGTCAAGGTGCGCCCACAGGCGCGTTTCCACCGCGCCGGGTGCCAGCGCGTTGACGCGCACGGTCGGCCCGTAGTCGACGGCAAGCGAGCGCGTCAGGCCGAGCAGGCCGGCCTTGGCGGTCTGGTAGGCCGTGTGATCGGGGAAGCCGACGAAGCTGTGCACCGAGGCGGTGTTCACGATGCAGCCACCACCCGCACGGAGCATGTGCGGCAAGGCGGCCCGCGCGGCCAGCCAGGCGCCTTTGAGGGAAATGCCCACCACACGGTCCCATTCGTCTTCCGTCGTCGCAAGCGCGTCCTTGACGGGATACCAGGCGGCGTTGTTATGCAGGATGTCGACGCGCCCGAATGCGGAAACGCACGCCGACACCGCGCGCTCCACGTCCGCAGCCACCCCGACATCGGCCGCGATGGCGAGCGCCCGGCCTCCCGCGTCCACGACAGCGGCCGTCGACTCGCCGGCGGCTGCCCCGTCGATGTCGACCGCGACTATCGCGGCGCCGGCGGCGGCTAGGCGCAGCGACGTGGCCCGCCCGATGCCGCCGCCCGCCCCGGTCACGATCGCGACCTTGCCGGCGAGGCTTGTTCCGCCGTTGCGCCCTGTATGCGTGTCCATGGCCATGTCAATGCGTCTCCGCCTCTATCACTGGGTCGCGCCGCTCCCACCCTGAGCGGAATAGCGGCAGGTACGCCGCCTGCTCGTAGGGATGCCGGGCGATCTCTTCCAGGTCGAGCTCCAGGCCCAGGCCCGGGCGCGTCGGCGCCTCGATGTACCCGTCCACGACGGCCGTCGGCGGGGACGCGATGTGGGCCTCCCAGGCCGCGCTCTCCGCGTTGAATTCATCGAAGAATTCTTGCATGTAGAAGTTGGGGCAGGATGCCGAGAGTTGCACGCACGCCGCGGTGCAGACGGGACCCTGCGCCTGATGCGGCGCGATGACGATCCCGTGCGCTTCGGCCATGGCGCATGCCTGCCGCGCCGCCCACATCCCGCCCATGTTCAGTGGCTCGGGCTGTAACACGGCCACACCCCCGTTGCCGAGCACCGTGGCCACCTCCTCCAAGCTGGTCAGGCTCTCCCCCGTCGCCAGGGGAACACGACTCTCATGGCCCACGCGCGCCGTGCCCGCGACATCTTTGTGATGCACCGGCTCCTCGAACCAGGCCGGGTGGTAGGGCTCCATCAGCGTCGCCAGGCGTACCGCCGTGGAGGCGCTGAAGCGTGAGTGTCCCTCGATCAGTAGGTCAACCCCCGGACCCACCGCCTCGCGCACGGCGGCGATGATGTCGATGGAGAGCGCCTCGTCGGCCGGGCCCATGACGCGCCAGGCGGTGCCAAACGGGTCGAACTTGAGCGCGGTGTAGCCGCGCGCGGCGACCTCTCTGGCCCGGGCCGCGATGTCCCGTGGGGTGCGCGGGCCACGGTACCAGCCATTGGCGTAGGCGCGCAGCCGCCCGTGACAACGGCCCCCCAGCAAGTCGGCGACGGGGCGGGCCGTAGCCTTGCCCATGATGTCGTAGCAGGCGATCTCAACGGCGGCGACGGCGCAGCGGTGGATCTGGCCCCCGTCGGAGTAGATGTCGCGCGTCATGCGCTGGGCAATGAGGGCTGGCTGGAAGGGGTCCAGGCCGATGTAGAAGGGGCGCAGCTCGTGGATAGCCGTTTCCACCGTGCGGGCAAAAGCGTTGAGCGTGCCCTCGCCGATCCCTGTGATGCCCTCATCAGTGTCGACCAGTGCGAAGAGCCAGTTCTTCCATGGATTGCCCGCGATCACCGTGCGCACACCCGTGATTTTCATGCTTGCTTCCCCTCCTCTATGGACAACTCGCACACGCGACTCAGAAGAGCGTCGACCTGCCCGCGCGTGAAGACACCTGCCCCGATCTGCAGGGTGTTGGCCGCCCCGGCCGCGCTGCCCAGCCGCACCGCCTCCCGCAACGTCGCCCCCCACGCCAGGCTCGCGACGACCCCGGCGAAGAACGAGTCACCGCTGCCGACCGCAGAGAGACCGTGCACGGCGGGCGCCGCCCAGGCGAAGCGGCGCCCCCCCGCGTCGACACCCACGGCCCCCCGCGCACCCAACGTGACGACGACCGCCTCGGCCCCGCGTGCCCGGATCTCGTCCGCCGCGGCAAGGGCCGAGGCGGGATCGCCGACGGGGTGTTCGATCACGTCGGCCGCCTCGTGCTCGTTTACCTTGACGAGGGCGGGTCGCGCGGCGAGGGCCTGGGCCAGGCGAGGGCCGTACGTATCCACGTACGTGGGCACCCCTGCGGCGCGCGCCCGCTCCAGCACGTCGCGCAGGCCCGATGCCGGGACGCCCGGCAGAAAGCTGCCGCAGATGACCAGCGCGCGCGCCGCGTCGAGATGTCTATCGGTCACCGCCAGCAGGTGCGCCCAATCGTCCGGCTGTGCTGTGGGGCCGCTCTCGTAGACCTCGGTGTCGCGATGCGTGGAGGGGTCGACGATGGTCAGGCACGCGCGAGTTTCGCCCGACCCCAGCCAGACGGGGTCGCACGCGATCCCCTCGGCCTCGGTCAGGTCGCGCAGCAGCGCGCCGATGTGGCCGGCCAGGGGGCCCACCACCAGGGACGTTTCGCCGAGCGTGCGCAGCGCCCGCGCAACGTTGAATGCCTTGCCCCCCGCGAGCGAGAGCATATCGGGGACGCGCGCGACTCGCCCCAGGGCGAAGTCGGGGACGACGGCCGTCTTATCGAGCGACGGATTGGGATGGATGACCACGATCATGGCGCGACGACCTCCCGCTGGCTAGCCTGACGCACTTTCCGCACCTCGCTATCCTCTACAACCTAGTCCGGCTGGCTCTCGGTGGACGGCATCAGCACATCGGCGTGCTCCTCCACTATCTCGTGCAGGCGATCGAAGCGGGGCGCGAGCGCGTCCGAGAGATCGCGATACAGCGCGAACAACTCGCGGTACGCGGCGTGCCGCTCGCGCGAGGGCCGGAAGACCTTGCGCTCGGGCAGGAGCGCGGGCATGCGGGCCGCCATGTCGTCGCACGCGCCGGCGGCGTGAGCGACCATCACGGCCAGCCCCAGCAGGTGCCCGCCTTCGCCGCCGCCCCGCCGCCGCGCCAGGACATACGGCGTGCCGGTGACGTCGGCCTTGATCTGGCACCATACGTCGCTACGCGCGGCGCCGCCGATGCCGAGCCACTCGCACGCGTGCGCGCCGACCCCGTCGGCGAACCGCACGTTGTGGTAGGCGGCGTAGGCGCAGCCCTCCATGATCGCGCGCACGACATCGGCCCCGGTCGTGCTGTACGACAGACCGAAGAACACGCCACGCGCGGCGCTGCTCCACAATGGGGAGCGCTCGCCGGCCATATACGGCAAGAACAACAGGCCATGCGCGCCGGGCGGTGCCTTACCCGCCTGCCGGCTCATCCGGTCGAAATGGGCGGCCGCGCCCTTCTCTGCGGGCGCGGCCGCCCGCCCGCCCGCCGCTTGCTCGACCAGGTCGTGGAACCAGCCCAGCGAGCCGCCGCCGACGGTGCCGCTCTGGAGGAGATACTGGCCCGGGATGACGTGGTGCGACAGGATCAGACGCGGCTCGACGACGACGCGCTCAACGCTCATGGCCATGCCGCCGGCCTGCCCACCCTGGTCGACGGTCTGACCGGGGCGGACCACCCCCGCTCCGAGCGCGCCCGCCGCCACGTCGACGGCGCCGGCGATGACCGGGGTGCCTGGGGCCAGCGCCGTCTCCCGCGCGGCGGCGTCGGTGACGCGCCCCACGACGTCACACGATTGGTACAGCGGCGGCATCTTCTCGAGCGGGATGCCCAGCGCGCGCGCCGCCCCCTCATCCCAGCGCCGCCGTCGTGTGTCGAAGAGATGGTAGCCGTAGGCCTGGGTATGGTCGCAGGAGAACTGACCGGTCAACCGCTGCACGGCGAAGCCGGTGGGACTCAGGAACATGTGCGTGGCGTCGAAGATGTCCCGCTCGTGGCGCCGCAGCCACAGCATCTTGGGCGTGACATAGGCCGCGTCCAGGCGATTGGCCGCGAGCTTAACCAGGTGATCGGCATCACGTCGCGCCCGCAGTTCCGCAGCTTCGCGTTCCGCCCGGCGGTCCTGCCAGACCATGGCCGGGCGGAGCGGCATCCCGACGCGATCGACCGCCAGCAAGGCCCATCCCTGCCCGTCGACGCCAACCCCGGCCACCTCGGACGCGTCTATGCCGCTCACGCCGAGGACCCGTCCGACGGTCGCGCATAGGGCCGCCCACCACGACCGTGCGTCGATCTCGGCCCACGTCGGCCGCAGCCGGCACAGCTCGTACCCTTCGGTCGCCTCGGCCACCAGATCGCCGTCGAGCGTCCAGAGGGCGGCCTTGGCGCTCGACGTGCCGATGTCGACCGTGACGGCGTAATCCCTCATGACATCTATCCGCCTCTCTGTGCCATTAATCCATCACCAGGCATATCTTGCCGCTGCGCCCCGCGTCCGCGAGCCGATAGGCGTCCGCGGCCTGTTCCAGGGGGAAACGATCGGTCACGATGCGCTCGGGCCGGATGCCCCACTCTACCAGCTTGCCCACCAGGCTTTCCATGTGCCCGACACTTGTAACCCAGGAGCCGTGGAGCGAGAGCTGTTTCTGCATGAGGATGCTGTCCACCTCGACATCCAGGTTCCCCCCCGCCCCGATCAAGACACCGCGTCCCCACCGTCGGGTGCCCTTGAGGGCGAGGAGGCGTCCCGCCGGCGCGCCGGAGCAATCGACCGACACCTCGCAGCCCAGGCCGTCGGTTAGCCGCAGGACGCTGTCGAGGGCCTGGTTGTCCGCGACGACGGCGTGGTCGATGGCGCCGCGTTCCGTGGCGATGGCGAGGCGTTCCCTCGATGTATCCGCGCCGACGACGAGCGGGGCACCAAGCGCCCTAGCCAGCATCCCGACCGCCATGCCGACCGGCCCCATACCCGTGATGAACACCCGGTCGCCGCCCGACACGCGGGCACGGAGCAATCCCTCATAAGCCGTCCCGAAGCCGCAGGCCACGAGGGCGCCGTCGACGTAGCTCAGCGGCTCCGGCAGGGGGACAAGCGTGTTCTCGTCCGCCAGCAGATAGTCGGCGTGACCACCGTCGCGCTGCCAGCCGTACGCGGCGCGTGATGGCGAGGCACAACCGATCATATAGCCGTCGCGACAATCGAGGCAGACACCACAGCCGCTGATGTGGTAGACGACGACGCGGTCCCCTTCTTTAAAACGCTTGCAGCCCGGGCCTAGCCGCGCGATCTGGCCGCAGGGCTCGTGTCCCGCGATCACGCCCCGGTAGGCCTCGGCTCCCGTCCCGGTGTGCCCGCGATAGATGGCCCGTATGTCGCTGCCGCAGATCGACGACGCCTTCATCTTCAGCAGCGCCTGACCGTGACCGGGCGCGGGGACGGGACACTCGCGCATCTCTACCCGACGGTCGCCCGGTAAAATGACCCCCCTCATGAGGATACGCCTCCTTACAGCTACATGGCCGGCCCGACTGTCCCGTAGACCGTGTCGACGTATCGAGTGTCGGCGTCCACCTCGTCGTGCACGATGCGACGGTAGGTCGCCAGCGCGGCGGCAGGGTCGGGCGATTGGTAGATGTTGCGGCCGAAGACGAGGCCGGCGCAGCCCGCGCGCAGCGCCGCGCGCGCCCGCGCCTCGGCCGCCGTCGCGCTATCTTTCCTGGCGCCGCCCGCCAGCAACACCGGCGCGGGGCAGCCGGCCACGATCTCCGCCAGCGCCTCGTCGTTCCCCGGGTCGATGACCTTGACCATGTCGGCGCCGATCTCGGCGCCCATGCGCGCGTACAGGCCCATCACGGCCGGGTCGGACTTGTCGGCGGGGACACTCTTCTCGCGCGCGCTGCGTGGCTCGATCATCAGTAGCAGGCCGTGGCGCTCGCACGCGCGCGCCAACGCGGCGTTGCGTGCCACCTCCATCCTCTCACGCTCGGGGTCGTCGAAGCCGACGTAGAGGTAGCTCATCAGCAGGTCGGCCCCGGTCGCGGCGAGCTGCTCCACCGTGGCCAGCGAGGTCACGGCGCCCTCGGTATAGGGCAGGACCGCGCGGCTGAAGCTCTGCCAGTCGACCTCGACGGCGAGCGACGGGGCGTCTTTGCCGACGAAGGCATCCTCCAGCAGGGTGACCAGGCCGGGTGAAATCATGACCCCATCGGCGGCGCGCAGCGCCCGCACGGTGCGCTCAAGGTCGGCGCGTGTGCGCAGCCCCGGCCCCGGTCCCAACAGCAAGCCATGCGAATAGGCCACGATGAGCGTCCGTCCGCTGGACGGATTGAACAGCCGGCCCCGTCGGATCTTCTTCCCTGTTCGAGCGTCCATAGGTCCTCGATTTACGGTGTCAAAATAATCTTGCGGTGTGGCAGGGCATGGTCATGGATGCGCCTGAACACGTCCGGGGCCTCCGACAGGGGGAAGTGGTGCGAGATCATCGCGCGGAGGCGCAACTCGCCGCGCTCCGCGGCGGCCAGCGTGTCGGTCCACTCGTGGCCGGGGAAGGGTCCGGAGTAGGACATCCAGCCGCCGCGCACGTCGAGCTCGCGGCGCATGAGCCCGTCGATGACGCTCGCGGGCGCCGCCGCGTCCCCCGGTTGATTCCCCACCAGCACGACGACCCCGCGCGGTCGCGTCGCCGCGACCGCTTGCCGCAGCGTCGCGGGCGTGCCGGCGACCTCCAGCGCCACGTCGACGCCGTCGCCGGTCAACTTTAGGATGCGCGCCGCGACATTGTCGCGCGCCCCGTCGAGCGTCGCGTGCGCCCCCAGCGCGCGCGCCAACGCAAGGTTTTCCACGACCACGTCGGTGGCGATAATCTGACGCGCCCCGCGCAGGCGGGCCCATTGCACCGCGCACAGCCCCACTGAGCCCGCGCCGAAGATAGCCACGCGATCGCCCTCTATGAGGCCGCCACGCTCCAGGGCGTGCAGGGAAATGGTGGCCGGCTCGAGAATCGCGCCGATCTCGAAATCGAGCGTGTCGGGGAGCGGCATCACGTTGCGCAACGGCGCCGCGACGTACTCGGCGAAGCCGCCGGCGCGGCGCGAGCCGATGAAGCTGTAGCGCGCGCAGGCGGAGTAGAGCCCGCGCTCGCACGACGCGCAGCCCAGGCACGGGACCAGCGGGATCACGGCGACGCGCGCGCCTATCATGCCGGTGGGGACGCCCGCTCCGACCCCTTCCACAACCCCCGCGCACTCGTGGCCCAGGATCAGGGGATAGGCGTGCGCCGTGCCGTGGAAGACGCGCAGCAGGTCGGAGCCGCAAATCGACACCGCTTTGACGCGCACCAGCACGGCGCCCGGCTCGAGCGCCGGCGTCTCGACATCCTCGTAGACCAGCGTGGCCGGCCCCTTTAGCACCACGGCTTTCACTACTTGATGGCCCCCATCGTCATGCCGCGGATCAGGTACTTCTGCACGCCGAACGTGAAGAGCAGGATGGGCAGCATCACCGCTGTCCCCGCCGCCGTCATCGGCCCCCACAGGAGGCCGTGGACCGTCAAGAACGACGTGATCGCGGCCGGCAGCGTCTTGGCGTTCACGCTGGTCAGGACGAGGGCGAAGAAGTACTCGTTCCACACGATGATGAGGCTGAAGATCGTCGTCGCCACGAGACCGGGGAGGGACAGCGGCAGCACGACGCGTCGTAGCGCGCCGAACCACGAGTTACCGTCGAGCAGCGCCGACTCGTCGATTTCGATGGGGATCTCGTCGAAGAACGAGCGCATCATGAACACGACCCAGGCCAGATTGATGGCCACGTCGACGATGATGAGCAGGATTTGCGTGTCGTACAGCCCGAGTTGGCGCGAGAGCAGGAAGAAGGGTACCGCGACGAGGATGGGCGGGGCCATGCGCGTGCTCAGGAACCAGAAGGTCAGGTTGTCGCGCAGCTTGAAGTTGAAGCGGGAGAGGGCGTAGGCCGCCGGGACGCCCAGCGCCAGGGCCAGGGCCGTGCTCCCGACCGTGACGATGAGGCTGTTGACGAAGTTCGGCAGCATCCCGTAGTCGCTGAAGGCGGAGCGGTAATTGTCCAGCGTCGGCGCGAAGTTGAGCCATTTCGGCGGCGAGGCCAGCGCATCGGCGTTCGACTTGAAGGACGTGGAGACGACCCAGAACGTCGGCAGGACGTACACGATCAGGACCAGGATCATCACGACGAACAGAATCGCCGTCTTGGCGCGACGGCGGGCCACAATGCCCGTTGAGGCCCTAGCGCGGGCCCGCCGCGCCACAGCTTGCCGTGAGCTAGCGTGCTCTTTCACGCGCGCGACCTCCACAGATTGGCCCCGAACAGGCGCATCATGACCATCGCGATGACCGTGATCAACACGAGCATGACTATGCCGATGGCCGAGGCCGATGAGATGTGATAGAACTCCAGGCCCGTGTTATACGCCAGGATCGTCAGGCTCTGGCTGGCCGTCCCCGGCCCCCCACCAGTCATGGCGAAGATGATGTCGAACGTACGCAGACAGTCAATGGTACGGAAGAGCAGCGCGACGGCGATGGCCGGCTTGAGCAGCGGCAGCGTGAGGCGCAGGAAAGTTTGCAGCATGTTGGCACCGTCGACCCTGGCTGCCTCGTAGACCTCCACCGAGAGGCTCTGCAGGCCGGCCAGGATGATCAACATGACCAGCGGCGACCACTCCCAGACGTCGGTCACCACCAGCGAGGGGATGACATAGTTGGCCTGGCCCAGGAAGTCTTGCGGTTGGATGCCGATGAGGCCGAGCAGGTAGTTGAAGATGCCCCCGCTGGGGTTGTACATCAGGCGCCACGCCGTGCCGACGACGATCGGGGCCATCACCATCGCCGAAACGATCAGCGTCCGTGCGATGGAACGTCCCGGAATAGGCTGGTTCAATAGCAGGGCCAGCGCGAAGCCGATCACCAGCTCCAGGGCCACCGCCGCGACCGTGTAGGTCAGCGTGACCCACAGCGCGGACCAGAAATCCGGGTTCTGGAAAAGGCTGATGTAGTTTTGAAGGCCGGTCCAGCGCCCGTTGGCCGTGGCGGAGAGCAGGTCGTAGTTGACCAGGCTCAGGCGCACCGCGTCGATCAACGGGTACAGAGTGAGCACGAGGAGGCCGATGACCGAGGGCGCCAACAGGATCGCGGGCGTCCAGCGGTTGCTCACGGAAAAGGTTCGCCCGGCCCTCGCACGGCGCGCGGGCGGCGACTGTCTGCCGATCAATTGCTGCACTCCTTCTCATTTACCTCAACCCCACCACGATGTCCCGCGCGAAAGGCGGCCCGCGCGCCGTCTTCCTCTCTCTCCTCTCGCCGTTGGGAACAGGAGAGAGGGGAAGACGGTGAGGGTCGTACAGGTGGCCTAGAAATAGCCAGCCTGGTGCATGATTTGGGTGACCTGAGCGTTGGCTTGCTTGAGCGCCTGTGCAGGCGACTGCGTGCCGGCGATAGCGTTGGATATAGCCACGGAGATGGCCGTGCCCACTTCGTCCTCCTGCGGGACGCGCGGCCGGTAGTCGGGGTCGGCGATGGCCAGCGACTGCTTCATCACGGTGATGAGCGGCTGCGACTGGCTGTAGCCTTTGTAGGCCGGGATGTTGTAGACCTTGTTCAGGGCCTGGTTCGGAGCCGACCAGCCGATCTGCGGGGCGATTTGCGGCGAGAGCAGCCAGGCCAGGAACTTGGCCGCCGCAGCCTTGTGCTGCGAATGGACCGGGATGACCACGGCCCAGGTGTAGAAGCCGGGGTGGCGCCCGCCGGGTCCCTTGGGGACCAGCGCATAGCCGAGCTTGCCCGCGACCGGCGACTGCTTGGGATCTTCGGCGCGGATGCCCAGCGTAGCCGAGTCGATGATCATGCTGGCGCGCCCCTGTATCAGATCGTTCTGCACCTCCACGTACGAGTAATTGGCCGCGCCGGGAGGGGCGTAGCTCTTGATCAGGTTCACGTAGTAAGTGAGCGCGGCGACGGCTTGCGGGGTATCCAGGGCGGGATGCAGGTCCTTGGGATAGTTCTTGTAGTAGCGGCCCCCGAAGGCCTCCAGGAACGCGGGGAACGTCCACTCGTTGACGCCCATGCCGCGCTGCCCGCGTAGTGCGATGCCGTACATGCCCTTGCTCTTGTCCGCAGCGGTGATGGCCCTGGCCACGTTCTGCAGGTCGGTCATGGTGTCGGGCACGCGCAGCTTGAGCTGCTCGAAGATGTCGGCCCGGTACATCAGGATGTTGCAGTCCTGATAGAGCGGCAGGCCGTATAGCTTGCCCTTGTAGCGCAGGGCCTCCAGGAACGGCCCCTGATAGTCGGAGGCTTTGAAGGTGGTGCCCTTGAGATAGGTGTCCATCGGCTCCAGCACCCCCGCGCTGGCGTACCGGCGCATCAATTGGAAGTCGGTCATGATGATGTCGAAGTTGGTCGACGGGGCGGAGAGCTCCAGGCCGGTCTTGGCGCGCAATGGTGTCTCTTGTTGTTGCGACATGGCGATCTTGATACCCGTCTGCTTGGTAAACGAGGGTACCAACTGCATCATCTTGGTGAACTCGGAGCGCGAGTCGGCGAGGAAGTTGAGCGTGACGCCAGCCGCCTCGGCCGTCGACCGATCGTACAGATCCAGGATGGGCGCCAGCGCGCCCATCGTCAGGCCGAGGGCCAGCGCGCGGCCGACGAACGCGCCGCGCGATATCCTGCCATCCATTAATTCGTTGACAAGGCCGTGCGCATGATCAGGAACCACTGTTCTACCTCCTCGTAGGAGCTCGTTGTGGGAGCTCGTTCCCCATGACCTATAGGGCGATCATTGCCCGTGTCGAGCGCGGGGTTGGGGATGCCCCGCGCCTCGGCCGGTTACGGCACCTCCCCCGGATCGCTGTTCGTGCTCGTCTTCGCGCCCTCACCCCCTCTCGGCGGCCGCGTCGCCCGCGCCAGGCCGCCCGCCATACCCGCCACACCCCGTTACACCCCGTCCAGGTCGCGGATCGACGGCACGGACAGGCGTCGATCCAGCTTGCCCGGATTGAGGACGTACCCCGGGTCGAGCGCGCCCTTGATCCGGCGGTACAGTGCCCCGTAGTCGGACCCTTCGAACCATTGGGCGCGCGCCACGCCGATGCCGTGATGATGCGCGGGCAGGCCCCCGGCCGAGGTGACGGACTCGATAGCCGCGTCCCAGGCGCGCGCGTGGCGCTCGAGCGCCACGCGGTCGTCCCGGTCCTCGACGATGAAAATAGCGTAGAGGGAGGCGCCGGTGGTGTAGACATGCGATGCGTGTATGAGGACGCGGCTGCTCCACGCCCTCAGCGCCGCGTCCAAGTTTCGCGCCACCGCCGCGACGCGGGACCACGGCGCGCACACCTCGATCGTGTCGAGGATGCGCCCCGGCGACGCGGTCACCTCCCAGAAGGCCGTGGCCTCGTAGCGCTTTTTCATCCACACCGCCACGGGGTCCGCGCCGATGCCTCGCGCACCGGCGGCGGTACAGGCGTGCGCCACCTCGACCTCCTGCGCTCGCGCGATGGACGGGACTCCGATGTGCGCGCAGAGGAGCAGGCAATCGTCCTCGGCGCGCCCTGCCCGGCCGTCGCACCCGTCGAGGATCGAGGCCGTTTCCGCGGGGTTGTAGAGGCGCGCCAGGGCAGGCATCAGACCGCGCTGCATCAGATCGCGCAGCACATCCAGCCCGGTCTCGAAGCCGGGCACGAGATAGGCCTGTGGTAGTTCAACCTCGGGGCAGCGGCACACCTGCAGCCAGGCCGACGTGACGACACCCAGGGTACCTTCGCTGCCGATGAAGATCTGCACAGGATTGGGCCCGGCAGCGTGCCGCGGTGCCGGCGGGATCGCGAGGACGTCGCCCGTCGCCATGACCACGGTCAGCCCGGCGATTACCCCTTCGATACCGCCGTAGTACGAGGAGAAAGTCCCGCTGGCGCGCGTGGCGATCCAGCCCCCAACCGTGGAGAGCGGCAGCGACTGCGGATAATGGCCGAGGGTGTAGCCGCGACGCCCCAGCTCGTTCTCGAGCGTGTCGCCGCGCACGCCCGCCTCGACATGCACGAGTTGCGCGACCTCGTCGAACTCCACGATGCGGTCGAGGCGTTCGGTGGAGAGGATGATACCGCCGTCGCTCTCGGTGGCGCCGACGACGTTCGACCCACCGCCGTATGGCGTGATCGTCAGGCCATGGCCCCCAGCGAAGCGCACCATGGCCGCGACCTCCTCCGTGGACGACGGGAGCAGCACGGCACGCGGCCTACGGTCCCGCAGGCCGAGCGCGCGCAGCTTGCGCATGACCGGCCAAGCGTCGGTCGCGTAGCGATCGATCGTCGGGTCGTCGAGCGCGATGGCGCCATCACCGACGAGATCGACCAGGCCGCGCAACGCGCCCGACAACTCGCGTGTGTGGACCATCACCCCTCCTTCTCGCTGTTTCGCTCGTTAGCGCGCTGAGCTATGCGTGCTCAGCGCTCAGTACTCAATACCGCACTGGCACACGCTGTGCGCGGACGTCGGCCGCGATCGTGGCCAGGTTTGCGGCGTCCAGCGCCGCGATTGCCACGGCGGCGTGGCTATCGTCACGGAATACGAGCACGGCGCGCTGGAGCCGCGCGCGCTCGTCGGACGTTAAGCGCTCGCCGGATGTGCGCGACGCCAAGCCGGCGATATGGGCGTGGGGGTAAGCCGACGTCGTATGCCACATGGCCACGTCGAGCGCCCCCGTGGAGATCGATGCCGGCAGGTGGGTGTACGCGCAGTCCACGTACGTAGCGTACGCAGAGCATGGGAAATAGCGCTCGGTCAGGAAGGTGTGGTCGATAGAGCGCCGGTCGATACCGACACGCACCGACGGGTCGGCAACATCGATGTCGGTGTGGCTAAGCACGACGACCGAGTCGTCGTCGTAGTAAGCGATCGGAAGCGCGAGCAGGCGCAGCGCAGGATCGCGCGCGGGATCGCACTCGGCGGAGAGCGCCGACAACACGACTGCGTCGACCTTGCCATCGCGTAGCGCCTGGAGGCGCACGCGTGAACCATGCATGAAGGCTAGGTCGAACGGAATCCGCAGCCGCTCGAACTCCGCGTAGAGGACCGTGGCGAGGGTACCGAACTCCAGGGAGTGTGGCAGCGGCATGGCCGTGACCAGAGCGGGTAGCCGCGCGACGGCCCATAGGCAGGCGACACTCTTGTCGAGCAGGACCGATCCCAGGTGACCACGGGAGGACACGCGCACGGCGTGGACGCTCTCCAGATCCTGAAAGCTCTTCTGGATTGTCCCCGATCCGACATCGAAGCGAGTGCGCCATTGGGCAATCGTCGGCAGAGTAGCCCCAACCGGGAGCGCGAGCAACTGAAGGGCCAGATCGCGCGTGACCCTCCCGTTTTTCGCGAGCAGCAGATCGTCGACGACCATACTATCCCCTCCCGTCCCTCATCTACAGTAAACTGTATTTTGTTCACGTCGTCAAGGGACATGTTCCGCCACGTTGCGCTGCCTACTCGCGAGGACCGCCGCTGGCGCACCGTGCGTTGTCGGTGGGCTGTGAGTGTGATACTATCTCGTAGAGGATAGCGGCACGCGACCGCGTTGTCAAGCTATGATGTGGGGAATGGAGGATTCCTAATGAGCGAAACGGCCAAAGCCGCGGTCCTGGCGCGCGCGAACGGAGATTTCGTGGTCCAGGAGATGGCCACGCCCGATGTCGGGCCGCGCGAGATCCTGCTGCGCACCGAGTTGGCCGGGGTCTGCGCCAGCGACGCGCACATCGCCCAGGGTCATCTCGAAGGATTCCCTTACCCCAGCATCCTGGGACACGAATTCGTGGGCACGATCGCCCGTCTGGGCAGCGCCATGACCGAGGACATGGTGGGCCAGCCGGTCCGTGTGGGTGATCGCATCATCGTGATGCCCGCCATCGCTTGCGGCCACTGCTACTTCTGCGTCGTCGAAGGCATGCCGAGCCGTTGCGAGCACATCGAGGCCTATGGCTTCTACGACGCGGTAGCATACCCGTTGCGCGGCGGTTGGGGCCAGTACGTCCACCTGGCCAACCCGCGCACGCGTTTCGTCAAGACAGAGCTCGCACCGGAGGTAGCCGTCCTGCTCGAGCCATTTTGCACGCCGATCCAGGGCATTAACCGCATCGGAGTGCGCCTGGGCGACACCGCCCTGGTGCAGGGCAGCGGGAGCGTGGGGCTGCTGATGGTCGTCGCGGCGCGCGCTGCGGGGGCACAGCGCATCATCGTCGTCGGCGCGCCGCGACGACGTCTGGACGTGGCCCGGGAACTGGGCGCCGACGTGACCATCGACCTCGAAGAGATACAGGATTCCGCCGAGCGGGTCCGCCTCGTGCGCGCCGAGACGGTCGGCCGCCGCGGCGTCGACGTCGCGTTTGAGTGCGCTGGCGTGCCTTCGGCGATCACTGAGGGCCTGGCCTGCCTGCGCAACAGCGGGCGCTACTGTGAACTGGGCCACTTTACCGATACCGGTGACCTGACTCTCAATCCGCACCGCGATATGGTGCGCTCTAACCTTACCCTGATCGGGTCGAACGGCTACGAGGCCAGCGACTTCATCGAGGGGCTGCGCATCCTGGAGCGCGGCGACTATCCGTTCGAGCGCATCGTCTCACACCGCCTGCCTCTCGATAAAGCAGGAGACGCGGTGGCCGCTCTAACAACACGCGGGTTGCGGCTGGACGGCGTCGAGGTCTGCAAGATCGCCCTCGACCCGTGGCAGGGCGCGCGGTAACCGCGGTAACCGCGGTAACCCACCATGTTGTCTGATCAAGCGGACGGAACAGTGGGCGAGCGCGCCGCGCGTCCCGCCCAGCCTATCCAGGCCATGTCACTGCACGACCAAGTCGTGCGCCGTCTAATGGGGGAGATCGTGCGCGGCGAGATCTCGCCGGGCGCGTTTTTGCCCACGATCAACGCCCTCAGCGCCGATCTCAGCGTCAGCCACACCATCGTCCGGCAAGCCCTCAAGGCGTTGGCGGCCCGAGGCATGGTGCGAATCCGACACGGCGTGGGCACCGTTGTCACGCCCGAGTCATCGTGGAACGCGCTGGACCCACAACTGCTAGCCATGCGCATGCACGAAGGGAGGCTGCTGCCCGTGATGGAGCAACTGCTCGAAGCGCGGCGCGTGCTGGAGGTGGAGATCGCTGCACTGGCCGCCGTGCGCGCCACGGGCGACGACTTACGCGCGCTTGGTGAGGAGTTAGAGCGGCAGCAGCGCCACGTCCACGACCCCACGGCGTTCATCGCGGCCGACGTGGCTTTCCACCAGGGGCTGCTCCAGGCGGCGCGCAACAGCATCATGGTGAGCATGATGGCTCCGGTCAATGACCTGCTACGTCAGAGCCGTCAGTTGACATTGGCCGCGTCGGGAATGGCCGACCATGCCTTACGCCAGCACGGCGCGATCTACGAACGCGTTGCGTCCCGTGACGAGGCCGGCGCGCGCGAGGCTATGCGCCGGCACCTCGTGTCGACCGAGCAGGACATGCGACGCGACATCGCACAGGCTGGGGGCGACATGGGTGATGCGCGTCTCGCAACAACGGGGGGAACGGATGTCGCGAGACGCTTTCCTTAACTCGGCAGAGCCAAACACATGCGACATGCCCACAGCACCATAGACAGGCGTTCACGGCATGGACGGCCTGTTGTCTGCCCCCGTCCCTACAATTGTTCTCAGCGTCTCTCAGCGCGTCGCGCATGCGCGGCGATCCGCCCACCGCGTCGACGTCGTCGGCGCGGCTCGAGGTGGACGCGCGTGGAACGATGGTGTGGGTAGCGTGTGACAGTGGGTAGCGTGTGTCAATAGTCGGCCGTAGATGTACCACCCCTCGTCGGCAAGGAGAGGATGCGTCATGGACCTAATCGTCGTCGTTACGGCTGGCGTCACCCATCCTCGGATGGGTAAGTCTCGCTGACCTAAGAGGGGTAGAGACTGCCAGGAACCCCATGAGGCTCGCAGGGCGTACCACAAGCGCCCCCTGGCCCTGTGTCAACGTCCGGAGGGGCCAGGGCACTCCACTACCACGCGGAGGGCGGATTGTTGCGCAGACGTATCGGAGGGTGTAGCATGAGCCCGCATGTGCATGAAGGGGGCGCAGAGCCACGAGGGTCAGGGGGAGGATGAGGCATGGACGGGGACAAGCTCCAACACGAGGGTCAGGGGACGGCGCGTGACCAGGAACGGCTCCTGCGGCTCGCGCGCTTGCATAGCGCGGGTCCAGTGGAGTCTCTGGTGGCGCGGATCGCGCGGAATAGCATCGGGACAGACTTTGCGGCGGTGCCGGGGATCGAGTACGCCCTGAGCGCGGCGGCCGATGAGGCGGCGGCCTCGGACGAGGACGCGCGGGACTGGCAGGCACGGCAAGCGGCGTGGGTCAACGCCGGGCCGTGCGACGCCGAGTTGCCCCACGCCGACGCGCCCGATCGGCTCGCGCAAGCCATCGCCAACCTCCGCGACGTCGGCCTCTGGCCCTGGGTGGAGGGGAGCACCACCGATGACACGCCCTATGACCTGGCGCTCGCCCCCGTGCGCGCCCTCCTGCGCGATCCCACCGTGGCACCCGTCGAGATCGGCCAAGTGGCCGTGCGCGCCCTCTACCCCGCCCTGCTCCGCGCCGGCGGCCGCGCGTCCGGCCTCTACGGCCGCAGCGTTGTCCTCGTCGATCTGCGCCCCGAGGCCGAGACCGCCGTGAGCTACATCCCCGGCACCCTCATGGCCGCCTCCGACACCCTCCTGCCGCCCTACATCGCGGTCCAGGTCATGATCGAGGGCTACGACCCGGAGCGCGCCGTCCTCGTCGTGGTCCACACCACGCCCCTCTTCATGGTCTACCGCCTCGATCGCACCCCCGGAGCGTCCCCACCCGTCGCTCCCCTCATCGACTTCGATCAATAGCGCCCGCGCACAGGGCGCGTGGTACACCTTAAAGCGGCATTGTTGTGCAGATCAAAACTGGCGCTCTCAGCTACCCCTACAACGGCTCATAGCGCCTCTCAGCGCGCTGCTCAAACGGGGACATCCCCGAACTGCGGGTACGCCTGCGTCGAGGCCCATGACGGCCGCTCGTGGAACCACAGTGTGGGTGGTGTGGAACTGCGAGCCTATCGACCAACGCTGTACGCGATGAATGAGGCTGGGACGGCCCACACGTCGTCGCTTGCATCTATGGAGAGAATATCGCGCGTCGCCAATACACCTGTCTTGATGTCGCTGTTGCGGATCGTCAATGCTTCTTGACGCCACGCGCCCGAGACATACTTGCCATCGAGCGCCGTCATCCGCGCGTTCGTGTCAGGGCACACGCCAGCGAAGTCGATTTCAGCGCGACTATTCTTGTAATGCGTCACCCACCCTCCCGCGCGCGCTGTACCGGGCATGATGTGTTCACACCACGCCATGAGTGCCGTCCCGAGTTGTTGTTCAGTGAGGCGCGTGATGTCGATGGGGGGCTGGCCGAAGCGTATCTCGGGGAGGCGAGCGATCAGCGGATCGTAGAAGTATAGCTTTGCTTGACGGCTCTCGTCGGGACGGCCGCGCTTATCCGCGGCTGGGCAACGCCATACGATAAAGGTATCAACAAGCAGTGCAAGGAGGGGATCAAGCGTCTTTCGACCAATGCCGAGTTCCTCGGCCAGACCGATCATAGAGACCGTGCTTGTCACCCGTTTGGCCAGGGCGGTGAGGAGCGCGCGGGCCTGGGGTTCGGGCAGGCCGGCCGTGCCCAAGTCGCCGCGCACGACATCGAAAAGCGCGCTGACGGTCGAGCTGTCGATGCTATTGGACCGTTTCCAGTCTCCGACAGCTTGGGGATACCCCCCCACATCGAGGTACGCCTGCCAGGCGGCGACAAGGTCGTCGGTGTAGGGCAGGAGGGCGTTCCACGTCGCGCGCGCCACGTCTGAGCGCATCTCGTCAGGCCGTACCGCCGCCCCTATGGGTACATGCAGGCCGAGGCCATGGCAGAAGTGCGTGAAGTTCATCGGGAGCAAGGCCCGATTAGCGTCGGTGGTGTGTCCGCGCCGTCCCGCAAGTGCTTTGATCGCGTCATCGAGCCCGCTGTTAGACGAGCCCGTGAGCACCACGCAGTCGTCACGGAAACCGGTATTGTCACGAAGATCTTTGATAATCGACCACCACTGGCCCTGCGTGGCGGTAATCTCATCGATGAACCAGTAGCGTCGCGCGTCTGGCGGGAGTGACGTCGTCGCGGTGCGCGTGACCCACTCGTAGAGCATCCCGAGCCGATTCGCCTGCCATCCGTCGACGCTGACACGGACCACTTGAAGCGGGTTCAGGCCGGTGGACAGCAGCTCGTGGATTTTGCGCTTAAGCGAGACTGTTTTGCCAACCCGGCGCGGTCCGTAGAGCAGGTAGAGCCCGTCGGCGACGACTGTGCCAAGGGGATCTGGATCATACGCAATGCCTTGCGCCGCTGCGTCGCGCAAGTCGCGGTCAGTATCCACCCAATGAGGATCACGCCACCAAGGGCTGTCACGACGGACGGCGCGCGCGACTTCACCTTCGTTGATAGCCATAGTCTCAGTATACTCGCAGATTTCTGTCCCGGACGGTGCAAAAACCTGCGGGTTCCTGTCCCCGATGGCGCAAAAACGCGCGGGTATAGAACGTGAGGGGAATATGCGTGATCTTCGTCAATTGAGTTAGATGTCTAGTACGTCATGGTCAGGCTCTCGACATCGGTGATCTCCGCGGCCTGGCTGATCCCATACGGCCCCAGCATCCCCGCCCCGAAGATGTCGGCCGCCGTCGCCGTGTGGCCCGCGTCGATCTCGTCGAGCACCAGCCCCATCGTCGCCCCGTCCAGGCGCAGCGGCGCGTTGTCATCGACCTGACGCACCCGCCGGAACCGGCTCCGCTGCTCGTTGGAGACCTGCACCCAGCACTCGCACAGGTCCACCGTCAGCCCCTCGTCGCGCAGCCGCTGCACGTTCACCGACCGCTGCTGCGCGTCGGCGAGCGCCTTGACGCTGATCTTCAAGCCTGCCGTCGAGCGGTTCACGTCCCGCGCCTCCCCACCCTCCTTTTGCCACCGCTGGACGGTGCGCACGCTGACGCCTAGCTCGCCGGCGAGGATGCGGTTGCCCTCTGCGATCTGGCTCCGGCCTTCGCCGCCCCCGAACGCACGCACCAGCCCCCGGATCGCCGCCGCGTCGAGCGCCACGTCGGCTGCCACCAGCGCGTCGATCCGTCCCTGCAACTCGCGCTCTAACGACGGCATCGCTATCCCTCCTCAGTCCCGTCACCACCGCCGCCGCCGGTGGCCGCGATGAGCCGCGTCAGGGTCTTGACGGCCGCCTCACCCCGCTGTCGCTCCGGGTCGAACGCGTCAACCACTGCCGACAGCGGGATCGCCGTATCGCGCACCTTGAAGTCCCCCAAGCCCTCGCCGAGCTTGAGCGTCCCCTTCATGGCCGCCACCGGGTCGGGCTCGTCGCTCACGACGTAGGCGCAATCAACGTTGATCGCCACCACCGGCACGCCGGCGGCTTCCAAGCGCCCTAACACCCGGCTGAGGTTGGCGTTGGCTTGCGCGATGATGTGATGGCGCCAGTCGGGCCGATAGAGCGGATCGTCGTGCTTGTACCACGTCCCCCCCAGCGTCGAGACCGTCACCGCGTAGGTGTACTTGAGCACGTCCAAGGCGAGTCGCGCCGGCGGCGCGGAATCGGCCTTGAGCGGCGCGCGGGCGGCGCGCAGCCGCTCGTACCAGCCCTCCAACGCGCGCGCCCGGCGTGTCCACACGTACGCCCGGCTGATCGCGACGGCCTGGCCGCGTTCCACCGCGCGGGCCACCGTCGGCGTGCAGTGCCAGCGCTCCTCCGCGCCGCCCAGCCGTGCCAACCAGTAGCCAGGCAGCCGCTTGTCGAAGGCGACGCCGCTCCCATCCCCCGGATCGCGCCGTTCCTCCACGTCGCCCAGGCCCAGCTCGACCGAGGAGGCCGCCCCCAACCACAGGGCGTTCTTGTCGTAGCTGTGCAGGTAGGCACGGCCGCGCTCCTCGGGCGTGAGCGTGCGCATCCAGGTCAGGTCGCGCACGGTGTTGGTGTCCAGCGCCGGCGGCGGCCAGTCCTCCACCACGTCGCGCTTGCCCCCGCGCCGCGTGGTCTCGATCAGCAGGTCCAGGCCGGTCTTGCCGGGGCTGCGCACGTAGGCCCGGCCCACCGCGCCGGCGTAGGCGTGCAGGGCCGCGAGCAGCGTGTCGGCGTCGATGCCCTCACCCCAGGTCGCATTGTCGTCGTAGGCCGGCACGACGATGGCCACGCCGGCGCCGGCGACGCCCTTCTTGTCGAGGGCGATCCAATGGGACAGGCCCTCGGGCCAGGCGTGCAATTCGGCCGCGGCCAGGCCGTCAGCGACGAAGGGGTGCGGCAGGTGGCGCGGCCGGCCCCTGGCCCCGCGCAGGCTCTCGGGCAGCCCGGCCGCGCGCACCCAGGCGTCGGTGAGCCAGAGCTGTGCTAGGCCGTGCCGCCGCGCGCCGGCGTACAGGTCGCCGACGTGCCGGATCGCGCCCGCGATGGGGACGATAGGGCGGCCTTGTAAGTGCAGGCCGTCCACGTCGAGCACCCCGAGCGCCGGCAGTGCCTGTGTCTGTATGCTCATGGTGTCTCCTTCCTTGTCCGTTCCTTCCCCGCCGCGCGCTCGCGCGTCCGTCGCTCCTTGCGCGGGCAGTGACAGGGCGCATAGTGGCAGTGGGCGCAGCGTTCGATGGTCAGGCGCTCGCCAATCGTCGGCGAGGCCCGCGCTGGCGCCATTGTCGGCGGTGCGCGCAGCGCCTCATCCGTGGACACAGCCCCCTCAGCGCCCGTCCGCACCTCGAAGGTGACGCGCACGCCTGGCGCGACACGGCCCAGCGCTCGCTCGATCGGCCCGCGCAGGCGCTTGTCTAACCATTGCTGTGAGAAGCTGTCGGGCACGCCGACGCGTAGCAGGTCGCCGTCCAAGCCGTTAGCCGTCGTGGGCTCCAACCACCGCTTGTAGTTTTCCGGCGTCATCTCGCCGCGCAACTCCGTCAGCGTGTCGCGCCAAGCTGGCTCCATGCCCGGTGCCGGCGGCGCGATCTCCACCGTTTCGATGTCGGGCCACGCGCCCGGTACCGCCAGCGTCCCTCCGTCCGCGCCCTGCTCGCGCAACAACTCGTCGACTTCATAGCGGATCATGCCGATGGTCAGCGTGGCGAGCCGCTTCTTCTCCGCGAACCGCGCGGCCCCGCGCAGCGCCTCTAACACCGTCGCCTCGCCCACGCGACCGATCAGCGCCCACACCTGCCGCGCCAACACTGGGCGTGGCGCCTCCGGTCCCATCAACTCATGATAGAGCGCCCGCCAGCGCGCGTCGGCCGCCGTCGCCACCGCGTCCTCCGGGCGTTCGACCGTCAGCAGTAGGGCGGTCCCACGCCGGGCCGCGCGCATCCGCGCCTTCTGCGCCCCGACGTGGTAGATGTTGGGCAGCCCTTGCCCCTGCGGCGCGATGCGCAGGTGCCCGGTCCGCGCCAACTCGCGCAGGTAGGTGTACACGGAGCGCCGCGACGCCGCCCCGACATCGTGCGCGATCTCTCCGACGGTACGCTCGCACCGCCCCGCCGCCGAAGCGTGGTGGCAGAGCATGATGTACGCGCGCTTGGCCCCCTGCGACAGCCGCGCGTCGTCGAGCACCGCGTTGGGTACCGTGGCGTAGCCCACCCCGTCGTCGCCCGCATGGACGGGGCCGACGGTGAGATGGTAGACGTTAGCTTTGCCCTGGCCCCCGCGTCGCACCGTCACGAGTTCCTCCGCGCGCAGGTCGGCCGTCCGGCGCTTGACCGTGCGCACCGAGCAGACCAACTCGTCGGCAAGCTCGCGCTGATACGGGTGGCAGTCGTTGTCCTCGTCCCAGGCGTAGGACATGAGGAGGACGTGGGCTAGCCGGTCGTTGTCCAGCGGTGCGGCGTCGAGGAACGGGCGCGGCACCTGTGTCCAGCCAGCCCGTGGCGGCCGCTCGCCTGGCGTGAGCTGGTCTGATACCACCATAGCGGTCGTGCGGGCGCTCACCACGCGTACTCCGCCTGTAAGGAACGATGTCGCCAGTAGCGGTACTCGTACCACTCCTGGGGGGAGGCCTCGGCCAGGGCGCGGCGACGGCCCTCGTCACGCCGCGCGCGCACATCCTCGTCGCATCGATTGCCGGCCAGGTCCGCGCGCGCGCGATCGAGCACGCGGGCCAGGAGGTTGTCCTGGGGCAGGGCGGTCGCGATCCGCGCGCGGCTGTTGAGGGCCGTAGTGTGGTCGGCGCGGCCCAGGGCGTGGGCCGTCGCGCTGTTGGTTAGGTGGTAGTCCTCGGCGAGCAGGTAGGCGCAGAGGTGCCGCGCCTGGGCTACAGAGGTCGCGCGACTCGGCCCCAGGATCGCGGCGGGGGTCACGTCGGTTTCGAGATAGTAGATGTCGGTATAGGCGCGGGCCACGGCCGCGATGAGGGACTGCGCATCGACCGTCCCGGGGCCTGTCCACGCGTGGGGTGGGTCAACCTGTTGACAGGCACGCGGGTCCGCGCTATCCTGTCGAGAGAGCATGGGTGTGCTTTGAAGCATAAGCGCCTCCTGTGCAGGTCCGCAACCCGGTTCGGAGCTGGTAACTCCTCGGGGCGGCGGCCTCCGTTTTGGTGGCTCTGGTGGTTCCTTCGGCGGGATAGGCACCAGGGCCGGTCACTATTAAAATAGGTCAGGGCTGCAAGAGACTCACCGGTTGGTTGCCGGTGGGTCTCTTGCATTGTGGCCGCTTCGACCACGCATCTGTGCTACATGGCGCACTCCTTCATGATGAGCATTGTAGCCCACGGCCTGCCCTACCGCAATGTTTCCTCGCACGCGCGCTTCCTCTCTCTCGATCCCGGCAGTGGTTTTCACGGCAGCGTCGTCCACTTGACCGGCACCCCCGTCCCTTGCTGAGGGTGCGCAGGTGTCGCGGGGGTCCAGCCCTGCGCCGCGCTCGTCGGTGTGCCCGGCTGCGTCGAGGATGCCGCTGTCGTGGGTGTGTCGGCCTTGAGCTGTTTGGGCTCCTTGGGCGCCTTCGCCTTGGTCGATGCCGACGGCACTGCTGGCGTGGCGGTCGGTGCCGCAGCGGCCACCATCGCCGGCGCGCCGACCGGCGCGGCCCCACCCTCTACCGGGGTCTCGTGGCACTTGACCGGGGCCGATCTTTTCATCAGCCGGCGCAGCCGCCACACGGACCACATCGGTCGTGTGCGCAGGTCCATGGGGCGGGCCTCGCGCATACTCACCACGACGCGCCGCCGCGAGCTGGCCGCCAGGTCGTCGGGGAACAGGAGGGGCACGCCCGTCTCGCTCGCCGAGCGGCTGTCGCGTTCCGGCCGCCGCCCGAACAGGCCGCCCCGCGCGGCCGAGGCGCCCTCCCCGCGCGCCAGCACAGTGCGGTTGCCGAGTAACCCGCTGGCCCACTGGGCATCCTTGTCGCGCGTCCCGCCCAACCAGGCCAGGATGTTGCACGATTCGATGATCGCCTCGGCCCCCTCCGGGCCGTATTCGTCGACGAGTTGCGAGCGCATCTGGAAGCTGATGACGCGGGAGATGCGCGGCTGCCGGCAGATGTTGAACCACTTGGGCGCGTTGGGCACGGCGCCCATGGTCCCGAATTCATCGAGGAGGTCGCGCACCTCGCGCTCCAGCGTGCCCCCCGGCAGCGTGCGCGCGCGGTCCAGCAGGACGGTGAACTTTGTCGTGAACAGCGCCGCGACGAGCGGGCGTAGCGTGTCGTCGCCGGGCGGGATCACGATGTAGAGGATGATCGGCCGCCGGCCGCGCCGCCCCAAACGGTCGAGGTCGAGCGTACCCTGGCCGCCGACGACGGCCCGGATCGCGGGGTCGGTGAGCGCGGAGAGGCGCGGGGCCAGCCCCGAGGGGATGGAGGAGCGCAGGTCGCGGTGCTGGGCGATTAGCTCCAGGAACTGCGCCGCCGGTCCCGTCTCGGCCCCGCTCGGCCCCTTCTTCAGCGCGGCGATCATCTCCTCGATGGAGGGCTTGAGCAGCAGCTCGCGCAGTTCGTCGAGCGTGCCGGTGGGGCGGCCAGCCGCCACGGCGACGGCGTGGACGTGCATGATGCCCGCGGCCATGAGTAGGAGGACCGCCTGCTCGAAGTAGGGCTGGGGGTCGGCCGTGTCCTTCGGCCGCGAGTTCTTCAGCCAGGCGCGCGCCCACTCCTCGGCCTGCGCGGGCGTGCGCACCAGGGCCAACGGCGCCCAGGTCACGCTGTTGGCCGGGTCTTTCATGTCGAGGCGGTACACATCGTGGGTCCGCCCGGCGGCGGCGGCCGTCTGCTGCCAGGCGTCGCCCTTGTTGTCCGTGGCGATGTAGTCCACGTCGGGGTCGGGCTCCAACAATTGCGTCTTGAAGAAGGCGTTGGACTTGCCCAGGCCGGTTGGCCCGTCGATGGCCACCCCTTCGAGCAGCAGCGCCGCCGGCACGCCGATGGTGATCTTCTTGAGTCCGCGCCGCGCCGTCCCGAGGATCATGTCGCCGGGTTTGGCTTGACGCCGCCGCAGTTCGGTCCACGTCTGCCAGCGCGACCCGCCGTACGTGTTGGCGTGTGTGGGGTCAAGACCGCGCCTCCGGCCACTAGCGATGAACGCGGCGAACAGCGCCAGGAGTGCGAGCGCGCCGCCCAGCGCCAGGGGGAGCGCCGCGCGCACGGGCGCTCCGCTCGGGCTGTGCAGTTGGGCGTAACGCCAGGCCGCGCCGTGGCGCATCCAGAAATGCCACGATAGCTCCAGACGCGGGAAGTGGGACAGGTAGTGATCCCAGTGGCCCAAAGAGTGGGCGTAGGACAGCGCGGCGGCGACGGGCAATGCCGCCGCGTCGTAGGCCGTCTGATACCACAGCATCACCGCCGCGACGACGTGGCGGGAGAGGGATGCTGCCTGCGTGCCGATCCAGCGCGCGCCGGCAGCCGGCCCGAGCCAAATAACCAGGGCGGCGAGCGCGCCCGCGATGAGGCCGGCCCATCCGCGCAGCAGCCAGAGCGTGCGGGCGAGCAGCCGGCGCACGGTGCGCAACAGGGCGCGCACGAGCGCGTATGGGAGCCGGGCCAGGCGACGCACGGCGACGCCGGCGCGCGCCCGAGAACTGGCAACGATGGGAGGGCTGGCGGGTGTGCTCATGATGTATGTCTCCTACCTCCTACAGGTCGAGGGCCGGCGTCAGGTCGCGGTCGAGCGTGGCGACGGGGGCGAGATCGAGGGTCAGCTCTAGGCCCGCGAGGTCCGCGCCGTTGTACGCGATCGCGGCCTGGCGGGCCGTCGCCTCGTCGGGGTAGGCGTTTCCCGCGGGGCCGTCGTCGGGGCCGTCGCTGACGCGCACCGGCTCCCAGCCGTTGGTATCGCGCTCGATGGGGCCGGCGTCGTAGCGCCCGAGCGCGACGCCGCCCCCCGCGTGCTCGACCTCAAGCCAGGTGTCGCCCCTGGCGATGAGCGCCTCGATCTGCGCGTCATAGAGCGCGGGGTCGGTCGCACGCGCCGCGTCAGTCGCCCACGCCGCGTCGTAAAAGTCGGCCGGGTTGATGATCTCGACGGCACCCTGCGCAGGGTGCGCCTCCTCATAGGCGGCGATCACCACCGGGTCGGTCACCTCGTAGAGTTGGCCCTCGCCGACGGCGGGACCGGTCTGCTCCCAGGCGTACACGGTCGGCCCCTCCTCTGTCGGGGTCAGGTCTCCGGGGACGAGCGCGGCCGGCGCCTGGTCCACCCACACCTCGTAGGGCGGGTCGATGCCCTGGGCCAGCGCCCCCTCGATCGTGGCGATCTCGGCCGGGTCGGTGATCGGTTGCCAGCGATAGTCGTCCGGGCCATAGCCGTCCGGTTCCCGCGTGTCGTACGTCGCCTCCTGGTCGAGGCCAGGGTCCGGCGGTGGCGTGTCGATCGCGAGCGCCTGCCCCTCGGGGCCGCCGGCGAGCGTCCAGTCGTACGGCGCGCTATCCCTCTCGTCACGGGCTGCTTGTGTCATCGTGTGCTCCTTCGTCGTCGTGGCGTCGGGGGGCGTGTCGCCGCCCGGCAGGTGTCGAGCAGTTCGGCCGCGGTCATCCCCTCGCGCGCGCCCCAAGCGAGCAGGCGCTGCACCGGCTCCCACGTCAGCGGGGCCACCAGGGTTCGCAGCGTGATGGGCGGCGCGGCGTCCGCGCGTGCTGTGGCCGGGTCAGGGGGCGTCGCCTCCCGCACGGAGAGCACGAGGCCCTGGCCATTGACGGTATAGGCGAGACGACCCCCTGCCCTCTGATCCATCTTTCTCTCTCCTCTCGTGCGGTCAGGCCGCCGTGCCGTCGCCATTGAGCGCGCGGATCTCGGTCGCGCGCACATCCCCCCGCCGTCGCAAGAAGCCGTCGGGGACGTAGACCCAACGCCGCAATTCCACGCCCGCGACCCGCCCCTTACGCGGCCAGCGCGTGCGCTCGGCGGCCCCGCCGATGAGTACATGGACGTGCGGATCGTCGGTGTTGGTGTGGGTGGCCGCGACCCACACGAGCCGCTGCCCTAGCTCCCAGCCCAGGTCGAGCAGCACCAGCCGTGTCCACGCCTGGAGATCGGCCACGCGCGCGAGGCCGGAGCGCGGTCCCGGCGAGAGGATGACCCGATGGAACACCACCTTGGGGCCGATCGCGGCCGTCAGCGCCGCGCGGGCCGTCGCCTGGTCGGCGACATCGCCGGCAGCGTCGAACAGGGCGCGCCCCTCGCGGCGCTCCCCCGTGCGGAAGCTACCCTTGAGGTGCTGCACCTGGTCCCGGATCTTGGTCTCCGCCCACGGACCGGCCGGGACGTAGCGGCCCGCGACGACGGTGCGCGTCACGAGGCCACCTCGGAGTGCAGGTGGCCGATCTCCCCGCGCGCGACCGCACCCGCGGCCTGCCGCTCGGCGTAGCCCTCGGTCTCCTGCGCGTAGGCCAGGCCGTAGGCGCTCGCCAGCTGGGCGAAGGTTTGCAGGCGGCCCATCGCCACCTCGACGCGCGTCGCCGCGAGCGCGTCGCGCAGCGCCCGGAGCTCGTCGTGGAGCGGGTGGAGCGCGGCCGGCAGCGCCTCGCCCAAGCGGCGGCCCACGGCGTCCTCGATGGCCGGCGCCGCGACCTCGCCCACGCTTGCCGCTGCCGCCCCCGCGAGGTACTGCTGCAACGCCGCCTCGCCGATGGCCGTGAGCGTGAGCCCGGTGCGTTCGGCGTGGGCCTTGAGCTGTTCGCGCGTTTCGTCGGTCAGATACATCATCTGGCCCTTGGCGCCCTTGACGCTGGCGCCGCCGCCCTTGGCTCCGTCGCCGTCTTTGACGGAGCCCGCGGCGGCGGTGGCGCCCGCGGCGTCGCGCTTGACGATGCGCTTGACGCCGGCCATGGCGCTCTCGCCGCGCGTCGGCGCGTCCGTGTCGCTTATCATGTCTCATCCTCCCCCATGTCACTTGTCCGATCGTGTCGCGTCGGCGTCGGCTAGCCCGGCCGCTCGAACACGTAGATGAATTTGGATGTCGTCCCGTTGAAAGCCCGCGGCGTCGGCGGTCCGACGAGGCGCCACCCTTGGCGGCCCAACAGGTTGAGTTGCTCCTCCGTCAGGTTCTCGCGCATGAGATACCGCCACTGCTGCATCGTCTGCGCGGTCGGCACCACGTCATCCCTGGATATCGCCATGTCCGTCCTCCCGATCCCCTTTGTCCCGCGCGGGGCGCACCAGCGCCCGCTCGATCCAGCGCGCGAGGGTGCGCAGCCCGCGCCCCCGCCACGTCGCGTCCATCTCGCCGCGCCGCCAGGATCTCCGCTCCATGCACCGTGCCAGCAGCCGCCCTTGCGGGCCGAGCGCGCCCGAGACAGCGAGAATGGCCGCCGCGGCGACGAGCAGCAACGCCGGCCGGGCGATCGTCGCCCACACGCCGCCGCGGACGGCCATGACCGTGCCGGCCACCACGGCGGCGAGGAAGAGGAACAGGACGAGCCGGGCGAGCGGCGCGAGGACCACCGGGGCGAGTTGGCGGCTCGCCCGGCGCACCGAGGGGGGCACGGCCACCACGACGGCCCCGCGCCCCAGGATTGTGAGGAGGCGCTTGAATGACCCCATTAGCTCGCCCCCAACAGCTGATAGGAGGGGGCCTCGATGACATCGGCGGCGGGGAGCATCTCGGTCACAGTGGGCATGCCGGGCGCGGCGATATCACCAGCCGCCCCGCCCGCCGTCCCAGCCGCCGCGCCCGCGGCCGCCCCGGTCGCGGCGCTCATCGCCAGGTTCATCGCGGTGCGCAGGCCGGGCGTGTGGCCGTAGCCGAGCGCGGACAGGCCCCCGCGCCCGACGAGGTAGGCGCACAGGCGCGGCGCCCCGTAGATGACCATGATGGCGGCGACGCCCTGCACGAGCAGCCCCAGGCCGTCGTTGTAGGCAGGATCGCTCCCCAGCATCGTCAGCATGGCGCGTACGGCGACGAGCGCGAGCGCGTAGGCCACCCCGACGAGCGTCGTGCTGAACCATAGTCCGGCCCAGGCGCGGGCCACGCCGCGCGTAAGCGCCGTTGCAGCGCACACGAGGGCCAGCGGCGCGGCCAGGTAGAGTACGGAGCCGAACATGGTCAAGATCGTGCGGGTGACCATGATGAGGATGAGCAGCGCGAGCGCACCGAGGACGAAGAGCCCGATGATCGCGACGAGCGGGGGGAACGCCGCGAACTCGAGGAGCGTCTTGGTCGAGGTCAGCGCGGTGAGTGCGCTCCCGATGATCGCGCCCCCATCCGTGCCGGGGTTGGCCAGGATCTGCGTACCCGCCCAGTTAACGGCCGCGATGTAGACACCCGCGAACGTGGGGAAGCCCGTGGCCATGATGAAGCCGGCCGCGCCCTCCACGACCTGGAGCACGGCCTCCTCCGCCGGCGCCCCGCCCAGACGCGTGTAGTACCAGGTGGTGATGCCCACCGTGAAGAGAACGCCGAAGACGAATTGCGCGAGCATCTGCGTCGTGCCGAGGGGCTTCTTTAGTTGGTCGACGGCCGTGTAGTCTTTCTGCTCGACCAGGGCGGACGCGACCTGCGATCCGACGGCCGTGCCCGCCTTGGCGGCGCCGTCTTTGAGCCAGCCCGCGACGGCGCCGATGGGGTCGAGGCAGAAGCTCCAGTTGATCCAGGGGACGGTAGCCCCCCAACCGCCGCACGCGGGCGGGGGCGGGTCCACGGTGAAGGACGCGGACGTGGAGAGCGTGGGGTTGGTCCCCGACGCATAGAGGCGATGCGTGCCGACGCCCGGCGTGGGGTCGATACCCAGGATAATATCGGCGCTGGTGTCCCCGTTGTCGTCGGCGACGCTCCCGTGCGCGAAAACACTGGTCCCCCCGACGCGATCCCACGCGAAGGTGATGGTCTGGCCGGGCGCGAAGCCGGACGCGTTGGCAGTCACGATCGTCCCCGTTATCGCCGACGCGTGGCTCAGGGTGAGGGCGAGCGCGGGGTGATACATCTGTGCAACGGTGAACAGGGCCGTAGCCGCGGTGCGGTTTGGCCCGACGGCGTGGATCTCGTGCGGCCCCAGCGCCGCGCCCGCCCCATCAGACGGGACCTTCGTGGTGATGCTCACGTCGCCGCTCTCGTCGGTCGTGCCGCGCGCCAGGTAGGCCCCATCCCAGTAGAGCGTCACCAGGCCACCATCCGGGAAGTCGGACCCGACGGCGATGAGCTTGGCGCCGGGCATGCCCTGGCTCGCCGAGAGTTGCAGCGTCGGTCGATGCGTCACCGTGGGCGACGGGTACGGGGTGTCTGTGGCCGTCGGCGTCTGCGACGGGTACGGTGTCTGTGTCGCCGGGGGCGTCTCCGTGGGCGTGGAGGCCGAGGCCGCGCGGGTGGTCCCCGCGCCCATGCCTATGCCAAGGGCGAGCTGGACGAGCGCGGCCAGGGCGACGATGAGCCGGCACAGGGGACGTCTCATCGCTCGCCTCCCCGTCGCCAGGATACGACGATGTGCCCCACCGCGATCAGCGGGATGAGTACCGGCCCCGCGAGGACGGCGAGCGCGGCGAGGGTGAGGATGCTCAGCCCCAGGGTGACGGGCAGCGCCGCGAGCGTCTGTCCGTTCGTCGGGTGCGTCGGCAGGGCCGGGGCAGCAGCGGTTATCCAACGCAGCAGGCCGACGAATGGGGCGCGCCCGACCGTGCGCACCGTGACGAATAGCGCGAGGGAGGCGGCCCAGGTGACGGCCCAGCGTGCCGCGACGTGGGCCGGGAAGCGCCTCCCGCTCGTTGTGCCCCTGCCCGCCGTGCTGGATGCGCCCGTCGCCCGCCCCCACGCGAAAAGGGCGGCCGGCGCGACGAGGTAGAGCATCGCTAGCCAGAGCAGGGCTGCCAGGCGCCGCACGGCCCGTACCACGTCCGTCAGCAGCCGGATAGTCCCGGCGTCGCGCCGGTCCTCATCGTCGATGTGATCCATGTCGATACTCCTTGGTGCTAGAGGTGGCGTCACGTCCTTGGGGACGGGTCTCAGCGCGCGGCGGCCCATGTCGCACCCCCTCCCGCTGCGGCGGCGTATGGCCGGTGTGTCGTGGCGGTCGGCGCCGCGTCCGTGCCCAGGGCGTTCAGGGTGGCCCATGCGTCCTCTTCACTCAACGCGGCGTCGAGGATGGCCCGCGCGTCCACGGCCGGCGTGTCCGTGGCCAGGGCGCAGACGGCGGCCCACACCTCCAGCGCCGTCGGCTCGTCCGGGTCGCGCGCGATCGCTGTCACGGTATCCTCGCGCCGCTGGCGCGGGTCGGGGTCGCTGGCGTAGGCCCACAGTTGGTGCCTGGAGAGAGGCACGTCCACCACGCCGTGCGCCGCCCGCCGGCGCCCGCGCGCGCTGCGCACCATAAATAGCCGGGCCGTCTTGCCCTCCTCGCCCTCCAGGGTCTCGATCTGGTCCAGTTCGGCCTCGGTCAACTTGAGCCGGCGGCCGAGCCAATCCTTGGACGATGTGCCGCCCTCCTCGTCGGTGTCTTCCAGGCCGAACAGGAAGTGCAGCGGGGCCATGTTGAAGAACGTCGCCGCCATCTTGGAGCGCGCCAGGTCGGAGACCTGCTGGCT
>JAABUQ010002370.1_pt1 | contig 37496 bp, 24 predicted proteins | sample 5560001 | NCBI WGS metagenome assembly JAABUQ01 (sample SAMN10711888, study PRJNA513371) | rock metagenome | isolation source: Antarctica rocks | place: Antarctica: Victoria Land, Finger Mt nord | collected 2015-12-18 | reverse complement strand
CTTGCCCTCGCGGTGAGTATTTCTGCGGCGCTCTTTGTTTTGCTACAGGCTCCAAGTGTTGTGCCAGGCAGTATGGTAAGCTCTCCGTTGGTAGGCCATTCCGCACCGGATTTCACCATTGGTATATGGAACAGTTCGCTACGACAGACGGTGCATCTGGCGTCGTTGAAAGGGAAGTTGATTGTTTTGAACTTTTGGGCATCATGGTGCGAAGCCTGTCATATAGAAGCACCGACATTGGAATCTGGGTGGCAGAAGTATCGATCTCGCGATGTCGTCTTCATAGGGATAGCCTTTGAGGATAATGAGGGTAATGCAATGAACTTTCTCCGATAATACCACATTACCTACTTGAACGGACCTGATACAACGGGTACGATCTCAAAAGCCTATCTGGTCACCAATACAGGTGTGCCAGAGACCGTTCTCGTAGACCGATCTGGCACAGTCGTGAGTAAGTCCGTTGGCGCAATGGATGATGGCACGCTTAATCGTATAATCCAGGCGTCACTCTAAGTTGTAATAGAATGAGACGTAATAATGATGTACTTCAGGCCGAGAAACCCGGGCGTGAATAGGCGAACATCGTTCTGCATGCGTGTGACGAGTGATGGAACTTTTATTTGAGATTGCCAATAGAGGTTGAGGTGTTCACATGACCATTGTCCTGATCGTACTGTTCGCCATTGCCCTTACTATTATGCTTGCCGGATTCCTACTTTCTCCCAAGCCTCAGCCGACTAATCGGCGAAGAGTAGGGCATATTGCTCGTAGACCCAATGCACGCCATCATATCGGTGTAAACCGACGTGCGAGTGTCCGCCGTTCTCGTGTAGAAGTTGAACGCCGAGCCTGGACAAACATCGTATCGTCGTTAAACATAGGAAGTGTTTTTAGGCACCATACAGGTCAACAGACTCCCTGGCTAGGCATTGTTTTGATCTTATTCTCGCTCTTCGCTTTCGGAATCTACTCCCTGAATACACTGCTTCCTCGTTCCGGTTTCATTGTTGCAGCATGGGCTAACGCTGCCAACACCACTGCTTCCCCAACTCCAGGTACACCTGGTCAAACACAACTCTTCCCCGGCGTGTCAGGGGCATCAAAAGCACTCACACGCATAAGCCAGTTGGATCCAAGTCAGTATAGCTCTTCTCAAGAGTACGACAAGTGGGCATACTCGGCCTGTTCTGCTGCCACGCTGACAGAAGTTTTCAATGCCTACGGTCAGCATCATCGCATCACCGACATTTTGTCTGTTGAGTCGGGCATCGGCGAAATCGCCCCCGACCTGGGTTTAGTGGAGCCTGTGGGCATTGATCGTACTGCTGCTCGTTTCGGATTTAAGGCGACCTGGCTGAACAAGCCTTCGGTTGACGACGTCGTCAACATTGGCAATCATGGTAGACCCGTCATCATAAGCTTTCCTCCTGATAGATGGTCAGGAGGGCACATTCTCATTACCGTTGGTGGTGATAGTAACAGCGTGTACCTCGCCGACTCGTCTCGACTCAACATGAGGGTTATGCCCCGCCAAACGTTTCTCAAGTATTGGGCAGGCTTCGCCGTTGTCGTGACTCCGAATTGAGGGAAAGAGTAGTAACTGCCCTGGAAAAGGGGTTTCATGTATGATCCACCTATGAACAGACCTTCTTTGCCGAGACATGCAAAAAATTCTTTTCGTACACACAAGTAGTCTATGCCCTAATCAAACTAAGTACCGAGGTAGTCACATGCGAAGAACGTGAGCGGCAGCATTGCTCACGAACTTGGTGTGTTAGAGGTTCTTCGAGTTTAGCTCTTCGTGACAGAATGTTCTCCTCGTAACAACAAAGATACAATCCTTGACGCAACAGTCTAACTATGTTAGTATCTGAGCAGATATACATATACTAGCCATGAGTATACCCTGGAGGAATTCTATGGCGAAGGAAGACGTCCTAACAGCAATCGATGCTGAGGCCGTGTCTGCGGCGCGCGCTGCGGCTCTGCCCGAAGAGCACCTGTTGCTTATTGTCGAGGCGTTCCAAGCTCTTGCGGACCTGACACGCGCCCGCATCCTGTATGCGCTGACACACCGTCCGTTATGCGTTCGAGACCTTGCCATCCTGGTGGGGGTCTCAGAATCAGCGGTGTCGCATCAGCTCCGCTTTTTACGTGATCGGCGCTTGGTCAAGCCACGACGCGAAGGCAATGTGATGTACTACGCCGTGGATGATTCCCATGTGGTTGCCCTCTTCCGTGAGGCGGACCATCATATCGATCATGTGCGTCGAGGAATTCCCGACCATCCCTCCTTGCTTCCCTAAGAGAGTGGCTTAGTTAGCTTTCCTGAGACCCAAGATCGTCTGCACGTTCTCGGCAAGAGAGGCAGGTTCTTTCTGACGGAAGGACCACGAAAGGAACGAGTGAAGATGGAACACCACAATACCGATTCGGCTGGGGGCCACCCCCATGACCATGAACACGACCATTTCCACGAGGATGACCACGTACATCCTCATCCACATAACCACGCTTCATCCCCCAACCATAAGCATGCTGTGGGATGGTGGGGAAAAGTGCAGGAGGCCATCCCATTCCTGCATGGACACAGCCACGGCGAAGCGAACGTTGATGCTGCACTGGAAAGCAACGCTCGCGGCATCTGGGCGTTGAAAGTCTCTCTGATCGGACTTGGAGCCACAGCTCTCTTTCAATTGGTCATTGTCATCCTTAGTGGCAGCGTTGGGTTGCTGGCTGACACGATCCACAACTTTTCGGATGCGTTTACAGCAGTCCCACTGTGGATTGCCTTTGCGCTCGCTCGACGGGCAGCCACGCGCCGCTACACCTACGGCTATGGACGGTCGGAAGATGTTGCGGGCGTCATCATCGTGCTGATGATTTTCGCAAGTTCGCTAATAGCTGGTTACGAAAGTTACCTCAAGTTCGCTCACCCGGAACCCCTACGCTACGTGTGGTGGGTCATGGCGGCTGCCATCATCGGCTTTCTGGGCAATGAGGGCGTCGCTCTCTTCCGCATTCGTATTGGCCGTGAAATCGGCTCGGCGGCTCTGGTTGCCGATGGACAACATGCACGGGTGGATGGACTCACCTCGCTGGCCGTACTCTTTGGTGCTGTAGGAAGCCTCTTTGGCTTTCCGCTGGCCGACCCCATCATTGGGTTGCTCATCACTATCGCCATCCTCTTCATCGTCAAAGATACCGCTGTAACCATGTGGCGACGGTTGATGGATGCCGTCGATCCAGAGGTTGCCGATGACATCGAGCGCGTGGCAGGAACCGTTCCTGGAGTGCAAGAGGTACACGCGGTGCGGGTACGCTGGCTAGGGCATAATCTGCAAGCAGAGGTACATATTACAGTGGACGAGGACTTGTCACTGCGCGAGAGTCACCAGATCGCGGAAGAGGTGCGTCATGTACTCTTTCATGCGCAACCTCGCCTGACCGTTATCAACATCCACACGGATCCCTGTGGACACGGAGGAACGGACCCTCATGCTGTCACAGCCCACCACGGACTGCCATTTGAGACAGGAGCAAGGGCATCGGCGACCAGATGAAGCCGCCGAAGACAGAGAGCATCAACATAGTCACTGCTTGCGCTCTCCTCTTCTCACGCGACCCGAGTACCGAAAAAAGAGGCCGTAGTGATGAACAGAGAACAGACGAGAGATGGAGAGAAGCCTATGAAAATCATGGAAGCACCGGGGCCTGTCTCGATCATGGCGATTGCAGCACATCCCGATGACATCGAGAGTTGGTGCGCGGGGACGCTAGCACAAGCCATTGACCGGGGCGCGACTGTGCGCCTGCTTCTGGTGACATCAGGGGAGCATGGCTCTTCCGATCCACAAGCACAGGCTCACGAGGTTGCCACTCGTCGAGAGGAGGAGGCGAGGATGGCTACCCTCGCGCTTGGTATTGCAGAGATCGTGTTTTTGCGTTATCCAGATGGCGAGGTGGAGAATACCTATGCGCTGCGTGGAGAACTGGTCGAGTGGATTCGCCGCTGGCGACCTACGGTGCTCTTCACCCATGATCCAGAACATCCCTATCCGGCCTACCTTTGCCATCGCGACCACCGCATCGTCGGTCGCGCTGCCCTCGATGCTGTCTACCCGTTAGCCCGTGACCATCTAGCATACACCGAGCAGATACATGTCGGGCTGGAACCACATATAGTGCGCGAGGTCTGGTTGTTTGCCAGCAGCAATGCTGATACGTATGTGGATATCACGGCTGGATTTGAGCGGAAGCTTGCAGCAAGGTTAGCTCACACAAGTCAGACAGCAAATCCCGTTGCCCTTGCCACAGGTTGGCGAGAGCGTTCAGCCTCCATTGGTCAGATCGCTAGACTACCCCTTGCTGAGGCATTCACTCTGCTCCAGCTTGAATGATAGGCCTCTATGAGAAAAAGATCGTCCATGCCTCTTTCATCGATCTCGTCTCATCGCACGCTCTCGTTCACCTCCCCGTTCTGGCTCAGAGGGATGCTCTTTGCGCTGTTCTTGTCAAACGTAGGAACAGCACTCCAACTCGCCACACAAGCGTGGTTTGTGTGGGAAACCTCCCACCATCCAGCCACAGTTGGCCTGCTTGGACTCGTCCAGGCAAGTCCACTGCTCGGCATCCCGCTGCTTGGAGGGATACTCGCGGACCGCTTTCCGCGTCGAAAGCTGTTGCTATTCACACAAAGCATATTGGCGGCCCTCTCCGCACTCATGGGCAGTTTAGCACTGGCTGGCCTCCTCTCTCTTCCACTCACCCTGGTCCTTTCAGGGCTGCTCGCTTCGGTCACAGCACTGGATAACCCGATGCGTCAAGTTTATCTGCCTGGCGTGGTCGAGGCAGCACAACGCAGCCGGACAGTGGGACTCAATGCACTCACTTATAATGGAGGGGCCATCGCTGGTCCTGCATTGGCAGGAATTTTCTTGCCTCTGATTGGCGTCGGTTGGTGTTTCCTGCTCAATGCGCTCTCATACCTGCTCGTCGTGAGCTGGCTTACAGCGGGACCAGAGCTTCTCCCTGGTCGTGTCCATACGGTGCGTAAGAGCGTACTCGGTGTGGGGCACTACGTGCGGCAAACGCCATCGGTACGAAACCTGCTCTTGCTCGTGGCAACCGTTAGCCTGCTAGGGCGATCCTATCCAACCGTGTTGCCCGTACTAGTCAACAAGATATGGGGTGGTGGAGCGCGTACCTATGGAACACTCTCGGCCCTTCCAGGGATCGGTGCCACAATAGCGGCTGTGCTTGTGATCTGGCTGCTCGGGCAGCAGAGACAGAAGCGACACGGTTGGCTCGGAGGGACACTGCTTGGCGTCTCAATTGTCTGTGTCGGAGGGGCGTATCCCTTGGTACTCGCAGGTCTCGCACTCCTTGTGACAGGATTTGCCGCAACGGGAACCATGACGCTCTTGAACGCGAGCTTGCAAGAGACAACACCAGATGATGTCCGTGGGCGGATCATGAGCCTCTATACCTGGCTGGCGGCTGGAATGCCTGCACTAGGAGGATGGCTTCTGGGAACATTGATGAGTATTGTTGCTCCACAGGTGGTACTGGTCGCCGCAGGAACGATCTTGATCGGAGTCACCCTACTGCTCGGTCAATCAGGAAGTCGGCATCTTGCCCAGTCTCCACCGAGAGAGGGTTTATAACATACTTCGTTTTCCATGATGAAAAGAGCCCTTTCATTACTCGAAGTAGGAAACGAGTCAAGCTACCATCGCTCATCGTATTCTATAGCATGGTAGTGTGTAGTATAATACTATAAAGACAAGAATTTTTCTGCAACGACACTTTCGTCCATCGTCCATAAGGAGGACATGCATGTTTGGAATACGCTTCTGGGGACTTTCGGCACTCTACACTCTTGGTGCAGCTTTGCTCATTGGTCTTCCCACCGTTCTGATCCCCAATATCTTTTTCAGAAGAATGACTCCCAGCAGTCCACAAGACTACATCATTTGGGGCATTTCAGTAGTACTGATAGGAGCAGTGATGGTTCTTGCAACGCTCTACCCAACGAAGGACACTTCAGCAAACTCAGGTGCGGGAGGCAAACGTGCATTTGCAGGAACGCTGCTCTCCTTTTGCTCGGTTGGCTGCCCTATTTGCAACAAACTGGTGGTCTTGCTGCTGGAATAAGCGGAGCAATGACATTCTTTAATCCCTTGCGACCGTTCCTGGGAGTCGCCTCGATTGCGCTGCTTAGCGTAACGCTGCTCTTACGCATACGTGTTCTGCGTCGTGGCTGTCCTGTAGACTTGAGTAACGTTACTACAGCAACGCGCTAAGAAAACCACTAGAAAAGATACAATATGTTAACACGCCATACCAGTATCATGACTATAAGCTTACTTGCCTATCTTTTACTCACAGCCGCTTGTACTCAGTCGTCCACCCCAACAGCGACTAGAGCCAGCAGTCCAACTGCTATACCTTCCAGTACGTCTAGCAGTTCACCTACAGCCACAGCTAAACCTTCCCCAACGAGTTCTCCTAAGGTGGCTCCACAACGCTACACCGCTCAAGTAGTGCTAAGAGGAGCAGGGCGACCAGATGATTTGATCTTTGATCAACAAGGATATTTGTTGTTTAGTGACGAAATTGATAAAACTATTAGCAGGGTCAATGCAAACGGTTCAGCTTCTGTACTGTTGAACGACTCAAATGGACCAGAAGGGGTTATCTCCCTGCCCGATGGAACGCTCATCTTCTCGGAGCAAGACTCCAACCGGATTGTCTCTCTTGCTCCCAGCGCGAAAACACCTACTGTCTTACGAACGCTGCCAGGCACACCAAGTACTGCAAATTGTAAGCACGGGGTAGATGGTATTGCCCTGGATCCTACCACGAATACAATTATCGTGCCGGATAGTCCGACAGGTGATGTGTACCGTATGAGTCTGGATGGTAAACAATTCACGCTCTTGGCATCTGGTATTGTACGACCTGTTGGTGCAGGGGTAGATAATCAGGGAAATATCTTCATCGCTGACGAATGTGGGAATGCTATTTGGCACATCACACCAGATGGAAAGAAAACACGTATCGGTGGCTTTGGCATGCCAGACGATGTCGTACCCGATGGATATGGTAGTGTGCTTGTGATCGACCTGCAACCTACTATTCATTCGCTTATTCGTTTGAACCTGGCGACCGGTAAACGCCAAACGCTGGCAAGCCAAGGATACATTGAGCCACAAGGGCTCGTTATCGATCCTCGCGGTAACGTGTTTGTATCGGATGATTATGCGAACATGATTATGGAATATAAGCCTGTTCAATGAGATGAACTTGTTCCAATGTAGTGATGCTACAACTCTATGCCTAATATAGAGACACGGAGAGAGGTCACAAAAGAGTACTTCTCTACTCATGAGGATCAAGTGCATCTTCTGATACCGCTGGTAAGTTTCATTAGTATCGAAACTACGATCACTCCTAATTGTCCGAACTAGTGATAAAACATCTAAGTAGGGCTCTGTATTTATGCAGGTTGCTTCGAGTCTCTTGCTCACTAGAAATGATAGATATACCAGCTCGTTTTCGTTTTCTCTTCCACATTTAATCCTTTTTTCCCTTGACAAAATAGTCATGAACAAGCTATTCTTTTAAGTGTAAAATATACACTAAGTAGGTGGTGGAAGAAGTTTATAGAGAATCAGAGTTCGCTTCGTCTTCCTATGTGCAATGTGTATTATTGCAATGACTGGGTGAAAGCGAAGTCGAGTAGACAGTCTTAGCTAATAAATGCTGAAGTTAGTAGGACCAATTTCAGAGTAGCGCATCTCATCAAGACATATTTACGCTTCACAAGTTTGTCTTGCCAAACGCTGTAACAAACTGTTCCTAGTACAGCTTCTTGTAGTATATTAAATTCACGGTGATTTTCACAAAGATGGCGTTGAAATTTGTTCATCATCGAGAACACTTATCAATAGAGGATGATGAAATCATTTGATGCTTCTTAAATTTGTGTTGAACACGCATTGAAAGGTTGCTCCAGTACCGTATCAAGTTTTGAAAGGAGATTGGTGCATTGGACAGCAAGTTACGATCACCACGAGCCGTTATCCTTACTGCTCTACCTGTCGAGCGCCAAGCGGTATGCGCACATCTGTTTCTTCTGGGTGAAGAAACCCATCCCGAAGGGACTATCTACTGGAAAGGAACCTTTCCTTGTGAAGAGTGCATGTGGAAGGTGAACGTAGTCGAGATAGGTCCAGGCAACCCTCGGGCTGCTTTTGAAACTGAGCGGGCTATTAGTTATTTGAAACCACATGTGACACTCTTCGTCGGAGTAGCTGGGGGTATTAAGGATGTTCACATCGGAGACGTCGTAGCTGCAAGGAAGGTGTACGGCTATGAATCTGGCAAAGCTGACGTTAGCTTTCAGCCTCGACCTGAGGTAGGAAACGCAACCTACCGTATGGAGCAACGAGCACGCGCAGATGCTGGGAGCAACAATTGGTTACAACGCATCAAGGGGCCAGTTCCAACGCCAGCACCACGCATCTATGTTGAGCCCATAGCAGCAGGGGAACAGGTCGTAAGCTCAACCCGTTCCACCACCTATGAGTTCTTGCGAGCACAGTACAGCGACGCACTGGCAGTCGAGATGGAAGGTCATGGTTTCCTAAGTGCAACCCATGCCAATCAGCTTGTAAACGCGCTTGTTATTCGTGGCATCTCTGATCTTATTGACGGCAAGAACCAGGCCGACGCTGAAAACACTCAAGAAATCGCTTCTCAACACGCCAGTGCCTTTGCCTTCGAGATTCTTGCCAAACTTGGCGAGGACAAACAATTCCAGGAAATGATAGCAAAAGCCAGGCCGACGGAAAAAGGACGCAGAGCGGGACCATCGAAGAGTAAGTACTCTATTAGCAATAGTGGGCAAATGGCTGCGGGCGATCATGCCAGCATGACCGTCAATTGGTATAAACAGCCAGAATAACGCGTTCGCTTTTCCCATATACCAGTAGGGAGAACCAGACGTGTTCCATACCATGGATGATAGACCCCTATGATGGCATTCCAGTTTCTCCACCAATGATAAGAGGACGATCATGCCAGATGATGAGCAAAATGTACCAGGCTCTAATCCATCGCCAAACCTAAACGCCACCAATATGGACACCGATGCATCGAGTACCCCTGGAGAGGAAGAGAACCAAGGTAATCTCGATGAAGACGACCTGGAAAATGAAGAGTTCTATGAGGAAGATCAGGAGGAAGTATTTCCAGATGAGAGCGATGAGCTACCTGAGACGAGGTACCAGGTGGGAAACGAGGGCATCTCAGCTGTAGGTGACTATGCTCACATTACCATCAATAACTACATCCAGATTGTCAGAGAGTCCAGGCAAAGATCATTTGGCGAGGATGGTAATGGAGTAAAGGATGATGTATTCGGTGGGAAAGATGAACTAATTGGACAGGCCCTGACATTTGTGCGTCAAAGTGGCACCTTCCCCGTGAACCCCGTCAACAAAACAGAGGCTCCAGATGCCCAATTGCCAGCAGACGAAGAGCAATTTGCCACATGGTACTATAAACTTGATGAGTACACACAGTGTTACGTCCAAGCAGCTGCCATCTTGCATGGTGCCCCAGCCCATGAGGTATCCAGACGTGCCGATAGACTGTATATGCTCCTCATAGAGCGGGAGGAGCAACCTAATGGTGCACCTCCGATGAAGGCGCAGCACGAACCACCCCGTTTTCCTCTTCGCAACAGGTCGAGCCGAGAACTGCAAGCCAAGACACACACCATTACTCAACGGATTGAGGGCGTAGAACGTCTCTTCTGGAGAGACGTCGATATCTACGGAATCTCCTCATTTGGACTCCGCCTCCTGGACTTTCTCTCTGGAGAGTTTATGAGTAGGGGAGCACGCGGCCAGGATTTTCGCGAAAAGCTTCAAGAGTGGTCGCAGGAGCCGTATCAGGAAACTTCCTGGCGCTGCTCCCGTGCATTGGGCGTCTTTCTCTGGCATCAAAATGTCGGAGAGTTGCGCCGGACAGCCATTGATTGGGCGAGAAACCGTAGCTTACGCGGCTGGCGACGAACTGCTATGCTCCTAGATGGAGCATATGAGATTGAGAGCATCAAACATCCTGAAAAGGCTGGTAATGCAAGAACATCTCCTGAACTACAGTTACTCAATGAATGGGTAAGGCGTAGCCAGAAGATGCAGCGTGTAACGGATGCTAATATGGGGTGTGCGGCAGCACACACCTATGGACTCATTGGCAAGAGGAAACCAGAGGTGGCACTCCGTGACCTGGATGAGCTCCTGCAATTTCCATCAAGCCGACCCATATTCGACACGAATGTCCTGTTTGCTGCTGTCGTATCAGCCTACGTCTCCTTAAGTTGGTCTGGTCATATCGGCAGTGTGTTCACGCATCTAGCCCTTGTAGCCGAGCAATCAATCCTCCAGCACGCTCTCCCGCACCGAATGAGCGAACGCTACACTTACCGCAGGCAATGCGAGGTGAAGCTTCAAGTCACCTTGGAGACGTTCTTTCTCATCATCGCTGACTCATTATCTGAAGCATCGCTGGCTACGTCCATTGCCTATAGCAACCCATTGCCAGATCAGCCCTCTCTTCCTGATCCACTTGGTCGTGATGTGGTGCTGGCTGGTTTGCTGACTGAGGATGGGTATGGATGGCGTAAGCAGGTTACCACATTGTTAAGTGCTGCAATCATTGAAAGGAGAAATAGGTCATCGGCCTTCGATATGATTCAGCGATGGGCTGAGACCGTGCTGAATATACAGGAGGAACAAAGTGAGGAAGCGCAGCAGATTGCCATTTCATTCAAATATTTCATGGTAAACCTGGGCAAGACCATTGACCTCTGGTGCCTCGATCTCAACAAACGACAGGGACGACCACATACAGCGAGCATCATCTACAGGAATCGGTTGGAGCAGTGGCATAAAAGAGGACGTACACTCGGTCAACTTTCTCAGGATGTGCTGTATCAATTAAACGGGTAGTTGTATTGAGGAAATGTTAGACAGACACGAGGTGTGATACTATGGCTAATCCGATAACCAACCGTCTGAGGCTCGTTGAGACAATCCACTTTGATGGACTTCCTCTCCTTGGTTTCATAAAGGTACCCTGGTTCGATCAGGTGGTTCCTGTGATGGAAGGCGTAAATCAGGAGGTCTTTCGTGGGGAAGACCACATCGGTTCTGTATATCCCAGTAATGGTCAGGCTGAAAATGCAGGTAACGCTTTCATGCCACTTGTGAAGGCGCGTAGAGGGGATCTCATTTACCGTGTGTCTCTTACTCCTCAGCCATATGACTTAACCGGAGTTATCACGACCAAGGACGGATATCGGAGAGTGTATCAGGTTCGTCTCGAACTACTGGTGAAGAACTCAAGCAGATGTCTTGAACGGTATCGTGATAGCGAAGATCCGGCAGCTCTGGCGATAGGTCAATTCAAAGTTGCCTTCGAGCGTTTTGTCTCACGCTACGCACACGATGAGGTTGACCACATGAGACTGGCGTTTGATGGCTTGAATAACCAGTTAAGCGATTACTGTGGCATCATTATCGAGCGCTCCAATTACAGTTCTCATACAGATCTCCGACGCGAGCAAGAGCTTGAAATCCAGCAGAAGACCGAATTGAAGAAAAGAGAGGTGATGGCCGAGGTAGAGGCGAAGATGTTCGAGCTTCGGCAACGTGCAGAGCTAAAGAAAGAAGAATTAGCCACCGACGCAGAGGTGAAGGAACTCGAAGAGAAGATCAGGATGAAACGAGAAAGTTTACAAAAACAATTTGATCGCGACGAGAAGGTGAAACAGAGCGACTTCGCACGTGCGGAAAAGATGAAACATCATCTCAATGAAGCACGCATAAAGCTCCTCTCTATGACAGTGAATGATTTAACAGCCATCAACAGCGAACGAATACGGGATGCGTTCGATAGCAATGCATCAGTGAGAGCGGTTTTGGAAGACTCGCTCAAACTCCTTGGTGTCTTTAGTGGATCAAACCGGAAAAGCGAAGAGGTGGTAGACTCGAACCTCTTGAATGGAGATAGAGCGGTCAATGCTGAAGAAGGAGAGAGTGGACCAGACGCCACCATCAATTCTCTATAAGACAGGCCGAAGGTTTTGACGACGAAATACAAGAAGAATGGCACCGAGGAGTACAAAGGTAAGTGAATACAATAGGATGCTACTCAGCACCTCGACGACAGGGCCAGACGTTATCTCAAGCCCATAGAATAATGCAAGTTTTTCAAATTGCATACCAGCCTCTCCAAGAGTAACTGGAAGCCAGGTTTCCACTTTCTTCTGCTGGTAGGCCAGTTCAGCGTACATGAACTAGCGTCCCCGCTCGGATAGCTGTATCACTCCCCGAAACTAGCACGCTCCCACTTTCTGAAGCGGAGCCGTGATGATCTTTCCTGCACGTCGGGCTTCCAACGTCTTGGGCTTAAGTTGGTCCACTGCTTCATATCGATCACTGTGCCAGTCACGACGGCGGCTGTATTCTGAAGCGTTGCAGTCAATTGCATCTTGCCAATCCTGTGCCATAACTTTGACGTGGTACCTGACGTGTTCCCACTGATTGCTACGTGACCGAGCCACGAAGGCACTCGTACAATTGCTGAAAGGTCGGCTATCTGTATTAATTGAGCTGCTTGACCGCTTCGAGCATGTGAACGACCCGTATGTCGCAGAGCGGCTCTATGCCGTCGCGTATGGATGCTGTCTTGCAAGTAACGATCCGACAGAGGTTGTTCAGGTCGCCAATGTAGTGTACACCAACATTTTTGCTGACACAAAACCACCAACGCATATTTTGCTCAGAGATTATGCACGTGGTGTTATTGAAAGAGCATTAGAATTCGGAAATTTGTTGCCTGGCATTAAGCTAGAGAACGTAAGACCACCATATATGAGCTCTTGGCCATTGCAGGCAACGCTGGATGCACAATTCAGCGAAAAGCATGAGGCTTATTGGGATATTTGGTGGTCTGTGTTGTCTGAACCTATAGGGGATTTTCAGTACTACGTGATGAAGCCTGCGATAGAGTATTTTCTAGCTCCCAACCAAAAAGAACTGGTTGATGCGATGCAAAAAGAAGCGTTAAACATGGCTGCCGCCACATGGGAACAGTTCATTGAAAGCTTGAGCCAAGAGCAACAAGAGTTGCGACAGCAGGGGGGAGAAGATACGGAGCACTTTTTCGAAGTTCTTTCAGATGAGCAACGCTTCGCGTTTGCGAAAATGCGCGATGATCGCAAAAGAACGCATACAGAACCACACGCCATCCACTTTGACATTGGGCTTGCCTCGCGCTGGGTCTTTAATAGAGTGCTTGAACTAGGGTGGACGCCCCAACGGTTTGGTGCCTTTGACAAAATGCTCCGGGGCGGGAGATCGCGTGATCCTGACAGCGAAAGAGTGGGCAAGAAATACCAATGGATCGCCTTCCACGAGTTACTTGCACACCTTGCTGATCACTGTTCACTGATACCGCAATGGGATAGCAAGGAACCGATATTGTATGAGGGTCCCTGGCAGCTAGGGGTCAGGGATATTGACCCATCCCTCCTGCTTCATTCAAAACAAGCTGTTTGGAAATCGACAAAGAAAAGCTGGTGGACACCTGTTACTGTCGCAATGCCTGAACAAAACGTACTTGATCTTCAAAACGCATGGCTGCGAAATACTGCTGATCTTCCCTCACCTGCAAAGCTGATATATATAACAGATGCGCAGGGAAAGCCGTGGTTAACCCTCGAAGGTCATTATGCTTGGGAAAAAGAGGATACATATGAAGATGATCATTATGATGCAAGCCGCTGCCATCTCTGGTATCAAGTGAGAAGTTATGTAATACGTCAGGAGCACGTAATCTCCTTTGTACAATGGGCCAAAAAGCAGAATTGGCATGGAAGATGGATGCCAGAATCATATGAATATTCTGGGAGAATGTTCTTAGGAGAATACTGTTGGCATCCTTCAGCCACTGGCTTACATCGTCAATGGGAGCAGCACGAAGGTAATGACATACCTGTTCCAATTTTGGTAACAAGCGCATGGTATATGTGGGAAGCTACGGCATCTGATCGCTCTTTAGAGACAACTATTCGCGGTTTGATACCGTCTTCACCATTAATGTCTGGCTTGGCCCTTAGTTGGCAAGGAGAAAGGTTACAGTACGGGAATTCCAACAGGCAAGTAGTCATGAGGGACCCTAGCGCACATGAACAAGGTCCTACTGCGCTTCTCATAGACTATACCGCGCTTACCAAGTATTTGCAACGCGAACATCTTTCGATCGTATGGACTGTTCTGGGCGAGAAAGAAGTATTGGTATCAGCAGCAGGGCGACTTGATGTCTCAGGCACATATGTTTTACAGCCAGAAGGGGTACAACAGATATCGCTATCATCTCATTTTGTAGAGTTCAAAAAATGAGAGTGATAAAAAAGGTAATGACAAAGTCTACGCCCAAGAAAGCAGGTGAAAATAGTCCTCCTGTTTCTTCTACGCTGCTCCATTCCAAGTCTGTGTCAGTAACGGAGATAGAACCCTCAAGAGTAGCTATGCCGTTTCTATGGCTGAGTGTACGCCAAGTTCCTTGTATCTGCATTACTGAAGCTTGCACAAGTTTGTATTCCATTTCAGGAGTGCATACCTCCTGAATGGTTTGTTTAACATAGTAGTAGGTCTCCCTTTTGCAATTGCTTGCGTTAGTGTTCATGAAACTGGAAATGTTAGATGTGTTGTTTCCAGCCGTGAAACCTCCCGATAGATCGGGAACCTCGACGCACGGCTTGTTGCATTCGATAATTGCTTCCTGTGTTGCTACGGCGACAGGGAACGCTCGTTGTGTCCGAACAAAACGCGACCGGGCCTCCTGACCTTGCTTGATGGGCAGTTTGCCCTCCTTGACGATAGTCACTCTTGCCACCATTAATATCTGGCTCTAAGGAACACCGCAAGGCAGCGTAGCGAGGGTAGCATACCCTTCCGCATATCGTGCTTAGTAATGCAACCAGGTCGAGGCATCCATTAAAAGACATTCGCCGCACATCATCTCTACGTCTCCCCCGCCAGTCGCATCATTGCAGTTCCAACCGCTAGCTCCGACACATGAACCTGGGATCTAGTCACCCTTGCACACCTCTTCTCCGCTACCTCCCTGCACCCGTATGAGAATCTCCTCGACCACCGAGGTCTTGGCATCGGCGTAGTTCTGCGTGTACTTCCAGTTCTGACGAGCAAGCCCCCACTTGGTACACTCGTAGAGTCGACGATCGGATGCGTTGCTGCGCAACCAGTCGCAGAAGAGTAACATGCGGTCGATCTCAGGACAGCCTAGCGAGAAGATGTGAAGGTTGATATCCGTGTCCGGCCCCTTGAACACGCGGTGTTCGTACCAATTCGGCTCTCGGATGCGCAACACATAAGCGGCAGCCTCCAAGGCCGGGACATAGGCCGACTCGTCTGCCGAGTTCGCTACCACGAGCAGCATATCGACTCTCGGTTTGGCAGCAAGCCCTGGCACTGAGGTCGAGCCGACATGTTCAATCAACAGGACTCGGTCGCCAAGCGTGGCCCGGAGCCGCTCGGCCTCGCGCTCAAAGAGTCGAGGCCACTCGGGGTCGTAGTCAACGATTTGGATAAGCCCGACCAGTGGCACTAGCACTCCGACACGAGCGGCCCTGATCTGCTCCTCAGTCTTTATATAGGGTGTGGCCGCAGTCTGCTCCACTGTGGCTCTGCCCACCCCTTTCGGCAAGGCTTCGGCTGTGTTGTCGATCCCAGGCATGTGCATCTCCTCTCGATCTTTCTCCACTCACATAACAAAATCTACCCCCAGCTCACTCCTTTTGTGCGGCTTTGGGACGAAGCTACACGGCTGCAGTCGAGTACCTGCTCGCCAGCGACGTGGGTGCTGTCGATGAGGCACAACCGTCAGTCCAGCTTGCTCACGCGCTGTGGTGGTAAGCACTGCTTCAGTCGCTCTTCCATGCCCATCAGTCTATAGCGTTTTCCAACACCGCCTAACTCGGCTCCATTCCACTATCATACAGCAGATCTGAGAGAAATTGCTGCCATTCGCTCTCACCCATGATATCCGGGCCGGTGATCTCCTCATTTCTGCGTTCTTCCCACATGTTGGGAGTGACGTTCAGCAACACCTCACAATCGCAATGGCCACCCAGATCCACAATCTTTTCGATGGTACCTTGGATATCTTGAAGATGATGCTCTTTCAGCCATTCTATTGTGTATCTGAGCGTGTGATCACACGTTGGCTCACTGCTGAGGTACTCGTACAATTCTCCGAACTGTGCGTCTGACATGATCATCTCTTTCACCTCTTTTTAGGCTCAGTATCGCCTAAGCCACCGCAAAATACAAGGACTGTGAGCTACGAGAAATGCTTATTGGGAAGACGGCAACAAGCATCCCTTCCTATCTCATATGCTAGCCATCAATCACCTTGTACTACTCAACCAAAATATTTCTGAGTTCTCGGCCACAATAGCCTGCGGACGGTAACGCTGCCCCTGCAGCCGCATATCCAGCACACGAATATGCATACCGGGAGTAGCATTTTTTAATTGCGGAAAACGCTCTTGAGGAGCGACAATACGCACTTCAGCGTCACGCCACTCCACTGTTACGACCCAGTAATAATCCTTCAGTTCTATTGTGATAATGTTCCCCTCAAAGCCTAGCGCGGCCATTTGCAAAGCGACGGAGAGAGAGGGATACTCCGCCTGCCACATCCAGAATGGTTTACACCATGGACGAAATTCGCACATGGTACACGCCTCTCCAGGAGTAGCTAGCTGCTCTGCTGAAGAACATTCTTGCAACTGCCCGATCAGCGTTCGTGCGTCATTGCCAACAGAGCGGCATGTCTCAGGATCAATTGTTACCCTGTGCATTGCTCCTGTAAGGGGATAGGTCACCCATGCTTCCTGGGGCCACTCGCCAAATGTTTCGTACCATAACAGAGCATACAACTGGAGTTGCCGCTCATAACGCTCTGGCAAATCATCACGGAGCGCAGATTTATAATCGAGCAGGCGTAGTCCTGTAGAAAGCCTTTCTGCATAATCCACTCGTCCAGTGAGGAGTCCATCGTGTGATTGCACTGGTACCTCGACCAACGCTTTTTCTTCGCTCACAGTCTTCATTTCAGGGAGATGGGATTTGTTTGTTGCAGTTGTATCCCGATGTTCATGCTCGATCTGCTCACCTGCAAGCTGCTTTGCTAGACGGAGTGCTTCGGAGGCAATGGCCTCTAATGCACGGTGTATCCGCTCTTCGTCACGGGGAAGCATTCGTTCACGAGGACGGCTGTTTTTTTGTTCCTCTTGAAGTGTCAGTTCGTGACGAAAACGGCGATAGGCCTCATCAATGATTTCACTTCGAGTATCAGACCTGATGGGATGCTCAGTGAGCGATTGGAGCGTTTTATGAAAAGCGATTCCCACACGCGCTGTATAGGCTGTGCGGTGCTCATAGCCATGTGATATCTCAAAACAGACACGTAGCGCGCAGGAACGTATCTTTTCAATAGCTGTTGGCCCGAACGGTGCTTCGGGTCGTCTTCGTGGAGGCCAGAGATCTTCCTGAACAATGTGCCAATTGAACGCGGTATTTTGCGTATTCTTATTCATAATGTCACCAGGTGATTGAGAACCCAGAAAGGACGACGCTCAAGATCAAAAGCGGTATGAACCGCACATCGCAAGCCGTGGGTACTGAGGAAGGCCTGTCGCTCATCGCTTGTCGGTCGGGCTTGCAAAGGATGGATCACCCATATACCTACCTCGACACCGTCCTGATCGCGAAGGACGCAAGGGAAATACTGGTCTCCTACAGTTCTCTCAGGCAATACGTCCCAACTCGTGCGTGCATATTCCGCAAGTGAGGCCGCGCCGCGGCTAACTTGGGCAGGACTCAAGGAAGGGAACTGCTGACAAAGCACAAATCGAAGGAGTGCCGCTCCTAACTCCCGATCCAACAGTGGGTGTAACATCTGGTTGCGATAATCAAACAGGCAATGGTAGCAGGCTCCCCCACAGTTTGGATTTTCACAATGCTCGCCCAATTCCAACGCTTTCTCTAAAATGGCTTTCATATTCTGCTCGATTGCCCGGGCATAACCAGCTCCTCCAGGCACATCGTCATAGAGAAAGACTTCACCGTGGAGGCGGTGATTGAGTCCACGCCGCACAGCCCGTACACCGACTTTGAGTTCTCCCGGGTCTATCTGCAAGATAATAGCCGCAGCGTTAGCCACGAGCATGCCGAACGAATACCAGACCGCCCGGCCTGACGGTTGCGGGAGGGGAGCGTCCATAGTAGCGGGTAGATCAATTCCCAAAAGAATGACTTCCGAGAAGAACTGGTGGCCGAGAACGACTTGATTATGGAAGTCTGTCGCATTGGAACATCTATCACCCGCACGAGGCCCGGTATTCCTACCGCTAAATGGCGGCACACTAGCCGGGTAGCGATGCGCTCCAGGATTATCTGGATCAAGGACACGTCCACAAACTGGGCAGATAATGAAGCCGGGGAAGTCGGGATTCGGGCCTTTGTTACAGGTAAAGAGCTCACCTCGACGAACCCGGACGTACAAGTTCGGAGCAAAAGTAACTTGAGGCCTACCCGTATTAAAGGATGTTTGTCCAATGAGCAGTCGCGCCGGGATGGCATACCCACTGCGTTCTCGTCCGCCCCTCTGGTACAATTCACGCCCCGCGTTTGGCAATGCACAGTCTACTGTGAAACCGCGAGGACGCAGGTAAGGTAGCGGCATGACATGAAAACTACCACATTCCGCACACCGGTCAGGGGCATCATCAGTACTGCTGACAAGCATGATAGATTGGCAATCGGCGCATTCAACCAACGTGCCAGAGGGGTTATAGTCGGGACTTGCGTTGTACCGATCATAGACGCCAACGCTCCGATAGATATAGGTGTTGGGAAACTCGCCGCGAATCACCTCGGCACCTGGCGCGTATTCGGCCAGGGCTATTTTGAGATCCCGCTGCATCGCATCGTTTTCGATCATCTCACTTTCATCATATGACGGTCTTCCTGATGGAATGAAGAGGCTCACGACATCCACCGGAAACGCATATTTCGGAAGGAGCCCCGCATTGATCAGTCCTTCCAAGACACTTCCTTTCGCCTCGCCGCGGTTGATAACGGATTGCACTTCCGCCACCAATTCGCTCATCCACGCTCCGAGGCGATGAACGAAGGCTGGATCGACAATACGCTCGCATCGTGTGAGGAGAGCAGCCCGATTCGTCGCGAGGTACTGCCGTAAACGCACAGTTCCTTGCATATTGGTAAAGTCGGCAATAGTTCCCCACGCGGCAAAGAGGCTCCCCGGTTGAGACGCTTGTCTGAGCCTCAACAATTGATAGAAAAAATCTTGCAACGTCAAAGATCGAACATGACGACGTGCGATGACTTCGTTGTTGAGGTAAAGGGCCGGGACCCGCGGCGGGTTGCTGACAATTTCTGGGGGATGCGCGAAGTAATACTGGTCGTGACTGCGAAACTGCGCGAATGTTAGTACGGTCGCCAATGAACTCCCGCGCCGCCCGGCGCGTCCTGCCCGCTGTTGGTAGTTTGCAACCGTTGGCGGCACGTTCCGCATCCCGACACTCAGAAGGCTACCAATGTCTATTCCCATCTCCATCGTCGTGGTGACCGAAAGCACGTCGATACGATAATCATCGGGATGCTGATGATCATGAAAGAGGTCCTGGAACCAGCGCTCTTCGTTGCGTGCTTCGACTCCTGAAATCTGCGCTGTGTGTTCTGCAGAACGCAATGGATAGGGATCATCAAACGAGGAAGTAGGTAGAGCGTGCAGTGCTGCACGCCGATAGAAATTCCGGATGGACGATACAGGGACAGGGCTGGTTCGTTGACCGCAACGCAGGCAGACATGAAAGAGCGTTTCGCTCATAATATAGGCACAAGCAGCGCATTGATGAACTGTATCACCGATCGGCTGCAACGCGAACCCATCGATGCGAATCCCATACGGCACCTCGTCTCCAAATTTCTTGCCCGCACCAGATAAGATACCTGATCCTTTCAGTGTGTTCCAGAGGGGCGTGACAAGATCGTTGACCCATTTCGCTGCCGCCGCCTTATGAGGAAGGCGTCCCAGGTCGATGAGTGCCTCTGCAATGGCGATCACATAGCGTCCGAGTTTGCGTTTATTCTGGAGATTATACGGGATTGCTTGACGCCCTTCACTGTTCTGTCTGCGATGTCCCCAGATGAGTAAGCATCGCTCATGCTCTTTCACCAGCTTTTCCGGCCATTCCCACGGGGCGAGCGGATGAGGTGGCAGCAGAACGTTTTCGGTTGCCAGAATTCGAGTAACCGCTTGGAGAAAGAGGCGGGTTTCATCTTCGTTGAGTTGAGGAAGCTCTGGAATACGTTCCGGTAACCTAAAACGCCAGCAAGCCAACCCTAATGGCTCCAGTGCAAACTCCCTCTTCTGGGAAAGTTCGCGGCGCAAGCCAACGTGGAAAGCTGTTTCCGCCTCCTTGAAACACACAGTATCTCCATCGTCCATACGAGCAAAGTAATCGCGCATGCGTCCATTCGTCGGATTGATTCCTCGCTGTAATTGCATATCGATGACCCGTGAACGCACTTCTTCAAAAGTGAGCGGTTGCGGATTGGGATGCCTTCCCGTTCCTCTGCAAGTGACACACGGCTCCCTCTGAACACTCCATTCTTGACTGATGATAGAAGGGCCTCGTTCCTCGATTTGTCCGGTTCCAGAGCAATCGGGACAGGACATCAGTACGCGATAGACGAGTTGGCGAAAGAGATCGTTGTAATGATCATCACGCAAATCCGCGGCGAGTTGAGCAGCTTCCTGGCGTGAGTCCGTAAAAAGCAAGGCTTTTCGTCCGTAATTGGGAGGAACACCGTAAGCCGCGCGTGGCTGGACACGAAAGCCATCCTCTGCAACAATGGAGAAGGTGCGAGGACCTTTCGTTCGTAACGGTTCAATGATTTCGCGTCCATCCTTACCTGGCTCACGATAGTTCCGGCAACGTGGGCATTGACCGGGAAATTGACTGACCAGAACATCATTTTCTTGCGCTGGCTCAGTTGGATACATCGGACGTGCGTAGCTATCGTGTGGGTGCGTAGAGAGAGTTGTCCGAGTTGAGCGATATTCACAAGGAGCATGAGCATCCGGTGCTTCGACTCCGAAGATCTGAAACAGCTGGATATCTTCGCGTGCGCCACTCAGATCGTCACTCCAGGGCCAGAGACTTCCCTGAACAGAATCCGGAATGCCTCCGAGATAGAGAAGCCCGCAGTGCCGACAAGAGAACAGCTCTAGCACACGCGCTCCGCACTCGCACCAGGGGCGAGGATCCATGTAGAGTTTTCCCATCGGTCGAGTTGTGACTCCGGGCGGTAAGGGAGGGGCTTCCGGGCAGTCGGGGTCCATACAAGCCCAGATACCATAGACCCCACGAAAAAAGACATGCACGCGCATGGAAAGGAGGGGTGGAGTATCTGGGAGGGCGGACGCACGCGCGAAGCTACCAGCCGCCAAGATCCCTGCCGTAGCCCTCTCACGTTCCTCGGGTATGCTTAATCCCTGCCAACATTCTTCGGCAAGAGCATCAAGTAACGTTGCGCGGCGTGAAGTGCGTTGGCGCACCCAGTCGATATCATGGTTCCGCTCGAGTAAAGTGTAGAGGGCGACTTGAGGGTCGACCTGTGTATCGGCAGGGCCTAGTTCAAGTTCAGAGGCGAGTTGTTCGATGGCAGGCAGAGGATCGCTGAGAGAAAAACGCTCATGGAAACGTCCGAATGCATACAAGGCTTGAGAAGACGCCTGTCGGATAGGGATTACCTGTGCCGCATTGCCAGTCCTAATCAGCGTAAACCGACTGACAGGCTCACCAAACAGGTCCGAGATGAACTCCAGTAACTGATCATCGGCACCCGCCGGTACAGAAGCTGTTGTTGCAATGGCGCGAAACTGTGGTGAACCTGAAGGTAATCCTAACCGTTCTTTGAGACGCCTGACCAGATAGGCAACTTCCGTCCCTTTTGCCCCCGTGTAGGTGTGCGCCTCATCAAGCACAAGCGTCAATCGTGCGTCTGGTGTCCTTTCCAGCCATTGTCGTGTAAGTTCAAAGATTCTCGACTCAATGGGGCGAACTAGCATATACTCAAGCATGGAGTAGTTCGTGACGAGTATATCAGGAGGCGCGGCCTGGATATCCCACCGACAGAGCATTTCTGTACTGTCTGGACGCGGCCAGGTACCGGTATCACGTAGATCAACGCGCAACTTCTCCCAATCCTGTCTGATCTTTTCAAGATATGCGGCGAAGCGGTCCCGTGATTGCTTGTAGGCCCAGTTTCCAGTGGGTTGCGACATACCAGTATACATTCCGAAGTGAATAACGTTCCCTTGTAGATGGTCTTTCTGCCACTCGGGTGAGGCGCCGCGAGCAAGAATACGGCGCAGGCGCGAGAGTTGATCGTTCACCAGGGCATTCATCGGATAGAGAACGAGCGCATGCATCGCCACTGGACGACGTTCATGCCTCCGACTATGGAGCCAGCCTCTCTGTGGTTCAAAACGCCCTGGACGCTCCTGATCGGTAATCGGTTCCCATGACGGAGCCTCCCTCAAAATATCAGCGAGAATGGGAAGTAGAAAGCTTTCTGTCTTTCCAGAGCCAGTGCCGGTAGCTACCAGGAGGTTAGGGTGATCTCCGAAAGCAGTCAAGAGAGCTTCTTCCTGGTGGGTATAGAGGGGAAAGCGGTCAACGGGCACCCCATGCTGCACCAATGCGGCCAGCCCAGCAGGAACGCTCTGTGGATACAACTCCTCAAGCTCTACGAGTTTATGCGCTGGTGGAAATGCAGGCGTTGCTTCAATAAATGGAGCTTGAGCAACTACCCCTCGTTGACGAAGTATCTCTCCGCGTTCAGCGAAGATAGCAGGATGTGCGATCTTGTAAGCCGTTTCCAGGTATTCGATCATCGACTCTTCGATATGTTCGAATGCCTCGCTTGGTGTTAGATGCATAGGAAACCTTTCCTCGCGTAACTGCTCGCACGCTGCTTCAGGACCGCCTATTGAGTTGCCCCTACTAATTGCTCCCAAGTGGCTTCTCTTGTCCAATGTACATAGTTTGGACATCTTATCGCACGCGGGATAAGCCAGCGGTTGACGGCAAGCGTCCCAATTGTTTCCGTGGAGGGCCGTACAGCGGCTCTGATCTCTTCTTCCCCACGTAAGCACTCTCGCCAATTGGGTACGAGAGGAACTCCATAGATTTCTCTACTGATACCGTGTTGAAGCATGTGAGGGTCGAGACCAACACGGCGTAAGGCTTCACGCGCTACCCGCAAGCGCCAATTCGGTCCTTGTCCGAACTGGTGTCCAGATGCGTAGGGATGCCCTTCTCGACGAAGAAGTTCCCGCATTAGCAGAAAAAGCGGCTGGGGGATGTGAAAATGTCCCCATCCCGTTGTCTGCCCGATGTGGACAAAATCTATTGTCCCAGGCAGCTTGAGACGGTTGTAGAGCGATGAGCGTCCAAGTGCTGATGTGACAGTGATCAAGAGGAGTTGCGCATGTTTATATTGCTGACTGATAATACCACTTTGATGATTATATTTTGCAGCAAAAGCATCGCAGACTTCTTGAGAGGCCATTAAAGCAGCGGTAACCTTTCCTCCGAGGAGAAAGGAATAGGGCGGCACTGCTCCAACAACATGGGCATCCATTACATGGACAAGCTGCTGTTGCCGCTCATCAAGATTCCAGCCAATCCATGTATCGCGTGCCCTCAAGTTAAACACGGGATCGGTGAGAGCAAATAGACCGAGGAGTTTACCGTTAGCGCGGTCACGGACAAGAAAACGTAATCGGCGCCCATAGCCACGAGAGACAGGCACCGACCATAACAACGTTGCAAGGCGAAATAAAGCGGCATCTTCGGTACCAGACAAGACGAGCGAGATCTGGGGTTCAACAGTATCTGGAATAACTTCGCGCCCTTCAGCAAATTGTGGCAGGAGAGCACGGCCATAACGAGCGAGAAATTGCTGCTCACCTTCTCTGAACGCGGCCCTCTGCGCTGCATGACGGACGCGAACGAGATCTTTCGTATAAACTTGTTCCCTTCCATCTAGCGATGATCCAAAACCGATGAGAGCAAGATGTGCAAGAAGTTCGACACGAATACGTTCGCACAACTCGGCTATATCACTATCTTCAATGCAACTACACTCTTCACTTTGTACCTCATCAGTAAGCATCTTCTTCAGTTGCGCTACCATGAATGAAAGACTCCAATCTTCTTCATAAATCGTTTCCTACATTCTAGCAACTCTTCTCACTTTTTGTCTATAGCTTGAACATACATCACATCTACTATTTGGCTTGAATTGAGATGGCGAACTCGCCAATACAGGAGTGGAAATGCCAGTGCTATAAGGCGTCTGTCTATCCGTCTTTCCACTTTCTTGTCTATCACCTACAGGTGTGGAACAGGTTTGCAGTGTCCCTCAGAAATCTTCTTCTCCCGAAGACGCGTACCGCAACACATTCTCCACGTAGAGATCGATCAGGTGAAAGTAGTAAGGCGACACGGTATACTGCTTGTGACGCACAAAAAAAACTCCCATGGTTGACAGAAGTTGCTCTTTATCGAAGTGCGTAGTCCCCTGCATAATCTGGAAGTGCCGAATAAGATGAGCACGCTCTTGACCCTCTATGCTCATACCTGTCGGAGACCCTACGAGAAAGGCGTTGGTGTCATCGTGCCAGATACCCTGGTACAGATGAAGAACATCCTGCACTTTTTCGCTTAAAAACATATCCAGATCTTGATAGAGCCCAGCGATAATGCTACGGCGAAATTTCCCTTCACGGGTCGCTTTGCTGCCAAAAATGTGCGCAATCCGTTCCAACCACTCTCCGCTGGTGAGTTCCTTATAAGAGAGTGTCGGATGCGTGACGGCAACCTCTTCTAAAAGCGCATCATACTCCTGTAATTGCTTATAAAGGGTGAGCGATAGCCGCGCCTGTGCTGTAGTGGGTTGCTGGCTGCCATCCAGGAGACCGCGCTGTGCTAGCTGATCCAATGGTAACAGCGTCGACCGCTTTTTCTGGAGCTCATCATAGCGTGGAGCTAACCGTAACTGTGCAATAGGATATACCAGCCGTTGTTCCTCTCGTCGGCGGCTGATCTCATTGTAGTCATAGAGGATGCGCTCTTCCAGATCCTCAATGGCAACGAAAAGATTGCGCCCCACGATAATGTCAAACGCTGGCAGATCCTTGGGTGGACCATTCTCTACAATACGCCGTCGTTCTGCAAGAAGCATCTCATACTGCTCATCCCAATCAACATCCCATCTATCAAGCAACTGATAAAACGCATCACTTTCTGCTGGATCTCCCAAATTGGCGAAGTGCAACATGTCTTCCTCGAACCAGAGGGCCGTTGTGAAGGTTGCGCCGTCATCACGTCCCCTCCGAACGAACGCCATCTCCACTGGGATGAGTGGCAGAGGGAAATGCTCTGTACCGCATATAACAGCGCATTTGAGATACAGTTCGTTCAATGCGACGTGGAGATTTCGCTGAAGATCTTTATCCTGGGGGTGGAGCATCGGATAATCGAGGTAATTCCCGCCTTCTAGTGCATCAGGGTCGTTGAGATTAACGTTGAGGGATTGCTTGGGAATTCCTGAGTGCTCTGTGTAAAGCACCCGGTAGGGATCGCTTTCATTTGCAAAGATGCCGTCTTCCTCAAAATCTTCTGCCTTTGCATCCAATAAGACGAGGGCACCACCATGGGGAGCATGCGTAATATCTTCTAGAGCCATAAACTGGATATCGGGATACATGTCGTTGAATAAGCCAACATACTCTGCAATGCTGTGGGTGCTATTCAGGCGGTTATCATAGATACCGACGATATCCAGTTGTTGCACAGGTAAATGATCTACCTTGGGCGAGTGGGCCATTCTGAAGGTCCGTTCCCGCGCATGGCCGATTATGCCCAGTTCTCTCAGGTTGGTGAGAAACTGCTGGATGAAATCCAAGACAATTTTTCCTTTGCCAGCATCGAGATTACGCGGATCATGATACTTGACCTGTGCCCGCTTTCCTGGAAATGTGACAATATCGTAGACTGCTGGTTCCTGCTCGGCAACCCCTGATTTAAGATGGATGAAGAAGAATTTGTTCCCTACTGCACGTTTGCCAAAAAGAGGACGTGAAGGCTGAAATGGTGGTTCAACCTTGCCAAAGCGCTTTGCGTGGGGAATGACACGAAACTCCTGTGTAGGGTCTCCCTCTCTATTGGTCAGAGCCCCTTTCAACTCAACTTCCACACAATAATGAAATTTATCACCTCCTGGTCGTGCGTACACGTAACATTTATCCTGGCCTACGAAACGACTCGTCTCATCGCCGCGAAAAAAGCTGATCTGTAACAACTTGAGGAGCACATGCAACGGCAAGTCGTTAAAATGTATCTCTCTCCGAGGGAGGGGGGCCTCTTGGAACCAAGGTAATGTGACATCCCTCATTGGTATCTCTCGCGGGTAGAGAACGTAGATGACCCATTTCTTGTTCTTCTTCCCATCGAGTTGATCGTATTGGAACGATTTATAGGGGTAGTCGATCTGGTCACGGATTGTGTTATAGACGCGGCCAAAATCCGTAGGATTCTTGCGATAGCGCAGCGCGTCAGGAATGACATACCGCACGAGATGGTACCGTGTTTCCAAAAAGTCATAATTTTGAAGTTGGTCGATCACCAATGTTGTTGTTGTGACAGTTTGCTGTTTTGTCGGCGCTTGGGTAATCATGCTTGTTCATTCTCCTCTGCTGGATGGAGTGCTTTCTTGAGGTCGGCAAGAAACATGGTGAAGGCGGATTGGAAGCAATTGGGGGCTTGACGATCAAGTGCACCTTGCACGACGATAATTTCCGCAATATCGAAGTCAGAGACCGGTCGGAACTCGCGGTTATAGTAACCCAGTGGCCTCTCTTGCCCGCTAACCAGATTGATGTATATGAGTTTGCTTTCAGGTCCGGCGTGGCGAGTTATTCGATCCAGCTTTGCTTGGGCATGCTGAATGAAAGACCTCTCATTCAGTGATGGATGCCAGAGCGGATCGTCGATAGGGAGTGAGAAGCGGTCGAGGGTGAGGTCGTTGTAATTTTTGCAATCAATAAACCAGGGTTTCCCAGCGATACAAAGATCAGCTACCTCGAAGAGTGCGTCAGGAAGTGATTCTATAATGATGCCTTCCTTGACCAGTATCGCTGTGATTGCTTCCTCTCCAATTGCTCCAGCAAGAATGGCTTGGAGACAATAAGGGGTGAAGAAATGGGAGCCTGGGTGATCAAATTGCAAGTCATATCCCAGATCGAGAAAATGGTCACGAATCACAGGATTATCTGAGATGACGCCATAAGCTGCATCCAAATGGATGATTCGGCTACCAGGAATCATGATCTGAAGGGGCAAGACATCGAGTTCAGGTGTCACGTTTAACTTCCCTTGCGAAAAGTAAGGGGAAGAAGTCGCGCAATGGTAGCGGCTTACTACTTCCGCATGGAAATCATGGCTGAGTACGGCCTGGCGTAGCTTTTCCCAATCACGGCGGGCATCGAGATCTTTTCTCTGACTACGTACCGTTTCGAGTCGGGTAACCAATCCTCGAATTGCTTCTTGGCTGCGATCGTTGTTAGCTCGTAGACGAATATCGCGTCGGCGTCTCGCCTCACGCTCGAATCGCTTTGTTTTGGCTGCAACATCGTCCAGTACAGCTTGTAGATTGGCAGAGGCGAAAGGTGAACGCCGTTCTCTGATTGTTTCGTATTCGTCGCCCAAGAATGCCTGAAACGTTCTGAAGACTTCTGGGCTGAGTAAAGCTATTTGAGGGGGTGTCTCGTGCCACGCACGTTCCACACGTCCCAATGCTTGAATAAAAATGGCGAGTTGGTTGAAGAGACAGTCAGTCGCCGTCGATCCTTGCTGATATCGTTGATTCCATTCTGCTGGCCGGTGAATGATACTGAGCACCTGCAGAAATCGCGCCTGGGAAATCTGCTTGGCAAAAAAGAGTTTGGCCTGGTACCAGACATTTTCTTTGTAACCAGCAAAGACCTCATCGAAAGTTTGCTCTTGGGGATCGGGCTTGGTGAAAAAGTAATAAGGTGCTTCGAGTAAAGCGATGTGGGTGAAGTCCTGCTCCGGTCCCTTTTCCTCGTTGGTATACTGCAAATTGACACCGTTGCCAGCAGAGAGGTACTGAGTCACCACTATCACCGGATGAGAAGTCCAGAAGAGTCGAGCGAAAGCTTGCTCAGCCTCTTTGCTCTGTCGCACTTGTGTGGCAAGTTCGGCATTAAAAAAGACAACCATTAACTTGCGATCAGCTATGGTGATAGTAAACGCAGCGAACCAGGAAGTATTGGGCAATGGCTCGACCTTATAGATACCTGCCTCTTCTGCATGGGCGGCAAAGGTAGTAAAAAGAAGCTTTACCTGACGAAAAGTGTTCAAGAAGAGCAGTTGTCGGGGACGGGCACCCCCTGATCGAGAAGCCAAAGCAAAGTGGAGAAGAAACGATGCATACGCTGGCTCCGGTGCCCACCAGCAGTATCCTCACCAAATTCATCATTGTGCGCCACTGCTTCAAGAAACTGATACAAGCGTTCTTGAAAGGGATCAGCCCTATCGAGACCATCCACTTGTGCGACACTCATCTGATGGCCTCCGCGCTTCTTTGCCTTCTGCACACTCATGAGTTGAATATCGGCGCGGTCCTCATCTGTAGTAGGAAGAAGGAGGTTTTGTTTCTCAAACCAGTCGAGATCGAAATGATGGACACAACGCGGAATATCGGCGGTTGCCGAGAGGCCGAAGATGAGGAATTTCTCTGCTAGAGAATGGAGGAGGTTTTCAGGTGTTTGTAACATCTGATAATAATACACCTCAACCTCTTCGTTGTCTGTTCGTTGCTGAAGATCACTGATATCAAAGAGGTTATATCCCCCACTTAGCAGACTACCACGCTGGGTTGTCTGAGCTTGTTGTTGACGAGGCAACTGTGGAATGGTCGCTACCTGATCAAAAAAGTCAGTGTTGTCAAAACACTGGCGCATTATTTCCCAATATCGCACTTCCTCGTCACGTTCTATCTCTTTGAAAAGCGCAATGATACGTGTCGTGGCGGTTCCAATGGCGTTAAAGAACCACTTTGCCGGAACCCAGCGTGGGTTGCTGCGCTGCATCTCTAACTGGAATGAACGCTCGGTTTGGTTGATATAAAGAGGGTTTGTGCTAATGACATGCTGCGTGCGAAACACAGCGGGGGTAGTAAAACGCTGGTTTCCTTGAGCAGGTGTTTTTTCCAGAGTGAACTGGTTGATAGCTGGATAATTAAGACCTCTTTGCTGCACACCATCTATGATCTCGACGATCTTTTCTATACGTTTGCGGATGTTGGGGTGAAGAGGAAAATCTGCCTTCGGTAGTTTGTGGTGAGCCATCGCACGATAGAAGTTTGCGGCGAAATCAAATGGATCAGTGATCTGGGGAGCGCGGCAAATCAATTTGACAAGATCATGTTCGAGGAAATCAAATTCATCGAGAAAGACGACCAGGTGCTTATCACCAGACAAATCGGTGAGGCTGCGCATCTGAGCACCGTCGAAAAAGCCATAATATGCTTTCTGAAGTGTTACTAGCATAATACGCACTTCAGGGCGACGACGAAAAGGAATGGCAGGGAAGAGTGCCTGTACTACAGGGTGGCTCACCAGCCAGTTATAGATTTTGCCCTGCTCATTTTCATCGCGTGTTACCTGAAGAACCCAACGGACCGCTTGTAGTACGATCCGTGCTTGAGCATCGGCGTGCTTAGCCAACCAGTCTGGTAATATCCGCTCCTCTTTCGTCATCTCAATCACCTGCTGACAGGCACGGCGAATAGCAACAATTTCAAGGCTCTTCAGGCGGCTTTTTTGGCGGGCCTGCTTGAGGTACGTCACGAAACGGGGGTCAGCGAGCAACTCCTCAAATGCCTCTCGCTGCGTCAGAAGCACTTGTTGCACGACTTCAAGATCGCGCCGTAAGATGACATATTCTCCGGGACGAAATCGCGCTGCCATTTCTTCAAGCAATTCTTTGCGGTTAGCCATGTGGATGAACTTACGGTCAGGATTATTATAAACAACATCAGGGATGCTGCTACTTTTGCCGAGTCCCGTTGGTCCTAGTATGAGTTTGATGCCATGACCATATGCATCAATAGTGCGCTGATAATAATCGGGGTACCCTGCCATGGTAGTCCTTTCTCACTGGAAGGTTTGCCTCAAGTGGGCTGATGAGCCACAGAGCTAGTGCGCTCTGCATACCGTTCCGCTAGTTGAAGTGCCTCAGAAGCGATGGCTTCCCGCAGTTCGGGAGGGGAGATGACTTCTACTGATGCGCCCCATTGGCGAATCCATGCAATCATTTCGCGAGGTTCAGACACCTGGAATATAACGCGACAGGCTCCATTTTGCTGTGCTATGATGCGTTGGCTGGAGTGCCAAAACGCTTCCTGTACTATACGGGCCGTGTCGCCAAAAAAGAGCAGTTCTACCATCTGCGGAGGGCCGTCACTCCAGACAACTCCCCAGGCCTCTGAGAACATGCGATTAGGATTGTAGGCGGATGGTATATCGAACCGGTCATTTGACAGTTCGACGGCAACGATGCGATCAAGCTTGAAGGTGCGAATGGCACTACGCAATTCATCGAAGCCGATGGTATAGCAACTGTTAGTCGCACCATAGGGTTCTATACAGTAGGGATGAAAGCGTCGCTGTGTGAGGGCACCTGCACGATCACGGTAATGCAGATTGACGATGCGCCCTTCAGACCAGGCTTGGGTCATAGCTTCCAGCACGACAAGGTATCCTTCGCGTAATGGCAAGGACCGTTGCAGCAAGGCAGCTTCCTTGATATAGTTCGAAAATCGAGGTGCGTCATCCTGCACAGCATCAGCAAGCTTTTGCATGACCCTCTCTGCGTGAGGATTACGATCGCTCTGTTGGCGTGAGAGTAAACGGCACGCCAAATACAACGCTAACACTTCATCCGGCGTCAGTCGCAAGGCGCGCGTCGCACGGTGGAAGCTGATTTGGTAACGTCGACCACGTTTGCGTACCTCCACTCCCACTGACGATAGACGCGCCAAGTCACGCCGGATCGTACTAGCATCGACTTCTAAAGATTCTGCCAGTTCACTAGATGTGAGGCCAGCAGGATGTCGGCGTAATAATGCTTCAAGCTCTACAAGGCGTGAACTGGAGACCTGCTCCATGAAATCCTCCATAATTCGATCATTAACTCTAGTGAGTATACCGAAATCGCGCAAAAAAAGCAAGTTTTGCACGATTATATAAAACTATCTGCCATTTCTGACATATGTAAACTCGTAAAACTGACATAATCAATCTGATATCCCATTGCTGCATTAATCTCCACAGGGCATACACCAGAGACCATATGCTCATTTTCATTAGAGAGGTTTTCGACAAATTTATATAAAGCAGTGTAATAACGGTGAATAATTCAAGCTCTTCAAACCGATACGTTTACGATGAAAAGTGAATTTAGAATACTAACTTGTACATTATGGGTAACATACTTGAACTTTCCGTCCTTTATGCAACCAACCACTGTAAATGATGCTTATAGGTGTGCTGAAATCCTTATCTAAGTATCTCAAAATGTAGAATTTGCATTATTTGACGGAAAGAGTTTCATAGGGTAAAGTAACCTAAAAAAGGAGCAAATAAAGATACTCAATTCGGAATCATCCTTTACTCACTTGCTCCTCTAAAGCTCGTTGAAGTGCTTTGATTCATTTTCTCTGCTGTTAGAGAATTTACTTATCTGCATTCGGAGAGAGATTATGAGTAGTTCACCTCCACCTAACTCATCTCATCGTTTGCCACCATGGTTCTTATTGCTTGCTGCTATTGGCGTTCCTTCTGCTGCTGGTCTCACCTTTGCTCAAACTATCACTCAGCATCCCTGGCGAGCGTTGGGCATTGCGTTGCTCTACGAGGGATTGCTTCTTCTCCTTGGCATCTTCACCGGTGTCTGGCAGCAGTTACAGAGTAGCTGGACTAAGCTCATTGCAGATTGGCTTGAAAGCGAAGTGCAAGAACTGCTATCTAGCTCTCGGAGAGATTACTACGAATTTCTCATTGATCGATGGAATAGCGTTGATATGAGAGGATTGCATACTCAAGGACCACACCCCCTGAAGCTGGATGATGTCTTTGTAAAGCTCAGTGTTGCTCCAACACCTCTTCGTCAAGTGTCTTCCGACCCTCTTCAAGCCAAATCGTTGCCACCCACTGAACGATATTCTCTCCACGATCTTCTTACTTTAAAACGTTTTGCAGACAAACACCTAGTAATCCTTGGTCCGCCTGGCAGCGGTAAGACTACACTCCTAAAACATACAGTGCTCATACTTGCGAACCGAAAAAAATACCGTCGAATGTCCAGGCTCCCTTATAAGATGCCATTTTTACTCTTACTGCGGGATTGTAGTAATACTCTTAAAGAAAATCCCTCACTTTCTCTTGTTGATGCTGTATATACCGAAGTAAGCCGGTGTAGAAAACCTATGTCAGTAAAGAGAGTAGAAAGCCTTTTAAGGAAAGGAGGTTGCCTCATTCTGCTAGATGGACTTGATGAGGTGGCCGATGAGGAAAAGCGTCGGCAAATGGTGAATTGGGTACAGCTACAGCTGGATAGCTATAGCAATAACCGCTTTGTGATAACCTCTCGTCCCTTTGGCTACCAAGATAACACACTCAATAAAACTACGTTGCTACAAGTTAATCCCTTCACGCCTGATCAAGTCGAACAATTCATCTACAAATGGTTCGCAGCTGATGCATTCCAAAGTACAGAACACAATCAAGACATACAGAAAGCAAAAGAGGATGCAACAAACTTGCTGCAACGCTTACAGAGCACTCCTACGCTCTTTGACTTCGCCGTCAATCCCCTTCTTCTTACTATGATTGCAACTGTCCATAAACACCACGGATCACTTCCAGGTACACGTGCAGACCTCTACGAGGAGATATGCGAAGTGTTCCTAGGAAAACGTCAAGAAGTTAGGGGAGTACAATGGGAATTAAGTCCAGCTCAAAAGCAATCAATCCTTCAGCCTCTTGCTTATTATATGATGGAGAGAGGGATACAGGATATCGAGCTTACTGAAGCGCAAGGAGTCATTAAGAAGCCCTTGAAACGCGTGAACCCACAAATGATGCCAAAGGAATTTTTGCAAATGATCGAACAGAGCAGCGGGTTGCTGTTAGAACGGGAGATCGGTATTTACGGTTTCGCTCACAAGACCTTTCAAGAGTACCTAACCGCTAAACATATGCAAAAGAACGAGCTGGGACAGCTTCTTGTAGATAAGATAGAAAAAGATGAGTGGCATGAGACTATTCGTCTGTACTGCGCGCTAGCGGATGCAACGATCCTTATCATGGTGTGTCTGTCAAGAGAGCCCCTTTCAGTGGAGTTGCTGAAACTAGCTCTGGATTGCAAGCAAGAGGCAAAACAGGTACAACCGGTTGCGGCGGCACGACTTGACACACTCCTTAATCAAGGTGTGGAGCATACCAATCCCGAAATACGACGCGTCGTGGCAGAAACTCTTCTGAAGTGGCGTCTCGATCAAATGGTTGGTCTCAATTATAAAACATATATAGACGTATCGCTCGTGAGTTGTGCAGAATACCAAGTATTTCTCGATGTACAGCAAGCACAGGATCAATATCATCAACCAGATCACTGGACAACGAGTCAGTACCCATCAAGTCAAGGACGCATTCCTATTTTAGGTGTCCGCCCCTCAGACGCCCTTGCATTTTGTGCTTGGTTGACCGAGCATGACTCAGGTACTTGGCACTACAGGCTGCCAAAACCCGAAGAGCTTGAAGGAAACGAGGAGATAACAAATAGACTGGAAACAGGAACTGGATGCTGGACAGCTAAAGGGAAGGAGTTTACCTGGATCGGAAAGGCAGACTTGTCCGAGAGCGTAGTACAAGAGCAATTAGAGAAATCCTTAATCCAAGATTATACCCTCTCACTGAATCCTCCGCTTGACCTTGATCAAGCGAGTGACCGCCTTCTTGTTCTTCTTCTCTCTACCGCCCGTAGTCTTGAACAAACCCTCGACCGTCACAAAGACCTTGTTCGCATCCTCAACACTGCACATAAGAACATCCAAATGCATGAGCGGAGTCTCTCTAAAGAGCTTACTCGTGTTCTCAAAGACGCAAAACATGTAGAGAGTGACTTTGAGTATGCTAAGCAGCGGGTAAGTCCTCTTAAAGCCAAACTACATAGAGTCGAGCAACGCGTAAACGTCCTGGAGTACGAGCGTGAGCAAGCTAGCCAGCAGAAACTTGATTTGACAAGTAAACTTAACAATTTGCCAGAACGGGACCGAGAGAGTGATGTGAAAATCAAGCGAGAACAGGTTCGCAGGCGGGAAGACGACCTCACTATCGAACTCGAACAGGCTCGTAAGCAAGAAAAAGCACTCTTCATCGAGCTAGAACAAGCTAGCCGGCAGGAACAAATAGACGAATTGAAGATGAAACTCCAGCTAGCTCGTAAAAGCATAGACGACGCGAAAAGCAACTATGACCGCTTCCACGCTCGTGCCAATACCTTCTTCAATATTAAACGTTGCATCACGAAAATTACCCCCACCCTTAGCCATTCTCGGGAACTCCATTCTCAAGCTCTTGCCCGTAACCGGGCTCTCAATCTCGACCGGATTCTTGCCAACATCAACAACGCTTTTGAGGTCGCCCCAGTGCATGTTAATGATATAGTACACGCTTATGCGAATGACCTTCTCCAAACTTTGGATCAAGCACAAGATGAGATGCATCTTAGTAACAATGACCTGAGTAACGCCAAGCCTGACGATATCTCTTCCGCTCTTATCAACGCGAGAACGTTAGCAAGGACACTTACTAATAGCCCTTCCAGTGCAAAGGTTCAAGACCTTTCTCATAACCTTAGAGACAATATTACTAGTATTTCTCAATACCGCCCGATTGGAAGAGGACGTTCCACTCTTCATCGTTTCTACATCCGCCACTTTGCAAGAGTACTCACGAATCACCTCTCTTACTGGTCATGGAAAGAATTGTTCTCGCAGGCTAAGCAATTATCATCTCTTTCATCAAAGAGAAGAGAACGTGAGGATGGTGCAGATCAGCACTTGATTAACACCTATCTTGATGCTTATCTGACCTTCGTGATATTAGAAGAACGGGTGAGGGGAACGCTACCTGCATGTGAAGGAATTTTGCTCGTGAAAGAACGCCGTGAGGAAAGCAACGAATTAACTTCCTGAACCGCTTTAATTATATAGTCAAACGACTTAGCAAGCACAACTCCAAATAATTGATCAAGAATTGAGAAGCCAGCTTAAAAAACACCGCTAGCTTCTCAATATTCGTACTCCTATTTTTTCTCTCTTGCTTGAAACCCTTTTCGTCGTATCTCTTTCGGCCCTGGCATTCGCGTTGGAAGATGATCGCCAGGGCTATACTTGCGCTTTTGCGCTTGAATGGTCTCATCATTCATGTGCATATAGTTCTTGACCGTTGTCATGTCCTCATGCCCTAGTAGTTCCTGGAGGCTGAAAGGGTCATTGCCCAACACGAGATACCGAATCGCGAATGAATGACGAAAGATGTGTGGACTGATACGCTTATCCGTAATTCCCGCTCGCTTTTTGATGCGTGCGAACAGCAACGTCACTCCATTCTTTGTGAGAGGGAGACGCGTCTCAGAGAGGAACAGGTGATTTTCACCAGCACTTCCCCACTCTGCTAGCTCTTCGTCTTCTGGTCGGTACCTATCCAGGTAGTAGAGCAAGTTGCGCAAGCAATTATTGCCTAGCGCGACACGACGTTCTTTGGAGCCTTTCCCCGTGACGGTCAGGATGCCATGCTTGCGGTCAAAATCCTCTAACCGCAAGCCGCACAACTCAGAGACCCGTACACCCGTGTCGTAAAAGACCCAGAGAATGGCACGGTTGCGCACAGCGGCACGTTCGGCAATAGGACCTGTTTCGTTCGGAGGTGTGCAGGCCAGCAGGAGCCGCTCGAACTCCTCCGGTTCAATCGTGTGAATAAGCGGCTTCCCGACCTTCGGAAATGTCACCCGATCAAAGGGATTGCTTTCGATAGTTTCGCGGCTCACGAGCCAGTGAAAAAAGGCACGAACTGAACGTGCATAGGTCTGAATGGTGCGTTCACTGCGAACCTTTCCACGACCACCAGGACTTTTGCGCATGTAGGCGAACCAGACGGCGATATCGGGAGAGTCAATCTCGCCCACGAGCGTGATCTCGCGTTCCTCTACAAAGTACTTCCGCATGAGTCCGAGAGCGGTACGGTGCCATTCCAACGTTTTATTGCTATGGTTGCCGCCCTCATGGTCGAGCAAGTAGTCCTCAACAGCACGTTCAATCGTCGTATTCGCCCGGCGGTTGTTCAAGAGGCGTTGTTGCTCTTTCTTGCCCTTTGGCTTTTTCGCAACCGTTTCTTCTTGAACCTCTTGCTGCTTGCGTGCTTCGGCCTGAGCGTCAAGCTTGACGCGCTGGGCAGCGGCGCGTGCATCGGTTACGGTGGAATTCGTTTTCTTGGGTTGTTTGGATACCATTGTTCCTTGTCTCCTTAGTACGTCTTGAACGCCAAGAGACAACCAGACGGTGATGAGGGAGCGAGGCAGGGTGTCGCCTATTTGCGAAGGCAGGGTGTCGCACAAAATCGAGGCAGGATGTCGCTGCACGCCTTTTTGCACAAAACAAAACCGCCACCTTGCTTTCCCTCTCACCGCTTGCTTGTCGCGAAGCGGCCTGTAGTGGGCCTGCAAAGAGACGGTCGACCAAAAAGAGCGGGAGACGGGACTCGAACCCGCGACAGCCTGCTTGGAAGGCAGGAACTGCCAAGAACTCCGCTTGCTTCTTGTACATCGGCCTCCAGAGCGGTTTTACACACTCCGAAGTATCTTTGAGCTACTCTGACATAAGATGTTCCGTCGTTTTTGCTCGCTTTTCTTCTCTTATGCTTGAGCTTATAGTTCCCATCGGCATAAGATGTTGCGAGTATCCGAGGCAGGTGTTCCTTCGTCAGAATGCTCTGAATGCACTTTACTTCACTTTTCCCACGAATTGCGCAACGAGGTAGTAGCAAGAGAGTGACAGCTTGCTGACCGACCATTCCTCTACGTTGAGCCTATTTGCAGAGAAGCGGCGATATGGTAGACTTTTCTGAAAATACCTTGC
>JAABUQ010002369.1_pt1 | contig 37502 bp, 25 predicted proteins | sample 5560001 | NCBI WGS metagenome assembly JAABUQ01 (sample SAMN10711888, study PRJNA513371) | rock metagenome | isolation source: Antarctica rocks | place: Antarctica: Victoria Land, Finger Mt nord | collected 2015-12-18 | reverse complement strand
GAGGCCGGCCTTGAGGGCCTGCCGCTCGTCGTCGGTCAGCGGGCGGACGAAGGTGGGTGGCGTCATGGCCCCGATCTTCGCCCGCCGAGATCCCCTTGCACAAGGCCTTTGTTGAGGCTGCACTAGGCGATCGACCGTCGCTCAACGTGCCAGGACGGACGAGACGCTGGACGGGTTGCTCGCCGGAGCCCGACTCTCGGCACTGACCCCCTCGGGCGTCCAGGGTGCCTTGGCGACCCTCAAGGTCGGGGGTCGGGCCCTCGCGACCTGCAATCACCACCGGGCCGCGATCCGGGCCTTCTCGCGATGGGCCAAGGAAGATGGCCGATTGCGGGATGATCCGACGGCCGGGGTCTCCGGCTACAACGCGAAGGAAGACCGTCGGCACGACCGCCGGACCCTCTCCCTCCCCGAGCTTCGGTCCCTCATCGCGTCGGCCGAGCGGGGTCCGGCCTATCGGACGATGTCCGGCCCGAGCCGGGCCCTCTGCTATCGGGTGGCCGTCGCCACCGGGCTCCGGTACGCGGAGATCGCCAGCATCACCCCGGCCTCTCTCCGTCTGTCGGGGCCGTCGCCGACGGTCAAGGTCGCAGCCGGCTACACGAAGAACGGCGACACGGCCGTCTTGCCCCTGCCCGCCGACGTCGCGGCCGACCTGTCCCGGGCCGTCGCCGACCTCGGGCCCGAGGCCCCCGTCTTCCCCCTCCCCGAGAAGGGGTCGGACATGATCCGGGTCGACCTCGACGCGGCCGGAATCCCCTACCGCGACGCGGCCGGGCTCGTCTTCGACTTCCACGCCCTGCGGTGCCAGTGCGCCACCCTGGCCGACGGGGCGGGGGTCTCGCCCCGCGTCGTCCAGAAGCTCATGCGTCACTCGACGCTCGAACTGACGGGGCGCTATACCCGTCCCCGAGCCCTGGACATCGAGGGGGCGGCCTCATCCCTGCCGAGCCTCCGACCCGAGGCCCCCGACGCGTCGACCCTCGCCGCCACAGGGACCGACGGCGAACGCATCGAGAATCCCTTTGCCCTACATTTGCCCTACTCGGGGGACGGAACAGGGCGGATTCTGGCGGAAGCTGGCGACGGAGGCCCGACCGAGGCCAAGCCGTCGTCCGGCCTTAACCCCTTGTCTGCGTCGGGCTTTGACGCGAATGGTCGGCCCCCGTCGGGGCCTGTCGCGACTAGCGGCGTCCGGACTCGAACCGGAGACCTGCGGATTATGAGACCGCCGCTCTAACCAGCTGAGCTACGCCGCCGCATGGTCGTGCCTAGCGACACGAACAGGATAGGATCATAGCACCCCGGAGTGTCGACTTCAAGGCGGGGCGCCGCCGACATCTACGGCGAGGTCCGACGGGAGGTGAACGGAGATCGACGCGTCGCGCTCCCGAGGGCCGGGGGTCTCGTCCGGCCCTGCCGGCGGCCAGTCCGACTGCAACGGCCGGGCGGAACCGGCGATGCTGGCGGCTCCGGGCTACACGACGGGGGAGGGATTGGGTCTACTGGAGGGGATGTCCCCGCCGGATCGGCCCTCCACCCGGTCGCGGCGCGTCGGCCGCCCCGGGGCGTCGGCGTCCCAGCAACTCCTCGGATCGCCACATGCCTCCTCAATATATCTTCACGATCGAGAAGCTGTCCAAGGCGTACGGCAAGAAGGAAGTCCTCCGCGACATCTGGCTGTCGTTCTACCCGGGGGCCAAGATCGGGGTGCTCGGCGGCAACGGGTCGGGCAAGAGCACGCTCCTGCGGATCATGGCGGGCGTCGACAAGGACTTCATCGGCACGGCTCGGCCGAATCCGGGCGCCACGATCGGCTACGTCCCGCAGGAGCCGACCCTCGACCCGACGCTCGACGTCCGCGGCAACGTCGAGAAGGCCGTCGCGAAGACACGAGGGCTGCTCACCCGATTCGACGCGATCAACGCCCGGATGGGCGAGCCCCTCGAGCCCGACGAGATGGACGCGCTGCTCGAGGAGCAGGCGAAGGTCCAGGACGCCATCGAGGCCGCCGAGGGCTGGGACCTCGACCGCCGCGTCGAGATCGCCATGGACGCCATGCGGCTCCCCCCCGGCGAGTCCGAGGTCGCTACCCTCTCCGGCGGCGAGCGGAGGCGGGTCGCGCTCTGCCAGGTCCTCCTGGAACGGCCCGACGTCCTCCTGCTCGACGAGCCGACGAACCACCTCGACGCCGAGTCGGTCGCCTGGCTCGAGCGGCACTTGCAGGAGTACCCCGGCACCGTCGTCGCCGTCACCCACGACCGCTACTTCCTCGACAACGTCGCCGGCTGGATCCTCGAGCTCGACCGGGGCCACGGGATCCCCTGGGAGGGGAATTATTCGTCCTGGCTCGAGCAGAAGCAGGATCGGCTGGCCGAGGAGGAGAAGACCGAGAGTGTCCGGCGGAAGACCCTCGCCCGCGAGCTGGAATGGGTCCGGATGGCCCCCCGGGCCCGGGTCGCCAAGAACCGGGCCCGGCTCCAGCGGTACGAGCAGCTCGCCTCGCAGGATGGCGAGCGGCGCGACGAGGCGATCGTCCTCCAGATCCCCGCCGGGCCGCACCTGGGAGACCTCGTCGTCGAGTCGCAGGGCGTCAAGAAGGGGTACGGCGACCGGCTCCTGTTCGAGGAGATGACGTTCCGCCTGCCGCCGGGCGGGATCATCGGCGTGATCGGACCCAACGGCGCGGGCAAGACCACCCTCTTCCGGATGATCGTCGGCCAGGAGACGCCCGACGGCGGCTCGCTCCGGGTCGGGGACACCGTCGTCTCGTCCTACGTCGACCAGAACCGCGACACCCTCGCGCCCGAGAACTCGATCTTCCAGGAGATCACCGGCGGGGTCGACCAGGTCGTCCTCGGCAAGCGGAAGGTGCCCGCGCGGGCCTATGTGGCGTCGTTCAACTTCAAGGGGCCCGACCAGGAGAAGAAGGTCGTCCAGCTCTCCGGCGGCGAGCGGAACCGGGTCCACCTCGCCAAGCTCCTCAAGAGCGGCGGCAACCTCCTGCTGCTCGACGAGCCGACGAACGACCTCGACATCGACATGCTCCGCGCCCTGGAAGAGGCCCTCCTCGACTTCGGCGGCTGCGCCGTGGTGATCAGCCACGACCGATGGTTCCTCGACCGGATCGCCACCCACATCCTCGCCTTCGAGGGGGACAGCAAGGTCGTCTGGTGCGACGGCAACTACCAGACCTACGAGGCCCAGCGCAAGGAGCGGCTCGGTATTGAGGCCGACCAGCCACACCGGATCCGGTACAAGTCGCTCACCCGCTAGAGCCAGGCCCTGACCGGGACGGAGGAGGCCCCATGTCCGAGGACCGGGACGAGATCCTCCGCGTCGATTCCACGGGCGGGGTCGTCCGGCTGACCCTGGATCGACCGTCCTCGCGGAACGCCCTCTCGACGGCCCTGATCGGTCGGCTCGTCGCGGAGTTCGCCCGGGTCGCGGCCGACCGATCGGCGCGGGCGGTCGTGATCGCGGCGACCGGGCCCGTCTTCAGCGCCGGGCACGACCTGGCGGAGATGCTCGGGAGGTCCGAGGACGACTACCGGGCGATCTTCGCCGGCTGCTCGGCGATGATGCGGTCCATCCGAGCCCTCCCGGTCCCGGTGGTCGCGCGGGTGCAGGGGCCGGCGCTGGCGGCGGGCTGCCAGCTCGTCGCGGCGTGCGACCTCGCCGTCGCGGCCGAGTCGGCCACGTTCTCGACCCCCGGCGTCAGGATCGGCCTGTTCTGCACGACGCCGATGGTCCCGATCGTCCGCGCCGTGCCCGCCAAGGCCGCGATGGAGCTGCTCCTGACCGGCGAGCCGATCGCGGCGGCGCGGGCCCGGGACCTCGGCCTGATCAACCGGGTCGTGCCGGCCGAGGTCCTCGACGCCGAGGTCGATCGCCTGCTCGCGCCGATCCTGGCGGCGAGCCGCGAGGTCGTCCGGATCGGCAAGGCGGCCTTCTACGAGGGGCTCGGGCTCGACGAGGCGACGGCCTACGACCGGGCGACCGCCACCATGGTCGCCAACGCCCGCCTCGACGTCGCCGCCGAGGGGATCGGGGCCTTCCTCCAGAAGCGCCGGCCGTCCTGGCCGGTCGACGAGTCGACGCGCGGAGAGGGTGCCTGACCATGCCGATCCGGGGCTTCGACGACCTCTTCCGCGCCGCCGACGCGAGGGCGACGCGCCCGGTCGTGGCCGCGGCCGGCGGGGCCGACCCGACGGTGATCGGGGCGCTGCGGATCGCCGCCGACCGGGGCTGGGCCTCCCCCCTGCTCGTCGGGCCGGGGGCCGAGATCCGCGCGACCGCCGAGGCGGCCGGGATCGGGCTCGACGGCCTGGCGATCCTCGACGCCGCCGCGGGCGCGATGGCCGCCGCGGCGGTCGACGCCGTCCGGTCGGGCCGGGCCGCCCTGCTGATGAAGGGACGGATCGGCACGCCGACCCTGATGCACGCCGTCCTCGACCCCGAGACCGGCATCCGTCGCGAGGGCCGGGTGGTCGGCCAGGTCGTCCTGGTGGAGATCCCGGGCCACGGCCGACGCTTCCTGCTGACCGACACCGGGATCGGCGTCCGTCCCAAGCTCGCCTCGAAGATCGACCTGATGCGCGGGGCCGTCGCGATCGCCCGGTCGCTCGGCGAGGACCGGCCCCGGGTCGCCCTGATGGCGGCGACCGAGGCCGCCAATGCCGCGATGCCCGAGACCCTGCACGCCGCCGAGCTCCAGCGCCGCAACGAGGCGGGCGAGTTCCCCGAGTGCCGGGTCCAGGGCCCGCTCTCGTTCGACCTCGCCTACGCCCCCGACGCCGCCGACAAGAAGCGGGTCGTCGGCCCGGTCGTCGGCGCCGCCGACGTCATGATCTTCCCCGACCTCCTCTCGGCCAACCTGACCGTCAAGGCGATCATGTACACGTCCGAATGCCGCTTCGGCGGGATCCTGATGGGCACGACCGCCCCGGTCGTCTTCATGTCGCGGTCCGACACCGTGGACACCCGGCTCCGCTCGCTGGCCCTGGCCCTGGCGGCCGGGGGGGCGTCGGGGACGTCCGGGGCCTGAGATTTCTTGACCCTGTGAGGGGGATGACGATGGCCACGGCCGCCGCGTCGACCGCCGAGATGACGCTCGCCGACCTGCTCGACCGGTTCGGCCCGATCCCGATCCGGCGGATTCGCCAGGACCCTGCCCCGGGCTCGGCGACCGAGGAGGATGTCGTCGCGATCGGGGCCCGCGAAGGCCGGCTGTACGAACTGATCCACGGGATCCTGCTGGAAAAGACGATGGGGTATCTCGAATCCGAGCTGACGGTCCAGATCCTCATCCTGCTCGGGCTTTTCGTCCGCGAGCGCGGGCTGGGGATCGTCACCGGTCCCGACGGCCTGATGCGGCTCGCGCCGGGCTTGGTCCGCATCCCCGACGTCGGCTTCGTCTCGTGGGCCCGGCTCGGCCATCGCCGGCCGCCCGAGGCCCCGATCGCCCCCTTCGGCCCCGAGCTTGCCGTCGAGGTGCTGAGCCCGGGAAACTCGAAGAAGGAGATGGCCGACAAGCTCGACGATTACTTCGCCTCGGGTGCCCGGCTCGTCTGGTACATCGACCCGCGGGCGGGGACCGTGACCGTCCATGAGGCACCGGGGCGGGCGACCGTCCTCCGGGGCGAGGATCTGCTGACCGGCGGCGAGGTCCTGCCGGGCTTCGAGATCGCCGTCGCCGCCCTGCTCGCGCTGCCCGAGCCCCCGCCAGCGGGCGAGCCCCGGGGCTGATCTCGAAGAGAGTCGCGGGGATCGGCCGGGCCGTAAGGCGCGCACACCACTCGGAGCTTGATGGCCGGTGCGCGGGCCGTTAGTCTGGGGACCCTCTCCCCTCCCCTCGCGAGGCAGCCATGATGACGCCATTCCGGTCGCTGATCGTCGTCGCCGTGACATCCTGCTGCTGCGGGTCACTCGTCGAGGCGGCGGACCCGCCCACGCTCGGGTCGCCCGACGGCCGCCTGCGGGTGACGTTCCGGCTCGACGAGCGGGGTCGGCCCGGCTTCGACGTGGCGTACCGCGACCGGCCGGTCGCCGCCGGGACGCTCGGGCTGGAATTCGCCGGGTCGGGGCCGCTCCGGGAGGGGATGAAGGTCGTCGACGCTCGCCGGAACCGTCGCGACGAGTCGTATCCGATCCCCGTCGGCAAGGCATCCTCGGCGCGGGACCGGCACAACGAGCTGGTCGTCTCGCTGGAGGAGGCGGCCCCGCCGCGTCGTCGGCTCGACCTCGCCTTCCGCGCCTTCGACGACGGCGTCGCCTTCCGCTACCTGATCCCGGGCGGCGGGCCGATCGGCGACTTCGTCCTCGCCGATGAGCTGACCCGGCTGTCATTCCCGGGCGACCCGCAGGGAAGAGTCCTGCCCCTGAAGAACTACACCACCTCGTATGAGAACTACTACGAGACGTTGCGCCCCTCGGCCATCGGTCCGGATCGGCTGATCGGGCTGCCACTGCTGCTCGGGGGCGACAAGGGTCGGGCCTGGATCGCCGTGACCGAGGCGAACCTGACCGACTACGCCGGGATGTACCTCGCGGGCGTCGCGGGTGAGCCGGGGACGCTCGCCGCCAGGCTCTCGCCGCTGCCGGGCCGGTCGGACCGGGCCAAGGTGATCGGCAAGGCGCCGTTCGCCTCGCCGTGGCGGGTGCTGATGGTCGCCGACGACCCGGGCCGGCTGCTGGAGTCGAACCTGGTCTTCCACCTCAGCGACCCGTCGGCGATCGCCGACACCTCGTGGATCAGGCCGGGCAAGACGACCTTCCCCTGGTGGAACGGCTACGTCCTCGAAGGGGTCGACTTCGTGCCGGGCGTGAACACCGCCACGATGAAGCATTACATCGACTTCTGCGCCGAGCAGGGCATCCCGTACCACTCGCTCGACGGGCTGGACATCGCCTGGTACGGCGGCCCGATCGACCCGCAGGGCCCGACCGACATCACCAAGGCCGCGCCGTCGATCGACCTGCCGGAGCTCCTCCGGTATGCGAAGGTGAAGGGGGTCCGGCTCCGCCTCTGGATGCACTGGAAGGCGCTCAAGCCGCAGATCGACGAGGCCTTCGCGCTCTACGAGGCGTGGGGGATCGAGGGGGTGATGGTCGACTTCATGGACCGCGACGACCAGGAGATGGTCCGGTTCTACCGCGAGATGGCCGAGAAGGCCGCGAAGCACCGCCTGACGCTCACGCTCCACGGGGCCTACAAGCCGACCGGGATGGAGCGGACCTGGCCGAACGTCCTGAATCACGAGGCGGCGCTGAATCAGGAATACAACAAGTGGTCCGGGCCGGGCGGGCGCGGGACCCCGCCGGCGCACAACCTCGACATCGCCTTCGTCCGGATGCTCGCCGGCCCGCTCGACTATCATCAGGGCGGGATGCGGAGCGTCCTGCCCGAGGATTACCGCCCGCGCGACAAGGCCCCGCTCGTCCAGGGGACCCGGGGCCACCAGCTGGCGATGTACGTCGTCTACCAGAACCACCTGCCGATGCTGGCCGACTACCCGGCCGCCTATCGCGGCCAGCCGGGGCTGGAATTCCTCACCCGAGTCCCGACGACCTGGGACGAGACGCGGGTCCTGCTCGCCGAGCCCGGCCGCTGTCTCGCGATCGCCCGCCGGAAGGGGGATGCCTGGTACCTCGGAGGGATGACGGCGACCGAAGGGCGGGAGCTGGCCCTGCCGCTGGGCTTCCTGGGCGACGGTCGGTTCGAGGCCGACCTCTCCCTCGACGATCCGGCCGGCGGCCCGACCGCCGTCGCCCGCCGGAAGCAGGCCGTCTCGGCGGTCGACACGCTCCGGGTCGCGATCCCTCGCGACGGCGGCTTCGCGGGGCGGCTGGTGCCGTCGGCCCGATGACCGGATTCAGCCGACCTCGGGCAGCGACCAGGGGGACCGAGACGGGCGCGAGAGCATCGCCTGGGCCTCGGCGTCGCCGACGATCGCCTCGCGGGCCGGGTCCCATTCGACCTTCCGGCCGAGCCGGAGCGCGATGTTGCCGAGGTGGCAGACGGTCGCCGATCGGTGGCCGATCGCCACGTCGGCGACCGTCGGCCTGCGCGCCTTGATCCCGTCGATCCAGTCGGCCGCGTGCGATTTGCCGGCCGTAGTCGGCGCGCCGTCGGCGAGGGCCTGCCTGAGGATCTCGGGCGGGTCGGACTCGATCTGACCGCGGGTGACGAACAGGGTGCCCGACCGGCCGCGGAAGGTCACCCCCTCGCGGTACCGCTGGCCGCACGAGACGGCCGGGCCGTCGGCGTAGGTGTAGGTCAGGTCGAACGTGGCGGGGACCTCGAACCACTTCCGGGGGTGATACGCGGCCGTCCCCTCGACGGCGGCCGGGCCGGAGTCGTCGCGGCCGAGGGCCCACTGGACGATGTCGAGGTGATGGGCGCCCCAGTTCGTGAGCTGGCCGCCGGAGTAGTCCCAGAAGAACCGGAAGTCGTAGTGGACCCGGTGGGCGTTGTAGGGCCGGACCGGGGCGGGCCCGAGCCAGAAGTCGTAGTCGAGGCCGGGCGGGGCGGACGAGTCGGCGACCGCCGGACCCCGGAAGTTCACGCCCGGGAGGCCGACCTCCACCCGATCCACGTCGCCGATCGCCCCCGACCGGACGAGGTCGCGGGCGAGGCGGAACCTCGGGTCGGACCGCTGCTGGCTGCCGGTCTGGACGATCCGCGCCGACCTCCGCGCGGCCGCGACCATCGCCCGTCCTTCGGCCACGGTCAGGCCCAGCGGCTTCTCGCAGTAGACGTCCTTGCCGGCCTCGCAGGCGAGGACGGTGGCCAGGGCGTGCCAGTGGTCGGGCGTGGTGACGACGACGGCGTCGATGTCCTTGCGGTCGAGCAGCCTCCGGAAGTCGCCCGACGCGTCGCAGGGCTTGCCGCCGCCGACCATCTCGACGACCGCCTTCGCCCGCGCCAAACGGCCCGCATCGACGTCGGCGACCGCCACGACATCCCCGAGGAAGGCCCGGAGGTTGTTCATCCCCTGGTTGCCGACCCCGATCATCCCGACCCGGACCCGCTCGCTCGGCGGGATGGCCCTCGCCCGCCCGATCGAGCCGAGGAGGCCGAGCCCGGCGGCGCCGGCCTGGAAGAAGAACCGGCGGCGGCCGGGATGGCTGGGACCTGCATGAATCAAGGGGCGCTCCGTCGCGGGCGGGCTTCGATCGACTCGCATCCAGCCATTATTTGATGAAGAGACGCCCGACCAGCCTTCAACGGCGAGACGGGATGGGACGAGACCTTGCCGAATCTTAACACATCGGTCACGTCACGAGAAGATCCGCGCCGGGTCGACCCGGCCTCCGATGGACCGCCCCGGACGCGCCCGGACGCGACTTCAACCAGGCGCGTAGTTCGCGGGCGAATGAGGGCGATCGTAACAGCGTCCGCCTCATGACATCGCTTCGCGGATCAACTCTTCCGCGGTCATCGCCCGCCACCAGTCGAGCCGGCCCGGGTCACTCCCCCGCATCGATCCAGCGGGCCAGGGCCGCCGGGTCGGCCCCGGCCTCGTCGATCCGGAGCATGCCCGCCGCGTCGGCCAGGGCGTAGGACTTGACCGGCCAGGCCTTGGCGAAGCCCGCCGGGGCCCGCGCGATCCAGAGGGGGTCGGGGGAGGTGAGCGCGGCGGCGACCTTCAGGCCGCCGAAGCCGAGGACGCCGGGGAGGTCGAGGCCGGCGGGGACGGGGGCCGAGCCGTCGCCGTGGTCGAAGCCGTCGAGGTCGATCGCCGTCCGGGCCAGGCCGGTCAGGGCGGGGCGGGCGAGGAGGGCGAGCGGGCCGGCCTCGCCGAGGGCGACCAGGCTCACCTCGCGGAGGTCCGGGCGGGACTTCGCCCAGCACAGGACCGTGGCGAGGTCCTGGGCGCGGTCGGCGGCGAGCGACGGGTTGTAGGTCTCGTAGTGGGCGACCCGGCGGCGGGCCGTCGCGGGCCGCTCCGCGTCGATCGACTCGCCGACGAACAGCGGGTCGAGGCCGATGACCGTCTGGCCCCGCTCCAGCAACGCCGTCACGACCGCGATCGGGGCGCCGTCGACGCCGACCAGGCCGGCCTTGCCCCGCGCGGTGAAGACGACCGTCGCGCGGCCCCCGGGCCGCTTCGGGTCGAGCCGGACGACCGGGACGCGGTCGCCGGCCGAGGTCCGGGTGACGACGACGTGGGCGACCCTCGTCCCGTCGCGGTCGGCCCGGCGGACGTCGGCCGTCGAGAGGTCGGCCGGGGGGGGCTCGACCAGACCGACCCGGACCCGGAGCGCCGTCGTCAGCAGGCCCCGTCCCGCCTCCCACGGGGCGGCCACCGTCGTCGGGGCGAGCTTATCGAGCGCCCGGCCCATCAGGTGGACCAGCTCGGTCTCGAGCTGCGCCGGGGTCTTGGCGGCGGCGGGGGCGGGGCGGTCCTTGCCGAAGGTCCGGAGGTCTTCGGGGCTCTCGACCTTGAGGTCGCCCTCGACCGTCGAGGCCGGGTCGTCGATCCCGACGAGCCACTTGCCCATGAACGCATAGACGGCGTTCCGGCTGGTCCGGTTGTAGTTGTGCGGGAAGTCGAACTTGTCGGCCGAGAGCCGCTCGGGCGTGCCGAGCAGGCCGTAGATCCGGCCGAGGGTCGGGTACTCGACGGTCATCGTCTCGTCGGTCCAGTCGTCGGCCCCGACGAGCTTCATCGGCCTCGGGGCCGTCAACGCGGCGATCTCGACGTTGTCGGTGCCGATCCGGAGCCCCGCGCAGTTCTCGCAGAGGCACCCCCCCTGCATCTTGTGCGAGACCATGACCACGGGTGCCGACACCTTGATCCGCGGATCGATCGCGGTGAGGATGATCGTCTGCGTCCCGCCGCCGGACTCGCCGGTGCAGCCGACCCGGGCCGGGTCGACGTCGGGCAGGGTGACGGCCCAGTCGAGGGCCCGGATGCTGTTCCAGGTCTGCAAGGTCATCAGGCTCAGGCCCCATCGGCGGAGCCGGTCGTTCAAGAACTCGTGGCCGAACGGCTTGCTGTCGTTGTAGCCGACCATGTCGTACATGAACACGACGCAGCCGAGCCGCTTCGCCCACCAGACGCACCGGGCCTGGACGTCGGGGTTCACGCGGCCGTCGGCGTGGTGGCCGTGCGGGCAGAGGACCAGCGGGAGCCGGCCGGCCTTGCCCTTGGGCCGGTAGAGGTTGCCCGAGAGGGTGAACCCCGGGAGGGTCTCCAGGACGACCTTCTCGATCGTGTAGCCGTCGCGGTCGAGCTTGCCGAAGACCTGCGGGTTCAGCTCGGTCTTCGGGAACATCGGCCAGAGCCCGAGCGCGATGAGCAATTGCTCGCGGACATGCCCCGCGCGGTCGAGCCAGGCCTGCCTCGTGCTGGGGGGACGGAAGTTCGCCCCCTCGTCGCGGGTCCGGACGGCCGTGCGACGGGGGTCTGGGACGGGGTCGATCGCGTCGAGATGGCCGCGGACGAGGTCGGTCACGGGGCCGAGGTCGGGCCTCGGATCGGTCGTGAAGGCGAGCAAGGCCGGGACGGCCGGGGCGGGCGGCGCGGGGGTCCCGTTGGCCTTCGTCGTCGACGATTCGGGCTTCGGGGCGGCTCCGGGAGCATCGGCCGCGAAGGTCCGGAGCTTGAGGGGTGTGGCGGGATCGTAGGGGATCTGCCCGATCGCGCTCCAGTCCGGCCGATCGCCCGCGCCCGCCACGCCGGACCGGAAGACGAGTGTCGGCCCGTCGGCCTTCATCGACCAGCCGGCCCTCGGCGGGGCCCAGGCCCAGACCTGATAGGTGCCGGCCCTCGGGAGGGCGAGGCCGGGGGCGTCCGGGGCGGAGGCCGCGGCGAAGTCGCTCGCGGTGACGACGCGGATGGCGGCCGGCTCGTCGCCGGACGCGTGCCCGGCGATCGCGGCGACGAGGAGGGCGGCCCGGGCCAGGTTCGCGAGGGGGAGCGGGGTAGACGTCATGGCGCGGTGATCTCTCGAGCGTGATGGGTCCGGTCGGTCGGGCGGGGGCGACGGGCCGCCGGGCCCTTGCCGGCCCCCGCGCTGGATGTTAAGACTGGCCGTCCGGGATTGCGAGCGAAAACCGCCCCCTCCCCTCTCCCGCCCGAGGCGACGGCCCGCGGCCGAGTCCGGCCCTCCCGGACGGTCCTCGACGCGTCCCGGTCGATCGCATCCGTCCGCCCTCCCATCCGGCCCGGCGGGCCTCCCCCCGCCTCGTCTCATCCTTCCCGTCCTCGCCGCGCCCGCCGATCCACCCCCGGGAGCCTCGCCCATGCCGGCCCTGCCTCGCCTCGTCAGGCCCAAGCCCGCGGCGGTCGCCCTCGCCGCCGCGATCACCGTCGCCCTCGCGGCCCTGCCGCTCCGGTCGGCCGACTTCCGGCTCGACTATCAGCCCGCCGCCTATGCGATCCGCGGGGCCGACGTGGTCATCTCCCCCGGCCGGACCATCGCGGGGGGCACCGTCGTCGTCCGCAAGGGGGTGATCGAGGCCGTCGGGCCCGCCGACGCGGTGAAGATCCCCTACGACGCCGAGACGATCGACGGCAAGGGGCTCACCCTCTACGCCGGCTTCATCGACCTGTATACGACCCTCGGCCAGGCCCCCGGCGGGACCCGGTCGCTCGTCGGCGCGGGGCGGACCGTCAAGTATGCCGACTATGCCCTGCCGAGGACCCCGCCCGACAACCGGAACGGGATCACCCCCGAGTTCGAGGTCTCGACCGTCCTCGACCTCAACGACGCGACGGCCGACGAGCGCCGGAGGCTCGGCTTCACCGACCTCGTCGCCGCCCCCGCCGGCGCGATCGCGACGGGCCAGTCGGCGGTCGTCAGCCTCAGCGGCCTCACCAGGCGCGAGTCGATCGTCAAGAGCCCGCTGGCGCTGCACATCGCCCTGGCGACGCCGTCCGCCCCGACCGTCCCCCTGCCCCAGGGCGACCCCGACGAGGCCCCCGCCGTGGCCATGCGACGGTTCCGGGCGATGGGGGCCCTCGGCTACCCGACGGCCCTGATGGGGGTCGTCGCCCACCTCCGCCAGGCGATGCTCGACGCCGACCACGCCCACACCCTCGACGCCTACTACGAGGCCAGGGGGGGCGAGCGGCCCGCCTTCGACCCGGCGCTCAAGGCCCTGTACCTGGCCCGGACCAGGGCCCTGCCCGTCTGGTGGGAGGCCAACACCCGCGACGAGATCCACCGGGCCCTCGACCTCGCCGCCGAGTTCGGCACGACCGCCGTCATCCTCGGCGGGCGCGAGGCCGGCAAGGTCGCCGACCGGCTCAAGGCCGAGAACATCCCGGTCGTCCTCCGCCTCGACTTCCCCGACGAGCCCAAGGTGCCGACCGAATCCGATTATGCAGCGAAGTCGGAGGCCGACCGAGACGAGCCCCTCCGCGTGATCGCCGACCGGGCCGCGCGCTGGAAGGAACGGGCCGGGACGGCCGGGTCGCTCGCCAAGGCCGGCGTCCGGTTCGCGTTCGCGACCGACGGCGTGGCCAAGGCCGAGACCTATCCGGCCCAGGTCCGCAAGGCGATCGCCGCGGGCCTGTCGAAAGACGCGGCCCTCGACGCCCTGACCCGACGCGCCGCCGAGATCGCCGGCCTCGACCGCCGGCTCGGCACGATCGAGGTCGGCAAGCTCGGCCACCTCGTCGCCATGACCGCCCCGTTCGACGACGCCAAGGCCAAGGTCCGCTACGTCCTCGCCGACGGCGTCAAGTTCGACATGGAGAAGCCCGGCCCCGCCTCCAGGAAGAAGGACGCCGAGAAGGGCCGCGGCCCCGCCGGCAAGCCGGACGACGAGGCCCCGGCCGACAAGGAGAAGACTCAGGCCAAGGTCGCCGAAGTCGCCAGGAACATCACCCCCGAGGACCGGGCCAACCCCGTCCCGACCCCCAAGGACGAGCCCGCCCAGCCGAAGCCGGCCCCCGACGCGAAGGTCGCGAAGGCCGACGAGCCGAAGTCGAAGCCGGCCGAGCCGAAGGAGGCGAGGCCGAAGGACGAGGCCCCGAAGGCCCCGTTCGTCGACGTCGCCTCCGAGGTCGAGTCCGACCGGGTGCCGGCGATCAAGACCGGCGGCAACGTCCTGATCCGGGATGCCGTGATCCTGACCGTGACCCGGGGGACGATCCCCCGGGGGTCGATCCTGATCAGGGACGGCAAGATCGCCGCCGTCGGGCCCGACCTGAAGGCGCCCGAGGGGACGGCCGTGATCGACGCGGCGGGGCTCGTCGCCATGCCCGGGATCATCGACACCCATTCGCACATGGCGGTCGCCGGGAGCGTCAACGAGTTCAGCCTGTCGATCGTCCCCGAGGTCCGGGTCAAGGACGTGGTCACGGGCGAGGACGAGGGGGTCTTCCGGGCCCTGGCGGGCGGGACGACGTCGGCCCGGCTGCTGCACGGGTCGGCCAACACGATCGGCGGCCAGGACGCCGTGGTCAAGCTCAAGCCCGACGTCGCCGGCCGCGAGATGATCATCCGCGAGGGGCCGCAGGGAGTGAAGTTCGCCCTCGGCGAGAACGTCACCCGACGCTCCGGCCGGTTCCCGAACACGAGGATGGGCGTCGAGGCGGTCATCGAGCGCGCCTTCGACGAGGCCCGCGCCTACAAGGCCGAGTGGGAGCGCCACGGCGCCGGCAAGTCCCGCGGCGAGACGACCCCGCCCCCGCGCCGCGACCTCCGGCTCGAGGCCCTCGCCGGCATCCTCGATGGGTCGATCAAGATCCACAGCCACTGCTACCGGAACGACGAGATCCTGATGCTCCTGCGCGTCGCCTCGAAGAACGGGGTCCGGGTCCAGTCGCTCCAGCACGTCCTCGAAGGCTACAAGGTGGCCGCCGAGATCGCCGCCCACGGCGCCAGCGCCTCGACCTTCTCCGACTGGTGGGCCTACAAGGTCGAGGCTTACGACGCCATCCCGCACAACGCCGCCCTGCTGACCCAGGCCGGGGCGACCGTCTGCATCAAGTCCGACAGCGAGGAGCTGGTCCGGCACCTCTACCTCGAGGCCGCCAAGATGGTCAAGTACGGCGGGGTGACCGAGGCCCAGGCCCTCGCCATGATCACGATCAACCCCGCCAAGGAGCTGGGGCTGGACGGCCGGCTCGGCTCGATCGAGGTCGGCAAGGACGGCGACATCGCCCTGTTCAACGCCCACCCGCTCGACGGCTTCGCCCGCTGCGAGCTGGCGCTGATCGAGGGCGAGGTCCGGTTCCACCGCAAAGGTCCCGACGGCAAGCCGGGCAAGGCCCGACCCGGCGACCACGCCGCGATGCCCGCCGCGCCCGCCCGGTCGAAGGTGCTCGACCTGATGCCCGACGCCTCGGGACGTTATGCGATCACCGGGGCGACGGTCCATCCGGTGACCGGCCCCGAGATCGTCGAGGGGACGATCCTCGTCGAGGCCGGCAAGATCGCCGCGGTCGGCGGCCCCGACCTCCGGGTCCCGTCGGGCGTGGCCATCGTCGACGCGAAGGGCCTGGACGTCTGGCCCGGGATGGTCGACGCGGGCGGGGCGCTCGGCCTGTTCGAGATCTCCAGCCTCCAGGAGACCCAGGACTCGGCCGACTCCGCGCAGTACCAGCCCGAGCTGCGGGCGAGCACCGCGCTGCACCCGGACAGCGAGATCCTGCCCGTGACCCGGGCCAACGGCGTGCTCTCGGCGTTCGTCCAGCCGGCCGGCGGCGTGATCTCGGGCCAGGGGTGCGTCATCGACCTCGACGGCTGGGTGCCGACCGACCTGGTCGTCCTCGACCGCGCGGGCCTCTCGGTGGCGATCCCCGCGTTCACCCCGGTCAACCCCGACGCCCTCCGTCGCCGGTCCCCCTTCGGACCGCCCCCCGAGGCCGACCCCAACGCCCGCCGCAAGGAGGCGATCGAGGGGATCAAGGACCAGTTCCGCCAGGCCCTCGCCTACGACCAGGTCCGGTCCGCCGCCGCGGCCGACCACGCCCCCGCCCCCGGCCCCGACCCGAGGCTCTCGGCGCTCGTCCCCTACGCCAGGGGGGAGAAGCCGGTCGTCTTCCGGGCGAACCGGCGGGCCGAGATCCTCGACGCGATCGCGATCGCCAGGGACCTGAAGCTCAAGGCGATCGTCTCGGGCGGGGCCGACGCCTGGAAGGTCGCCGGGTCGCTCAAGGCGGCCAATATCCCGGTGATCGTCGCCGGCACGCTCTACACGCCGATCACGCCGACCGACCCCTACGACGCCCCGTATGCCAACCCCGCGCGGCTGCACGAGGCGGGCGTGACCTTCGCCATCCGGTCGTCCGCCTCGGGCGACCAGGGGACCTCGGCCCGCAACCTTCCCTACGAGGCCGCGACGGCCGTCGCCTACGGCCTGCCCGAGGCCGAGGCCCTGAAGGCCGTGACGATCACCCCGGCGCGGCTGCTCGGGGTCGACGCGCAGCTCGGCTCGATCGAGCCCGGCAAGCGGGCGAACCTGGTCATCACCGCCGGCCACATCCTCCGGCCGACGACCGAGGTGAAAGGCCTCTTCCTCGGCGGCAAGCCCCTCGCCCCCGAGAGCCGCCACACCCGGCTCTACGCCAAGTTCCGGCGCCGGCTCGCCGAGATCAAGGCCGGCACCGCGAAGCTCGGCATCGAGCCCGCCGACAACGCCAGCACCAAGGAGCCGACCCGCCCCACTCCGCCCCCGACCACCCCGGCCGGAGGCGCCTCGGGAAACTTGCGCTGAGGATCGGCCCCCGGGCCGCGGGGTCGGCAGACGATCGGGATGTCATCGAGAGCCGGCCCCGATCGGGGTGTCTGGCGGCAGGATAGTCGCCATCCTCCCGGTCGGGCCGGACTCTTATGCGACGACCATCGAGTGAATTTTATGATCACATTTTCGTTTGACGGGGATTACCATACGGCGTTGGCCCGCTTGTTCGAGGCGGACCAGGACGGTCATCTGCGTTTCGGGTGGACCGGGCTCAGCTTACGACCCGCCGGGCACGACGACATCCTCGCGGGACCGGTGCGGTTCCGCGACTACATTATGGAGGGCTTTCTCGTCTACAACGTCCAGGCCGAGGATTTGAGGCCGGGCTGTCGGCTTAGCATCCGAGGCGAGGGATCGAATCGCGATCAATACATCCGTCACCAGGTGCGGCACTACATCACGGCGGCAGGGCTGACCATCAACGCCGAATCCGAAGACTGAACTCGATCAGTCGCGAGGGCCGGTGCGCTTCGATGCGATCCAGACCTCGCAGAATTCACGAACTCCCGGAATGTCAGCTACCGACAACACGCCAAGCTCCATCCCGAGGGCGTCCCCGAGGCGGGACGATTGTCGAGGGGACCAGCGATCACGCCGCCGTGCTCGTCTCCGGCAGCTTCCCGTCGCGCTCGAGCCGCCTGTACAGCAGGTACGAGAACACGATCGGCCAGACGATCGCGGGCACCAGGGGGATCAGGGCGGCCCCGATCGGCAGGCCCGAGACGGTGATCAGGAGGCCCGCCAGGCCCGAGCCGACGAACCACCAGGCTGCGATCCGATGAGTGTCGGACCAGACCCGGTCGCTGGCGAGCGTCCAGGGCGTCCGGACCCCGAGGTACAGGTTCCGCTTGATCTTCCCCAGGACGTTGCCCACCAGCGCCAGCATCAGCATGAGCCCGCCGACCATCGCCCGCCCCACGTCGACCCTCGGCACCAGCGCGGCCCGGAGCGTGACGGCGTGCAGATAGCCGAACAGCGCGATCGTCAGGACCATCACGGACAGGTACGCCGACTGCGTCCGGTCGAGGTCGAACGGCCGGGGCGAGAGGAAGGGCAGGAGGGCGAACATCCCGAGCAGGCCGAGCATCAGCCCCGGCAGGAGCCAGGCCATGCTCCGCGGGCCCCGGCCATCGACCTCGCCCCGGAGGTTCCAGTGGGTCGGGATCTGCCCGGGGAGGTCGGGGTAGTACCACGCGGTCGCGGCGAAGGCCGCGACGATCAGGGACAGGGCACAGGCCCAGTAGAGCCGGTTCGTCCGCGACATCATCCCTTCCCGCCCGGCCGGGCGCGGCCTCCGAACAGGTCCCAGATCCGCGCCGCGACGTCCTCGACGACGGTCGTGTTCAGCGCGTAGTAGATCTGCTGCCCCTCGCGGCGGCTCCGGATCAGGTCCGCCTTCTTGAGCACGGCGAAGTGGTGCGAGACCGAGGGCTTGGTCATCGCGAAGTGGTCGGCGAGCTCCCCCGCCGTCCGCTCGCCCGTCGAGAGGAGCCGGAGCACCTCGCGACGGGTCGGGTCCGACAATGCCTTGAACACCTGGTCCACGCCGCCCCCTCGCTCGCTCGATCGTCCACGCCGGTATCTTCGCGCGCCAAGGCCCGATATTTCGATGGCGGTCTAACATGAGGGCCAGGAGCCGCGGGATTCGGGGGCGCGTTCGCCGGCGAGTCGGCCGATGATGCCAGGATGTCCCCCGGGTCGTCCACGACTCGGAGCCCTGCTCCTCCCCCGGGCCTCACGGGGCGAGGTCGGCCTCGGCCGGGTCGACCGCGACGATCGCCAGGCCGAGCCGGTCGGCCAGCGCGATCACCTCGGGCCCGTCGATGACGATCGTCCGGTCGGCCTCGATCGCCAGCACCTTGGCCCCGGCCCTGCCCAGGTTCTCGACCGTCGCCACGCCGACCGTCGGCACGTCGAACCTCATGTCCTGCTGGGGCTTGGCGACCTTGACGAGCGTCCACCCGCCGGCCCGGCAGAGCGTCCCGGCGCGCTCGATGCAGCGGTCGGTCCCCTCGATCGCCTCGACGGCGATCGCGGCCCGCTCCTTCACCGCGACCGACTGGCCGACGTCGAGCCGGCCCATCGCCTTGGCCAGGCCCCAGCCGAACTCGACGTCCTGCCACTCGGCCTCGGTCGGCCGACGACGGGTGAGGATCCCCTTCTTCACGAGCAGCTCCGGGCAATAGTCGAGGGCCGACGCGAACGCGATCCCGTCCCGCTCGAACTCGGCGATCACGCCCAGCAGGATCGAGTCGTCGCGCTTGTCGGCCCGGAGCGAGCCGTACCACATCCGGAACATCCGGTAGTCCGGCATCAGGCGCACCACCCGCATCGGGGTGTACATCACGTTCTTCGTGACCTTCCCCGCCATGACCACCCGGCGGACCCCCCGTCGCTTGAACGACCGGATCATCCCGCCGAGCTTCGTCACCCCCACGACCTCGAACGAGTCGCAGAGGTTGGCCAAATCCCCCGTCGCCTCGTACCGGACGCCGACGCAGGCGACTCGCAGCCCCTGCCGCCGCGCGGCCTCGGCGAAGAGGATCGGGAACCGGCCGCTGCCGGCCAGCAGGCCGATCGGCGCGGCGGGGTCGGACCCCTCGGGCTGGGCCCGCCGTCGCCTGCGGCCCGCGGTGCTGGAGAGGAGCGCCATGCCTTGTCCCTCGGCGACAGTCAGTAGCCCGTCGGGTCGTCGGCGTCCGGGGCATCGGGGCCGGGGTTCGACGCGAGGGCGGCGACCTGCGCGGCCAGCTCGCGGAGGGCCTTGTGCATCTCGGGGAGCCGCGCGACCATCTGGAAGATCCGCCGCTGCTCGCGGAGCGGGATCGCGGGGGAGCCGAGCACCTGCTGGCCCGCCGGGACGTTGCGGTGGACCCCCGCCTGGGCGCCGACGATCACCCGGTCGCCGATCTCGGTGTGGTCCTTGATCCCGGCCTGGCCCGCCATGATCACGTAGTCGCCGGTCTTGCAGCTCCCCGCGATCCCGACCTGGCCGCAGAGCAGGTTGTGCCGGCCGATCTGGTTGTTGTGGCCGATCATCACGAGGTTGTCGACCTTCGTCCCCTCGCCGATCCGCGTCGCCTCGAACGTCGCCCGGTCGACCGTGCAGTTCGAGCCGATCTCGACGTCGGCCCCGACCTCGACCCGCCCCGTGTGCGGCACCTTGACGTGCCGGCCGTCGACGAGCTGGTACTTGAACCCGTCGCCGCCGAGCACCGTCCCGGCGTGGACCTCGACCCGGTCCCCCAGGATCACGTCGGGATAGAGCACGACGTTGGGATGCAGGACCACGCCCCGCCCGAGCTTGCAGCCGGCGCCGACGACCGACCCGGGGTGGAGCGTCGAGCCGTCGCCGACCTCGGCCCCCTCGCCGACGTAGGCGAGCGGATAGATCGCCACGTCCGCCCCGATCCGTGCGTCCGGGGCGACGTAGGCCCGCTCGTGGACGCCGACCCACCGCTGGCGGTGCCCGTCGGCCAGGTGGTCGCGGACGGCGAGGAAGGCGGACATCGGGTCGTCGACCTCGATCATCGCCAGCCCGGGCGCGGGCTCGGCCCCGACGCCCCCGAGGCTGGCGTGGAGGTGCGGGCCGACGATCGCGGCGGAGGCCGGCGAGGCCCGGAGCTGGCGGGCGTACCGTTCGCTCTCGACGAACGTGATGTCACCCGGCCCGGCCTCGCCCACCGGCCGCGCGGAGTGGATGGCGACGCTGCCGTCGCCCACGACGCGGCCGCGGACCAGCGCGGCGAGTTGATCCACCGTGGCGACCACGCGCGACTCCCCTTCGTCCGTGAAAGGCGCGGGACCCCGCGTCGGGGCCGTCCGTCCGGCCCCGGACACCCGGGCGACCCTCTCGGGACTTCCCGGGCCGAGGACCGCCGCGGCGACGGATCGTAATCCACCGCCCCGACCTCGGCAAGCCGAGTCCGCCCACCCCCTCCTATCGGCAGCCGGCTCCGGCAAGATCCAATCGCCCGCCGCCGCGGGCCGTCTTGCGTTCCCCAAGGGGGGTGGGGTCTGATAAAAGGACGTGGCGAGCGAAAACCTCCCATGCCTGTCGGATATCGACGACGAGCGGAGCGTCCATGCGGCGGAACCATGCCTACGTGGCGTTCGGGGTGATCCTCACCGGCGCCTTCGTGTCGGGCCTCGCCGCCATGAGGCGGTGGGAACGGCTTTGGTCGGAGGACCCGGCAACCCGGATCGAGCAGATCCTCTTCGTGGCCGTCCTCGCCATCCTGCCGATCGCGGTCTTCGCGATCGACCGAAGGCTCAGGCGTCCGCGAGCCCGAAGTCCCGTGACCGACCGCCTCGCGGACGAGTTGCCGGACGACTTCGAGGATGCGATCACCAAGCCCTGAGGGCGGCGAGCCCGGCCCGAGGCCGGCTTCGCGGCTAACGACCCCGGCCGACGCCGGCCCCGAGGACCTCGCGGACGAGGCCGGCGAGGTCGGCACGACTCGGCAGGCCGGTCAAGTCGCGGTGGTCGCGGTCGATCAGGACGCCCCGGAGCCCGGCGCGGGACGGGCCGAGGACGTCATTCTCGGGGTCGTCGCCGACACACAGGACGTTTCCCGGCGGGAGGGCGAGCCGGTCGCACGAGGCCCGATAAAAGGCGGGGTGCGGCTTGCGGAATCCGACCTCCGACGAGATCACCAACCGGCCTTGGCACCCGGCCAGCCCCGGCAGCCCGCCGACGACCCCGCGGAGCCGGCCGTCGAAGTTCGACGCCACCACGAACGGCAGCCCCGCCCTTCGGAGCTCGTCGAGCGCCGGGGCGACGTCGGGGAAGGTCCGCCAGGCGGAGGACCGGCCGAAATGGTCCCAGAGCTCGGCGAACGCCCAGTCCGGGTCGGGCAGGCCGGGCAGGACGTTGCCGACGATCCGCCGCCACCGACGGCGCTCGGTCGCCTCGTCGGTCGCGAGCGGGCCGAGCTGGTCGTCGACCTCGTCGACCCGGAAGAACTGGTGAAACCTGCGACGGACCTCGCCCCGGTCGATCACCAGCCCCTGCCGACCCGCCGCCTCCGTATACGCCGTCGCGACCGAAGGGGACGGCTCGATCAGGGTCCCGACCGCGTCGAGGACCAGGCCCCCGACCCCTCCCCACCCGTCGCCATCGGTCGTCATCGGCGGTCGATCTCGCGGAAAGGCACGGCGGAATGCCCCCGGATGGGGCGTCGACCCACCCATTGTGGGCGCACCCGGTCCGGAGGAAAGGGAGGACGACACGGCCGCCCGGTTTCTCGTCCCAGTTCCCGCAGTTTACCAGTGGGATCGACCGGACGCCAACCGAGGGCCCGGAGTGAACCGAGCCCGGGGCCGCGTCACGCGAACGTTTAATGGGCGAGCGTGTACTCGAAATCATAGGTATGCTTGTCGCCCTCGATCACGATCGCGAACGTCCCGTCGATCCCGGCCAGCTCGCCGGTGCCCGAGTCGGGGACGACGGTGATCTTGAGGCCCATCGACTTGCCCTGCATGGTCCCGGCGTGCTGGAGGGCGAAGCTCCCCTTGCGGCCGTGAATGGTGCCCGTGATCCGCTCGATGGCGACGTAGGCGCCGGAGCCCTTGACGTCGCTCATGGCGGTGAGCATCTGCCCCTTGCCGGTCCCCTCCAGGTCGCCGGAGAGCCGCTTCTCGATGGTCATCCGGCCCATCGTCGAGCCCTCGGCCTTGTCGGCGTCCCCCACCGGGGCGACCTTCACCGTGAACGTCCCCTTCGCGTGCATGGCGGGCCCTTTCTGGTGCGTGCCGGCCGTCGCGGCCAGGCACAGGACGAGGCCGGCGATCGAGTGTGGCATGACTGTCCTCGGACTACTGGTCGACAAATAGTCACTATCGCGGGCTATCTTGCCCCACGACCCGGGCCGCGTCAAGGGATCGTAATCGCGGATTCCTGTCGGAGCCGTCGGCGCATCGATCCGACCGGGTCGAGGGCGGCTCCGGACGTCGTCCGTGCTCAAGGGACGGGCGCGGCGAGGAGCGACTCGATGGCGACGGACGCTCGGTCCATCGGCGACGGGTCGTCGGCGAACCGGGCGACGACGCGACGGCAGGACTCGGCCACGCCGGGGTCCTCGGTCAGGCGGCGGAGGGCGTCGGCGACGGCGGGGCCCCGGAACCGGCTCGGCCAGAGGGAGCGGGCGATGCCCAGCCGCTGCATCCGGGCGGCGTTGTCGAACTGGTCGTGGGCGAGCGGCATGACCAGGTGCGGGACGCCCGCGGCCATCCCCTGGGCCGACGTGCCGACCCCGCCGTGATGCACCAGCGCCGCGACCCGCGGCAGGAGCCGGGAGAACGGGGCATAATCGACGTGGCGGACCCCCTCGGGCAGGGCCGAGGGGACCTGGTCGGCATGCCGGGTGAGCAGCAGCCCGCGACGGCCGAGCCGGACGCAGGCCTCTGCGGCGGCCTCGAAGAAGGCCCGGCCGGTCAGGTTCGCCGACCCGGGCGTGAAGGCGATCGGCGGCGGTCCCGCATCGAGGAATCCATCCAGCTCGGGCGCGATCGGGGTGACGTCGGCCTCGTCGTAGAGCGGGAACCCGACGAGGCGGGTCGATTTCGGCCAGTCCGGCTGCGGCGGGCCGAACCAGGCGGGGAAGAAGCCGAGGACGAGCCGGGGCGAGTGGATCCACCGCCTCATCACGTCGGCCACCGGGGGGAGCCCGAGTTCGCGCCGATAGTCGTTGAGCCCGGGCCGGATGTGCGGCTCGATCAGCCGGGCGTAGACGAGGTCGAAGAACGGCCGCTTGATCCACCGCGGCCAGCGCCGGGTGTCGGCCCCGGCATAGATCGGCGTGTCGTGATGGCTGTGGATCACCGCGGGCTGGAGATGCACGGTCGCCCCCGGGACCCCGAGCGCCTCCTCCGCCAGCCGGACGCCGAAGGCGAGCGTCCCGCCGACGGCCACGGCCTCGCCCGGGACGTAACGCTCGCGGATCAGGTCGAAGACCAGCCGCGCCCCGTCGACGATCCCCGGCGCCACGGCGGCGAACCCACGCGTCGGGTGCCAGAGGTCGGGCCGCCGCATCGCCGCCTCGAACAGCTCGGCCCCCCCGACCGCCGCCATCTCGAACCCGAGCCCCCGGACCAGGGGCCCGAAATACTCGTTGATCAGGAACGTCACCCGATGCCCCCGCGCCCGGAGCGCCTGGCCGAGCCCGAGGAACGGGTGGACGTCGCCGTGACTGCCGACCGGGACGAGCAGGGCATGCATGGCTCGGACCTCCGAAGCCTCAGTGGGGCTTTGTGATATTTTTCACGAACTCGAAGACGCCGTCCAGCCCGTCGAGGTTCGAATCGGTCCGATCGAAGGATGAGGTTCGTAAGCGTCCTGTCACCCAAACCTTGAACCCGGACCGCCGGCGCGGGATGATGGGCCTGGCATCCCGGTTTTCCGCGGGCTACGGCCGATGCGCCGGCGAACGTCCGGGGCTGGTCCGTGTCGGAGAGGAATCCGGGCGAGGGTCGTTCGCATCGCCACAGGATTGCGGCGTCGCATGCCGGCGTTTCGCGGACGCTTGGACGGGCGCGATTCGAGCGATGGGCATCATGAATGGATCTCTCATATCTGTGCGTATCGGAGGGCGACGATGAGTCCGATCGCCTTCGTCCACCACTCCCCGCGCGGCGATCGGCGGCACTTCGTCACGGAGGCCGAGGTCCGGGTCGTCCTCGAACGCCTGCCGGTTCCGTTGTGGGAGCGGCTCGCGGCCGTCCACTTCAACGATCGGACGAGGGGGAACCGGCGGCTCGGCTCTGTGTGTCAAGGGAGGGATGAGATCTCCCTCTGTGCCCTCCCGCCAAGGGTCAGCCTCGCGCCCTTCCTGAGGCGGAGCCAGTCACCCACGGGGTTCGGGGCCGTTCGCGGCTGCCAGTGGCCGACGCTGGCCGTGCGACGCTTCCTGCTCTACGACGTCTTCCTCCACGAGCTCGGCCACCTCCAGGTCGTCGACGAGCGGGCGAAGACGACCCGCCGGCGGTTCGCGGTCGAGACCCGTGCCCAGGAGTTTGCCGAACACTGGTCCCGTGAGTTATGGTCCCGACCGTCCGGCCATCCCGACCCGGTCCACGGCCCGCCCTCGCCCGAGGAGACCGAGGCCTTGCGCGTCGGCTGGAGGCTCGCGAACGGCGATTACAAGGAGGCGCTGCTCTGCGAGAAGGAGGCGCGGTTCGAAGAGGCCATCCCCCTGCTGATCCGGGCCGTCGAGCGATACCCGGGGCACGCGATGGCCCAGGAACGGCTCGGCGTGTTGACCTACGCGGGGAAGGGGACGGAGGAATCCACCCCCCGATCGATCGAGATCCTGAGCATGGCGGTCCGCCTGGACCCGACGCTGCCCGACGCGACCCTGTTCCTGGCGATCGCCCTCGGGAGGGTAAATCGCGAGGCCGAGGCGAGGTACTACTTCGAGCGGGCCATGCGACTGGACCGGTATCCCCCGGGTGCCATGTCCACGTATGCGGATGCGATGGCGGATTGGGGCGACTTCGCCGGGGCGGAAGCCCTCTTCCGGAAGGCGATCAAGGGGTATGACCCTTGCGTCCTGGCGCTCCGCGACTACGGCCGCACCCTCATCCGGGAACACAATCCCGAGGCAGGTGCAAACATCGGTCGCGCGATCGCCCTGTTCGAGAGGGCCCTGGATCTCGACCCCACCAACGCGGAGTCCCATTATCGACTCGGTAACGCATTGCTGAGTGTCGACGCCGAGGACAACCGGGCGATCGACCATCTTCGGAGGGCGTTGAAGATCCGCCCGGCCCACAGGAAGGCCGCCGAGGCGCTCGGATGGGTTGAAGCGGAGCGGGACAGACTCGTCGGGAGTTGACGAGTCTGTCCCGTGATGTCGGGCACGGCCACATGTCCGGGAATGGAGGCGGCCGTCGCTCAGAACGGTGTCGGCGCCCCGTTCGTTGGGACGGCAGGCGGGGTCGGGGCCTTGGCGGCGGCCGGGTCGTCCCAGATCGTGACCGGGCCGTCCGGGTCGTCCGGGGCCACCTTCGCGACCAGGATCTTCCCCTCGGGCGTGAAGGCCAGGGCCTCGACCCGCCCGGTCAACTCAACGGCGCCGCGGACCTCGCGGCCGGTAGTTAGGTCCCAGGCCCGCAACTCGGCGCAGGCGCCGGGACCGCCGATCACGCGGCCGGCCCCACCCGCCGCGACGAACTCGGCATGGGCGAGGCCCGTCTCGACCGCTTCGAGGTAACGCTCGGCGCGGGCGAGGTCGTTGCGTTCGAATTGCAGCTCGATCGAATCGATCCCGGTCTCACGCCACTTGACCTTCAGCACGTTGAGCCGATTGGCCAGCCCGGCCTCCTGGGCCTTCAGCGCGGCGAGTTGACCTTCGATCTCCCGCATCGTGGTGTCGGGTGCGAGCCCGCCTCGGATCCCGTTGCGTGCCTGCTCCGCGAGGCCCGGGCTGATCTGGGACCAGAGGGTATCAAGCTCGGTTTGGGCCGCCTGCTTGGCCCGGAGCGGGACCATCAGCGACGGGTCGGACCTGTCGGCCACCTTCTCCTTTGCGCCGTTGTACCGCTCGGTCGCCGCGTCGAGCTTCTCCTTGACCCGCATCACCTTCGGGTGCTCGTAGAAGAGCTGCGAGACCTGCTCCTTCGTGGCCTCCGCGGGGACAGCCGCCTGAGACGGGGGCAGGCCCTTCTGGTGCTGCTGCAACCGCGCCTCGGACTTGAGGATCTCGATCTGCACCTGCGTGAGCTGGTCGTTCAGCGCCCGGTAGCGGTCGAGCGTCACGACGTTCTTGTCCATCAGCTCCTTCAGGTCGGCCGTCGACTGCTTGACCATCCGCTCGCGGAGGGCGTCGCGTGCCTTGACGAGCTCGCGCAATTTCTCCTCGCGGAGGGCCCGGAGCCGCTCCACCGTCTGCCGATCTTCCCAACGGTTCCCGGTCGGGGCCCCCGGGTCTCGCCCACCACCGGCCGCGAAGGTCTTGCCGTCGGGGGAGAAGGCGACGTCGTAGACGTCTCCCTGCCGGAACGCGAAGGCCCGATGGGTGCCCGGGCCGACCAACGACCAGGCGTGGACCTCGCGCCCGCCCCCGGCGACCACGGTCGTGCCGTCGGGGGAGAAGGCCACGGAGTTCAGCCCGTGCCCCTCGGCATCCTTGAGGGTCTCGGTCTTGCGGCCGTCGGCGCCCCAGAGCTTGACCGTGCCGTCGAAGCTCGCCGAGGCGAACCGCTTGCCGTCGGGGGCCCAGGCGACCGAGCGGACCGGCCCGGTGTGGCCCGAGCGCGTCCGGATCGGCTGGCCCGAGGGGAACTTCCAGGTGCGGACCGTCCTGTCCCTCCCACCCGTGACGAGCGTTGCGCCGTCGGGCGAGACCGCCGCGGCGAGGACCGCGCCGTCGTGGCCGTCGGCGAGGCTGCGGCCGACGCCGGTGGCCAGGTCCCAGATCAGGATCGGGCCCTGGGTCGGGGGGCCGTTGTCGTTGAGATCGCCGCCCGCCGCGACTAGGTGCTTGCCGTCGGGCGCGTAGGCCACGGCCCAGGTCGGCCACCCCACGGCCCTCACCCTGGTCTCGACGGCCCGGGTCGAGGCCTGACCGTCGGTGCCCACAATCGTGACGACCTCCATCTTGGTGGTCGGCTCCGGCCTCAGCTCGCGGAGGACCCGGCGGGTGGCCAGGTCGTAGATCCGGACGGTCGAGTCGTCGGAGCCGGCGGCGAAGGTCTTGCCGTCGGGAGCAATGGCCAGGTCGAGGACCGTCGGGTCGGCGACGATCGGCCGGGCCGGGGGCCGGGCGGGAGTCGCGGGGCGGACGGACTCGGCATCGGCCGCAACCGCAGGGCCCGCCTCGGGCCTCGCCCCGAGACCTTGGATCGGCTCGCGGGCCTTCGCCGGCATGCCGTCCGAGGGTCCTTGGCGGACGTCCCCCTCCGCGACCCGGGCGGGCAGCCGTTGAGCGATCGCGGAGTTGGGGTGCCTCCTGGCATATTCCTGGGCCGTCATCTCGTAGTGGAGGTACGTCGGCTCCTCACCCGCCGGTCCCGTCGCCGAGGGGGCGGGCTGACCGGCCCGCGGGCCGATCGGCCTGCCGTCCGGGCCGATCGGACGAGCGGCCTCGCCGGCGTCGGGGGCGGATGTGGGCGCTGGTGAGGGTTCGGCGCGGCGGAACGAGTCGACGAGTCGGGACCGGCGGATCGCCTCGCGGGCCTTCGCCGGGGTGTCGTCGAAGGGGCCCCAGCGGGCTCCCATCCGGTCGGCCTGGTCGAGCAACTCCTCGGCCCGGTCGAGGTCGCCGACGTTCGCCCGCTGGCGGGCCGAGAGGATCAGGTCCCTCGCCCGACGCTTGGCCTCGGCCGGGTCGGGCGTCGTCACGGCCCCACGGTCGCGATAGGCGTCGGTCAGGACCGCGATCGCCTTCTCCGTCTCCTCGGCGAGCGGGCCCCAGACGACGGCGATCGCGTCGGCGCGGGCGGCCAGCACCTTCGCCCGATCGTGCCCGCCGGCCCTGGCCTCGTCCCGGGCCTTCGAGATCAGGTCGAGGGCCGTCTCCTCGGCGAACGCGCCCGACCGGACGATCGCGAGGGTGGGCCGGGAGGAACGGACGGCGTCGCGGAGCCGTCGCGAGATCGTCCCCGAGCCGCCCAGGAGGGCGTCGACCTTCCGGATCAGCCGCTCGGCCTCGTCGAAGTGGTGCTCCCTGGCCTGCTTGCGGGCCTCTTCCAGGAGTTCGTCCGCCCGATTCCTGGCCCCGGCCGGCGTGGCCGGGATGGCCGGGGTCGGTCCCGGGCCGGGGATGGCGGAGTAGCGGTCGCGGGACGGCAGGCCGGAGGAACCGGCCGGGGCCGCGTCGGCTTTGACCGCCTCGGCCCGCGCCCGGAGGGTCGAGCGGATATCGCCGCCATTCTTCCTCAATTCGTCAGGCGAGGCCGGGGTCGGTCCCGGGCCGGGGACCTCGGGGGGCCGGACCGGGGACGGCAAGCCCGGGAGGCCCTCGGCCTTCGCGGCGTCGCGGCGCGAGTGGAGGACCTCAAGCAACTCTCCTGCAATCTTCAACGCCTCTTCCCTCGAAGGAGCCATCCCCGGGGTCGATCGCACGACGGGTCGCTCGGGCAGGCGGCCGGTGGACGGAACGGCCTGGGCCGGATCGACCCGGGCGGACTGACCTTGCACCCCCTCGACCGCCCGGCGGTAGTCCCGCAACATGTCGAAGCGGATGCGGTCCTCGATCGCCTTGAGCTGCTCCTCGACCTTGGCGATCGCGGGGTCGGCGGGCCCCCGGATCGGGTCTCGCCGGGAGGCGAGGCTTTGCCGCAGGTCCGCGACCTCGCGGAGGACCCGCTCCGCGGTCGGGGGGGCCGCGGGACGGTCGGCCGGCGGGGCAGGCGGACTCGGGGGGACCGGCGGCCGGGGGGGGACGGACGGGGGCGGGGTCAGGAGCTTCGGCATCTCGTCGAGTTTCGGAGGCGGAGGCAGCCGCAACGCGGCGGTCTTCTGCCGCAACGCGGCCGCCTGGACCGCCAGTCGGTCGGCGTCGGCCTGCGCCGCGGAGACGTATCCCTTTCCCTTCATCTTCCACGACCACTCATGGCGGTCGCGGGCCCGGTCGAGTTCGGCCTGGGCGAGGGCGAATTCGCCCTGCGCGACCGACAGGTCGTCGGCCTCTCCCTCGGCCTTCGCGGCAGCGGGCCGGCCGGGGGCCGGCGCGTCGGGCTCGAAGCCGACCTCGACCGTCTCCTTGCCGCCTCGGGCGATGGTCACGAGCTTGACGTCGACCTTCTCCCCCTTGGACGCGACCAGGGTGTGCAGGCCCGCGCCGAGGCGGATCTCCTGCGGGCCGGCCCCGGAGATGACGATCGCCTCGCCGTCGATCTTGATCCTCACCTCGGGGTCGCTCGTCTTGAGGACGAGGGTCCCCCCGCGCGTCCTGATCCGCAGGACCGTGGCGACCAGGTCGGTCACGCCCGACGCCTCGGCCGCGCCCAGGCCGATGGCCGCCAGCGCGATGATCCCGGCCGCGGCCCAGGCGAGCCGGCGGCGGGGGCGGGCCGGGCGGGCGACCTCGGCCGACTCGTCGACGAACGGCGGGGGGCCGGGCTTCGGCTCGCGGAGGTAGACGAGGCAGCGGCCGAGCAGGTCCGCCACCTGGTTCGCCGTGCCGAACCGGTCGGCCGGGTCCTTCGCGTGCAGCTTCGCCACGATCGCCGCGAGCCAGGCCGGGACGTCCGGGTTCAGCTCGCGGATCGGCCGGGGCGGGTCGTCCGAGACCCGGCGGAGGACCGCCATCGTCGTGTCGGCCCGGAACGGCGGCCGGCCCGTGCAGAGGGCATACAGGACGCTGCCCAGGCTGAACAGGTCGGTCCGGTGGTCGACGGCCTCCCCCCTCGCCTGCTCGGGCGACATATATTGCGGCGTCCCCGCCACGACGCCCGACTGGGTCAGGCTCGCGTCGTCCACGGCGCGGGCGAGGCCGAAGTCGCTGATCTTGACCCGCTCGACCCCGCCTTCGAGCAGGATGTTCGACGGCTTGATGTCGCGGTGGATCAGGCCGACGGCGTGCGCGGCGGCCAGCCCCTGCGCGGCCTGCATGCCGATCCGGACCACGTCCTCGACGGCGAGCGGCCCCGTCCGGTCGATCCGGTCCTGGAGCGACCGGCCGGCGACGTGCTGCATCACGAGGTACGGCAGGCCCCCCGACGTGTCGACGGCGTGGATGGCGACGATGTGGTCGTGGCCGATCGCCGCGGCGGCCTTGCCCTCGCGGGCGAACCGGCGCCGGGCCGTGGCGCTGGTGGCGAGCTCGGGGGCGAGCACCTTGATCGCGACGTGACGGTTCAGCGACGGGTCCAGGCCCTTCAGGACCACGCCCATGCCGCCCCGGCCGATCACCTCGACGACCTCGTACGGGCCGATCCGCCCGAGGTGGCCCGGCTCGTCCGACGGGGCGAGGAAGTCGACCTCGCCGGGTGCGGGGCCGGTGCGGGTGCCGGTGCGGGTGCCGGGGCTCGTCCGCTCGGACCTCGACGAGGCGGGGTAGGCGTCGGTCGCGCCGTCGTCGCCGAGGAAGGCGCGGGCCTCGGCCCACCATCGGGTCCCGGCGGCGAGGGCGTCGAGCGACTTCCGGCACGAGGGGCACGCATCCAGGTGCCCGGCGAGGCCGGCCTGCTCGTCCCCGTCCAGCCGGTCGTCGAGCAGCCTGCGGAGCCGGTCGGGGTCGCAATCGTCGGGGCGTCGGGCGGCCATCGGGGGGGTCCTCGTTGGGGTGGGATAGGGACGGGCCTCGGGCCCGGGGACTCGTACGGGAACCGGGTGGGAAGTCCGCGAGCACGAAGCGCAGGGCGCAGGATTCCCGGACAATTCGACCTGATCTATCGCCCCTCGACGCCCTCGATCGCGGCGCGGAGGCGGGCCAGGACGCGGCTCCGGGCGACGTAGACCGAGCCGACGCTCTGCCCGAGGGCCTCGGCGACCTCCGCCGCGGGCTTGCCCTCGACGGCCGTGAGCCAGAAGGCCCGCCAGGTCGGCTCGCGGAACTCGGGGCGGACGTGCTCGGCGGCCCACCGGAAGAGCTGGCGGCGGTACTCCTCGTCGAACAGGGCCGACTCGGCCCCCGGCGGGGCGGGCACGGCCTCGAGCCATCGGTGCATGTCGGGGTCGCCGGTCCCCCTCGGGTGGCGCTTCTGGTGGGCGAGGAGGTTCACCATCAGATTCCTCGCGATCCGGAAGAGCCAGCCGCGGAACGAGCCGAGCTTCGGGTCGGGGTCCCAGCCGTCGATGGCCGAGGCCACCGCGCGGAAGACGTCCTGGGTGAGGTCGGCGGCGTCGGCCTCCTGGAACCCCTTGATCCGGGCCAGCCGGTGGACCAGCGGGCCATAAATCTCGAGGAATTCCCCCCAGGCGCGGCCGTCCCCCGGGTCGCGGATCCGGACCAGGAGACTCGGCCGGGTGATCGGCGTCTCGTCCATCGGGCCGAGGCCCTCCCGGTATCCTTCACAACGGCCGAGCCCGGACCTTTCACCGATTCTCGCAGATAACCCCGCCCGGCGGACCCGCTCGAACCGAGATCGGGCGACGGCGAGGGTTTGCGGCCCCCGCCGTCGCCCGATCGTTGTGCCGATGGTCGTCCGTCGCCTCCCGGTCCGGGCAGGCCTCGCCTATCGGGGCGGCCTCGGGGCTCCCGGGGGCTGGGCCGGCGGCTGCCCGTGTGGCGGCTGCGGCTGCGGTTGCGGCGCTGGCCGAGGCTGCGGCTGGGGCTGCGGAACCGGCTGGGGCTGAGGCTGGGGTTGCGGCTGCGGCATCGGCATCGGCATCGGCCGAGGCTGAGCCGGCTGCGGCTGCGGCTGCGGCTGCGGCTGAACGTGGGGCGGCTGGGGCTGGGGCTGCGGCACGGGCATCGGCCGTGGCTGCGAGGGCTGGGGCTGGGGCTGCGGCCTGGGCTGCTCCGGTCGAGGCTGCGGCTGGGGAATCGGCATCGGCCGAGGTTGCGGCTGCGGTTGCGGGACGGGCTGCGGCCTGGGCTGGGGCTGGGGCTGGGGCTGGGGCTGGGGCTGAGGAACGGGCATCGGCCGTGGCTGCTCCGGTCGCGGCTGTGGCTGCGGCAGGAGGTGGGGTGGCTGCGGCTGGGGGATGGGACGGGGCTGCTCCGGCCTCGGCTGGTTCGGCTGCGGCTGGAGGTGCGGCGGCTGCCCACCCGGCGAGGGGTTGGGCTGGGCCGGGTTCGGCATCCCGGGCCGGGGCTGCGGCATCGGGTCGGCCTTGGGCAGCTCGCGGGACGGCAGGGCCGGGGCCGGGCCCGCGCCGGGGTTGGCCGGAGGGCCGCCCGGGCCGAAGGATCGGGGGAACCCGTGGACGTCGTGCTGGACCTCGGGGTGCGGGTCGGGCCTGGGCTGGGCCCGATCGGTCCGGGCGGCGGGCGGGATCGACCGCTCGGGGGTCGGGTGCGACGGCAGGGCCGGCGGGATATTCGGCGGGGCGTGGGGCTCGGCGCGCGCGGGGCCGGCGGCCGGAGACCTCGTCGCCAGGGCCGAGGCGGCGATCGGCGACCTCGGCAGCTCGACCGACCTCGGCGCGATCGCCGCCGGCTGCGGCCGCCCCGGCCTGGCCGGATTCGCCAGCCCGCCCGGCCCCTCGGTCGGGACGGCCCCGGGCCGCTGCGGCTGGCCGGCCGCCATCATCTCGCGACGGCCCCGCTCCTGGCCGAACTGGCGGAGCGCGCGCGATTGCTGCTCCGCCTGCCGGAGCGCCGCCGGGTCGACCCGCTCGAACCGCGCCGGGGCGATCGCACCGATCGCGCCCGGATTCGCCCCCGCGGCCGGGCCCCGGTCCGCGAGCGCCGCGATCTGCGCGATCGGCCGCGCCATCGCGAGCGTCCGCGCGTTGTTCGTGAACGTGTTGTTGGTCACGTTCGTGTTGCTGATATTATTAATATTGTTGATGTTATTAATATTGTTGATGTTGTTGACATTCGACGTGTTCTGGACGAACTGCGTCTGCTCGATGTAGGTGCGGGCCGGGCGGGCGTCGGGGTTGTCGCGGCGATACAGGTAGTTCTGGCGGAGCCGGTCGCCCCAGTCGGGCTGGGACTGGCGATAGTTCGAGGCGTAGTACGAGTAGAGCGGGTCGTAGCCGTACCTGCTCTGGTGGTACGAGTACCAGGGGTAGATCCCCTGGTTGAAGTTATTCTGGGCGTAATAGTCGCCGAAGTAATACTGGTGATAGCTCGGTCGGACGAACAGGCTGCCCAGCAAGGCCGAGGCGACGATCCCGATCGAGGGCCGGTACGCGTAGTTCGGCTGCGAGTAGACGGCCTGGTCGAGATAGACCGGCGCGAAGAGCTGGCCGCGGCGGTCGACGGGCCGGTCCCAGTAGCCGTCGTTGTACAGATAGCCGCCCGGCGTGTATGAGTACTGCGAGGGGGTCCAGACCCAGTTGGGCTGGGGGGCCATCCAGAAGCCCGGCCGCCAGAGGTAGCGGCCTTCCTGGTAGATCCAGGACCCGGGGGCCCAGATCGCCCCTTCGAACGGGGCGGGGGAGTTCGGGCCGACCTCGATGCTCGGCGGCGGGGCGGTGGGGATGTAGCTGACGGCCTCCTGCTGGAGCGGCTGCCACGAGCCCGGGACCCACTGGACCCCGCCCTCGACCCCGTTCCAGTAGCCGGGCATCCACTGCCGCCCGGGGGGGATGTCGCGCCAGACGCCGGAGACCCAGAGGTAATCCTGCCGCGAGTCGTCCCACGCCCAGTAGCCGGAGATCCACCGGACGTCGCCGCCCTCGGGCTTCTGGTCGGGCGGGACCTCCTCGATCGCCGCGGGCGGGACCTTGGGGATCACGGGGCCGGGCCGGGGGTCGTACACGACCGGGCCGGCGAAGGCCTCGTGGACCGGCCCGCTGGTCAGGACCTGCTCCCCCTGCGTCGGGGCGTAAGCGCCGGGCGCCTGGCCCCGGGCCGGGGCCGTCATCAGGCCGACGGCGAGCGTGATCGGGGCGAGGAGGGCCCGATGGCCCCCGGTCGATCGTGCCATGCTGACCTCCACAGGTGTCGCGTCTCGGTGCGTCGCGGCGGGATCATCCGACCGTCGAGGCGAGGGCCGGGCGGACCGGGCCCCTCGCGGAGCGGAGACAGCCTGGTCGTGCAAACCCCGCGCCCGTGACGTGTGGATTCGGTCAGAGATCAGGAGGTCTGGATCGCCCCTCGCGTCATCAGCGCTCGATGATGGCGCCCGACCGGGCCCGGAGGGCGGCGGGGTCGACGTCGGCCGGCCCGTCCAGGTCGGGGCCCGGGGCGGCGTTCGAGGCGATCGTCTCGGCGTTGACGCGATGCCAGGCGCGCCAGGCGCGGTCGAGCTCGCGGGCGTCGTCCAGCCCGTAATGGCCCCTCGCCGCCCCGTCCCAGCCCGACCGCATCCCGTCGCGGACGAACTGGAGGAACCGGGGACGGCCCCCCATCTCGACGAGGAACTTCGCGACCGAGTACCCCTGGCCGTAGAAGGCCATCAGGTCGCGCGGGTAGTCCTCGACCCGGAAGAGCTTGCCGAGCGGCAGGTCGCCGCGGCGCGCCAGGGTGTCGGCGACGATCCGGTCGTGGCGGCGGTGCTCGACCCCGTCCTCGCTCAGGAGCGAAGCCCCCTCGTCGGCCCACCGGGGCATCGGCCCGCCGAAGTACGCGGCGAAGATCGTGTGCGTGACCTCGTGCGGCAGCGCCGAGGCGAGGATCCGGTCGAGCCGCCCCTCGACGGTCATCTCCTGGTCGGAGACCCGCCCGCCCGCGAACCCGAACGAGGTGACGCCCCCCGCCTCGCCCGCCGTGAGCTTGACCCGGATCGGGCACGGGACCGGCCAGGGCGGCAGGTCCTCGCCCAGCCACGCCCGCGCCGCCGCGACCCGGCACGCCTCGGCCCGGTCGGCGACCTGGCGCGCCACCTCGGCCGTCTTCGCCTCGACCACGAAGTTCGCCGACCGATGCGACGCGCCTGCCAGGCAAGGCACGACGATCGCGACGATCAGGGGGGCAACCGGGTTCGACGCGCGAATGGGGAAAGGGCGTCGGCGAGCATCCATGCTCAAGGTCCTCCAGGGCGATCGGGCCGGTTCGATCCGCGACCGCGATGCCGGCGAAGCGGCAGCAGGTGGGCCCGGCGACGGCCCCGCGGACGCGGAGGACCCGACCGACCGGGCGGCCCAACCTATCAGAGATCGGCCGGCATGTCTCCCCGAAACGAGGCGGACGGCGCCGCCCATCCCCGCCGCATTCGCCCCTCGCCGTGCCGATCGATCCGAATCGCGGAACGTCGCGGCCCGCCGCTCCGATAGTACTGCGCGACCGTCGGTGCCGATGCCGGCCGGTTCGTGATGCACACCGAGGCACCCGTAGCGGAGCGGAACCACCGATGACGACCCCTCGGCAGATCGAGGCCAACCGCCTCAACGCCGCCAAGAGCACCGGCCCGAAGACGGACGCCGGCAAGGCCCGGAGTCGGGCCAATGCGCTGTCGCACGGCCTGGCCGGCTCGGGCGCGGCCGTCGCGGAGGCCTTCGCGGAGGTCGCCGCGGCCCGCCGCGACGCCTGGCACGCCGAGATCCGGCCGGCGACCGACGAGGCGGCCTGGTCGCTCGACCACGCCATCGCCATCACGACCCGGCTCGACCGCTGCGACGACGCCCACAACGCGCTGGTCGCCCAGGGGATCGCCCGCGCCCGACTGGCCTGGGACATCGACCGTCGGCTCGACGCGGTCACGCTCGCCGAGGGCCTGCCGCGCCGGCCCGCCCTCGTCCTCGCGGGCCTCGAAGCGACCCGGCACGGGGCCGAGTTGCTGGCCGGCGCCTGGCACCGGCTCGGCGCGTCGGCCGACGCACGCGGGGCCTGGTCGGACGCCGAGCGGTCCGAGGCGCTGGACCTGCTCGGGGTGCCCCCCGGCCCGCGGCCGGCCCCGACCCCGGCCGACGCCCCGCCGGGCGACGACGCCCAGGACTACCTGACGGGCCTGGCCCGCGGCGAGATCCGCCGACTCGAGGCGCTGCGGGCCCGGTCGCTCGACGAGCTGGACGCGCAGCGGCGTCGGCACGCCGAGGCCGGGGCGATGACGTTCCTCTCGGCCGAGTCGCGGCTGGTCCAGCGGTACGAGCGCGAGCTGTCCCGCCGGTTCCGGGCCGCGATGAAGGCCGCCCGCGCCCCGGCCGACATCGAGGCCCCCGCCCCGACGCCCGCCCCCGACATCCCCGGGCCGGAGGCCGACGAGCCCGACCCGACCCCGTGGTCGGAGGTGGCGGAGCGGGTGGGGGAGATGGCGGCGCGTCGCGAGGCGATCGAGGCGATGGTCCGGTCGGCGCGAACGCCCGAGGAGCGGGCCGCGGCCGAGGCGGCGATCGTCGCCGAGATGCAGGACATGGCCGCCCGCCGCGGCGAGGTCTGGACCGGCTTCCCCGAGGACGAGGACGGCGATTCCGAACCGACACCGATCGCGCCCGCCCCCCTGCCCTCCCCGGCCGGCAACCGACACGCCCGACGGGCGATGGCCTCGCGGGCGCGGCATGGATGACCGCCCCGGATGCCAGGTTTTCTGTGGCCTTTCGGCGCGGATCGACGGCCTCGTGCAGGGCGGCTCACCCATCGGTCGGGACGGAGGAGGTGGCCCCATCGTCTTCTTCGATCACCGGATTGAACGGCCCGTGCTCGTAGACAAAGCCCCTGCTCCTGAGCGGAGGATTCTTCAACCGACCGAGGGTGAACGTTGCCCCGTCTTCGATCACGACCCGGACGAGACGAATCGTCGGGAGGGGCAATTCTCCCAGGCCGTGGTCGTCCATCAGTTCGCGGAGTCCCGACCAGGTCTCCGCGTCCCGGAGTTCGCAATGGCACCCCAGCTCGGAGCAGCAATATTCCTCCCCGGCGCGGAAGGTCAGGATCAGGTCGAGTTCGGTGCCGTCCGTGGCAACGCGCTCCAGACGCACGCCGTAGTAACCCAGCCCGCCCCGACCGGAGTACGACCTCGTCCGGGCGAACCGGTCGACGAACACCCGATCCAGCCGACCCGGGAGATCATCGCCAATGCCGGGAGTGGGAGATGATTTGGACATGAAAGGTCGCCTTTCCGGACGGGCAGTCGCCCTCGACCGGGTCCGGGGAAGCACCCGCTCGGCTGCTCCAGGATCTTCCATCCCGGTTGGCGGCACATCGCCGCCAGGCTCGGAAACGCTCGCCGTCTCGGGCTCTGTCGCAGAGTGGATCGAAAGTGGTCCGACCGGGTTGACAGTTTGTCTTGAAGGGGAGGCCGCCCCGTGATCGACTGGTTCACAACCACGATCGCCAGCACCAGGGAGGGCCTCCCCCAT
>JAABUQ010002368.1_pt1 | contig 37502 bp, 33 predicted proteins | sample 5560001 | NCBI WGS metagenome assembly JAABUQ01 (sample SAMN10711888, study PRJNA513371) | rock metagenome | isolation source: Antarctica rocks | place: Antarctica: Victoria Land, Finger Mt nord | collected 2015-12-18 | reverse complement strand
GTGAACACGGCCTTGGACGTGTCGAGGCCAATGCGCTTAAGGTTCATGTGGACGGTCCTTCAGGTTCGGATGACGACAACCAGACCTTGGCACGAGATGCCGCGGGGCCGTCCACCCCAACATGGATGGATAATCGACTGCGAACATGATGCGGTCGGCCCCGAACGTCTCCAGCAGGACGAGGAACGGCGCCACGGTGAACATCCCGCTCGTGGAAACCCAAACCTGGTCCACGATGGTCTGGCTGACGCCGCGCTGCAGGGTCTTGGCGGCACTGGGGCCGAGGGTCTGGTCGAACCGGGCCATCATGGCAGGCAACCCCTCGCCCATGTGGCCGATGATGAGCTTGAGGCCGGGATGGCGGTCCAATGCGCCCGACAGCACCAGGCGCAGGACGTGTACGGCCACCTCCGCGTGCCAGCCCCAGCCGGCGATGGACAGGATGAACGACAGCGGGTCCGGCAGGCCGTCGTAGTAGGCTTCCCTCACCGCCTTCGGCGGAATGCCGGGATGGATGTAGATCGGCACGCCGAGCGCCTCGGCCCGGGCCAGCACCGGCTCGAACATGGGGTCGTCGAGGAAGCGCCCGCCGGTCAAGCCGTTCACCAGCGCACCGCAGAACCCAAGCTGCTTCGTGGCGCGCTCCAGCTCGTCTGCGGCGGCTTCGGGCGCGGTCAGCGGCAGGTGGGCGAAGCCGGCGTAGCGATCGGGGTGCTCGGCGATGCGGCGGGCCAGGGTGTCGTTGGCCTCGCGCGCCCAGGCCGGCCGTCCGCGGGCGACAGCAGGTCGGCGCCGGGTCCGGCCAGGGAGAGCACCTGCATGGTGACGCCGCCAGCGTCCATAGAGCGCAGCCGCGGGGCGCCGAAGTCCTGCAGCTCGTCCATCTTGCTGGCCGGGCCGAACGGGGCGCCCGGGGGCGGGAAGCCGCGCTGGGCGATCAGGTCCTGCGGGATGCGCTGGACCAGGGACGGGACGGCGTAGTGTTCCTCAAGGGCGACGATGCGCATGGCCTGCTCCAGCCGGTCCCTGCCGGCGACGCTTTCCTACGTTGCAGGCGGCCGGGCGTTCCCGGCCCGGCAGGCGGCACCCGCTCGCCAGTGTGATGGAACGGCTGCGCGATGGAACGGCTGCTCCCCTGTCCAGTTATGGCCGGCACGTCCTGGACCGGCTGCGCCGCCCCATGATGACCCCAGGAGGTGGGCTGCCGTGCGTTCAAACCTAGTGCTGCCGGTGTTGCTTGGGCTTGCGCTGGCCGGTTGTGCCGCACCGTCGCAGCTTGGCCAGGGTGACCGGCAACGGGTCGCCGGCCGCACGTTCGTCGTCGTCGGCGCGTCCAGCGGCCTGGGCCGCGGTGCCGCGGTCAAGCTCGCGTCCTACGGCGCCAACGTGGTGCTGGCCGCCCGGCGCGCGGACGTGCTGGACGAGGTTGCCGCCGAGGCGCGCGCCCGCGGCGGGCAGGCGCTGGCGGTCGCCACTGACGTCAGCAAGCCCGACCAGGTCGAGGCATTGGCCCGGGCCGCCCTGGCCCGGTTCGGCCGCATCGACGTGTGGATCAACGACGCCGCGGTGGCCGCCATCGGGCGGTTCGAGGACGTCCCCGTCGAGGACCACGCCCGCATCGTGGACGTGAACCTCAAGGGCGTCATCTATTGCAGCCACGCCGCCCTGCAGCAGTTCCGCCACCAGGGGTTTGGCACCTTGGTGAACATCGCCTCCGTCGAGGGCCGGGTGCCGCTGGCTTACCACGCCAGCTATGCCGCGACGAAGGCTGCCATCATCGGGCTGGACTCCGCGCTGGTGCAGGAACTGCGGCTGGCCGGGCCGGACGCGATCCAGGTCGCCACCGTGCTGCCCTGGGCAATCGACACGCCGTTCTGGGAGCACACTGCCAACTACAGCGGGGGTACGCCGCGCATCTACACGATGGACGGCGCAAGCGAGGTGGTGGACGCCATCGTCTGGGTCTCGATCCATCCCACGAAGGAGTACGCGGTCGGCTGGAAAGCGGCCGGCGCGGTGCTGGGCGAGCGCGTATGGCCCGGCCTGGCCGAGCGCGTCGCCGCGGACCTGGTGCACACATCGCAGATCACGACCGCGCCCCCTGCCCCACCGACCGACGGCTCCCTGTTCACACCGGTGCCGGCGGGCACGGCGGTCGAGGGTACCGCCCGGGCGCGGATGCGGCGGGAAGACCAGGAACGGCGGGAGCGGGAAGGCCACCCCTGAGCCTCCAAGCAGGGCGCTCCGGCGGGGAGGCTCGGCTGGGCCTCCTAGCGGGCGACGTAGGTGAACACGCCTTCGGTCACCTTCTCGGGATCACCGCCGTCACGGTTGCGCGTCCAGGTTTCGATCTTCACCGCGATGGAGGTCTCGCCCGTGCGCTCCAGCGAGCAGTAGCAGCTTACCTCATCGCCGACCTCGGCCGGACGCAGGAAGCGCATGGCCTCGATGCTGACTGTCACCACCCGGGCCTTCGCATGCTGGGCGGCGAAGGTCCCGCCGGCGAGGTCCATCTGCGACAGGGTCCAGCCGCCGAAGATGGCGCCGCCCGCGTTGGTGTCACGCGGCATGGCGATGGTGCGCAGGTGCGGCCCGCCGGGCACGTCTGGAAGCTGATCCTTCATGACCTCATGTCCTCTGTATTGTCTTGGATGTGCGAGCGCCAGGCGGGGCGCACGAGGTTCCCGCGTCCGGCCGCATCAGGGATAACCGGATGTGGTCGCCTTGGTTCGACGCCAAATGCCTCGGGTGCGCCGAGGCAGGCGCCCTCAACGGCTGGGCCGCAACCTTGCGCTTGCACGCCTGTTCGGATCGTGCGGCACAACTTCGGCGCCCGTGCCATCTACGGCGCAAAGTGATATTATGCCGCATCCGGAGGCAGGTTTCGCTGGTTGTCCAAACCTGCGTCCTTGCTGACGGTGACCTTCTCGTCGGAGCCGGAGTCTGTCGGGATGGATATTTGGCTGCAGGAGTGCTGAAGTTGATGACTGAGGCAAACGCCGCGGGGCAGTTGATCCCAGACGAGACAGATGCCGCCGGAACCGCCGGGCTCTGCGCGTGCAAGCCGCGCCATCTCAGGGATGCAAGCGAGGCCGCTGGAACAGTGCCGCCGGTTTCCCTAGTTGCTCGTCAATGAGCAAGCCTCCGGTCAACCAGGTGCCTTCCCATCTGGCTGTGCCGATGCCCACGCATGAGAGCAAGCCGATGAGCTTCAAAACTTGGGTGGCCGAGGTGCAAGGCGTCCTCACCTTCGTCATCGAGCCTGATGAGTGGCGCAAGTACTATGACGCCGGCCTGCCCCCCGTCGATGCCATTGCTCAGCACACTACGGACGAGGAGGTCTAGCACCGGCGGCGTGCGCTGCTCTCCCCGTGCCAATCCCCCTTGTGCGTGGCCCGGCGCATCACGACTGCGGGCAGGCCGCACGGTCTCGGCTGGCACCCTAGCCTGTGTACGGCAGCATACCCCCCTCCTGAATGGCGCAGCGGATGCCAAGCTTCGCGGTCTTCGGCGTGCATGCGGCGCGGGTTGCCCTAGAGGCCGGGCAGTGGCTGGGCTCAACGCATTTCGTCCGGCGTGCTGGCAGGCATTCGTTGGACGGGCGCGGGTGGCTCAATGGGGGGAGAACGCTCAAGGCCGCGGCGTGCCTCTGCTTGAGCTTGAATGGGATGATGATACGGCTTGCGGAGGTGCGGCTCGGCGGGGACCAGGTTCAGCAGGCATGCCGCCTGCTGGCGACGTTTGCGCTGGCGGGCGGCGGAGCTTGGCTGGCTGGGCTGCCTGAAGGGTAATGGGCGGTGATCACGGCGGCCGTCGTCATGCAGACTGACCTGCCCCATACGCTGTTGTCCCTTCGGGACAGGGTGGTGGCGACCCTGGCTGGAGCGGTGGCCGCCATGGTGCTGATCGCCTTGCGTGAGCAGGGGCTGCTGACGCTGCCGCTGTTTGCGGCCGGGCTGGCGCTGCTTGCAGTGCTGGCGGCCGCGGCGCCGACCTTACGGCTGGCCTGCACCACGCTGACCGTCGTGTTCTTGATCCCCGCCGAGGGGGACCCTTTCCTGCGGCCGCTGCTCTGGGTGGGGGAATATCCTGCTCGGGGTGCTTGCCTGCCTTGCCGTGGCCGTGCTGACCCAGTTCGGCACGCTCCTGAAAACCGCACGGTGCCGATAATGGGAATCCCTGCCGACCGCGCCGCGGTCGTGCCGCCGTGATGACGTCAGAGCACGGCGAGCATCTCGCCATCGACCTGGATGCTCTGGCCGCTGACGTAACCGGGCGCCCCCGAGGCCAAGAACACCGCCGTGCCCACCGGCTTGTCCAGCGGACGTAGCGGCGGGCGGGTGTGGGCCGGCCACCCAGTCGTTGAACTGGAGGTCGTCCACCAGGGCCTGTCTCATGTCGGTCAGCATGTAGCCGGGGCTGGTCGCGTTGGCTTGGATGCCGTGCGCGCCCCAACCGGCGGCCATCGCCTAGGGCGAGGTCGTGCGGAGCGGTTCCTCGGACCAGATGGGCTTGTAGGGTCCGAGGTGCTACGCAAGCGGAGTTACGCCGCCGAGGCACCCGCGCCGTGAGAGGTCCTGGTCAGACCCAATATTTCAGCAAAGGTCGGGACGTGGACCCCTGGGACGTTGGCGAACCTTTGCGTCCCCAGGGCTTGGATGCCGGTTATCCCTATGTTTCCAAGCACATAGTAAATCATGACCTCATCACGTCACGAGGTCACAAGAATTAGATCAATGCATAAGGTGAGGTAAAGTAAGCACATCCTCTTGAGAACACGACGTATATATCTCATGATGTCATGTGGACGCAGACGCACCTGACTGCGTCCGTTTGTCTGTCGCATCGCCAGCCATGTTCGGCATCGTCGCTAGGCGGCTATAAGTGGCGTTTTGCTTGCCGAAGCCGCGCCAAGGCAGCAGAGCCCACCGATTCGCATTGCAACGGCTCCCCCAACTCGGACAAAACAGCGCACCACGGATCGCGCTTCTCGCACTTTACCCGGTTAGGCTATTGGTGATGCTGCGATCCAGCTTCCGCCATACGCGCAACCGGCAGAATATCCGGGCCGATTGTCATCCCACGGAGGGAGAGGGCGCCCTGATCCGATGCAAGCGCCTCCCTCGCCACGCAAGTTCCTCCTCCGCCTAGCTGGTGATCTTCAGCTCATGGCCATGCGCCTTGAGCCAGTCGTTGAGCGCGTCCTTCGTCAACTGACTGAGCGTCAGGCGTCGCCGCTTGGCAATGATGCTCAACTCGACATGGGTGTCCTCGTCGATGGCGACCTGCAGCAGCGACTTGCCCCGCCGCCATGCGTTTGCGTCACGTGCTGGCGCCGATGGGCGGGCCGCTGCGTCCTCGGCCCCCTCCCCTGCCCGGCCGCGCTGCCGGGCAAGCCGCTCGGCCAAGCCGTCCTGCTGCGTCAGACCCTCGCTCTCGATATCCAGTTCGGCCAAGCGGGATGGCCGTTTCGCCGCGGGCGCCCTCATGCGACTGCGCCGAGCTTGGGCGCCTTGGCGGCAATGGCCAGGGTGTCGCGCAGCCAGGCCCAGACCGCGCGAACCTCCCGCGCCGCAGGTTGGTCCGGCTGGAACGAGGTCACGCCCTCGCCATGCTCGATGGCGAGGCGGTAGTCGGCACGGTGCGTGTAAGGCACCGGCGCCACCCGTCCCCCTGCCCGCTCGATGGCTGCGGCCGCGTCGGCCCGGCGGCGGACCGCACCGGCCGACCAGTCGATCAGCAGCACATAATGCGGCTTCTGGTCTGCGCGCAGCCGGCCAAGGGTGGGTCCAAGCGTGGAGAGCTCCAGATCCGTCGGATGGCAAGGGATCAGCACGATGTCGGCGGCGGCGATGGCCTGGGTAATGGCGTTGTTGTCTCGGCCGGCGGTGTCCAGCAGGACGAGATCCGCGCCGGCATCGGCAAGTTCCCGGAGACGGTCCTCGACGTCGATGGGTACGCAGACCTCGGCGACCGGGCGCTGCGCCAAGCCGGCCTTCCGGCGCACGCGCGCCCACCGTCCTACGGAAGCCTGCGGGTCGAGATCGAGGATGGCAGTTTCGAATCCATCCTCGGCGGCGGCGCAGGCTAGGTTGATGGCGGCGGTGGACTTGCCCATTCCGCCCTTATCCGACGTGAACGCGACGACTTTCATGTTCTCACCTCCTCATGAGTTTATGATGCCATGACGGCAGTCTAGCATGAGAAAATGATGAGTCAAACGAGGTTAATTCCTCATGAGGCCATTGAAAAAGGACGTCACCCTCCGGCGTCTGCGACATCGCGGACCGTTACCAGCGGTTTTCGCGGCGCCGACATTCTAAATGAGGTATTGACCTCTCAAACCCATTCCTACCTGAGTTATTCTTACCCTTGTCTCATGAGGGCATGATGGCGTAGAACAAAGTGCCGCTTACGATTGCCAACACTTCTTGGTCCGTATCGCAGAACTGCTCTGCTCGGCGGCATACATCCGACATCCTGACCTTGACAGAGAGGCGATCGCCTCGGTCGCGAAGGCAAGCAACCAGCCTAAGCGGATCCATACGTCAGCCGGCCATTACCTCATGAGTTATTTGTTTACTAAACCCATCAACTCATGAGTTTCTGGCTGTAGAGCATGCCAGAATGGCTTCCCAAGCCAGCGGGAGTACCCACGCTCGCCGAGCTGCTTTCTTGGTGTCACCCGCCCCGGTTCAGCTCCAGCTTCACGTCCAAATGTTCACCGGCGGAGCGGCCAGCATCAAAGGCCGCCTCGCAGACCTGTTGTTCCGCAGGGTTGCGGGACCGGAACCGCAAGCCGAGCTTCGCCATCTCGGCAGCAACGATGGACGCCTTGGACGTGACGACATCACGGCCAGACGGCATTCGCAACGCCGCCTCGCGCGCAGTCCGCATGGCGGCAAGCCTGGCTTGGACTCCCTGTGAGAGTCCACGCATGAACGACGTGTGCAGGGCCCGGCGCCGGCCGCCTCGGCCCTGGGTGTAACCCTTGCTGGCGCGGAACCTGTTGCCTTCAGTCTCAAACGCTTGGCAGACCAATTCCATCAGATGCAGCGCGGCTTGCACGTCCGCTGACAAGCCGAAGAACACATGGCTGAGCCGGCCGTCGTCGCGGGTCTCCAGCCAGCAGCAGCAGTCAAAGAACGCTGCCACCGCCGGTCCGCAGTCGTCCAGCGGCCCGGCCCGGCTGCGCTCCGTCGGCAACTCGCCACGCTCACAGGGGCACGCCTGCTGCTCCAAGTCGGACATGGACAGGCTGTGCCGGTCGAGCAACTCTGCGACCTTGGCCGCGGCAGCCATGGCTTCGTGCTCAGTGCAGCCGCGGTCAATGGTCCTCGCACGCAGGGCTTGGATGCGCGCCAGCACCGCGGCTGCAGCGGCATGCGTCGGGAGTGTCATCGCGGAGCCTCGGACCGTCCGCGCCTGATCATGGGCCCAGCAACGACCCGGCGCCTGCGAGTTGCAGCAGGGCAGGGAAGGGGGCTTCGCGGTTTGGCATCAACCGCCAGGCCGCTTGCAGGACCGGGATGACCAGCGCCACCGGCCAACTTCGGTCCCGGGTGGCGGGTCACTCCGGCAGAGTGCAGTGCTCCACCTTCAGGTCTCCAATCGCACGATACAAAGGAGGCGGCGACCGGCCAGACTAGCGCAGCAGGCCGAACAATGTTGCCAGAATGGGTGCGCTGCCAAATCAAGCACCGCGCGCGGATAATGGCGTTCGAACGTCGCCAACCCGGCACGCACCTTGGCGCAGGCCGAGTGGCAGCGTGACGAGCATCGTGGTTGAGCAAATCCTCAGCCAGCATCGCATCCCCTTCAACTCGCACCATCACGGCCCTCGGCCCACGCGGCATCGGTAGGTCATCACCTCATGACGGCATGAAAGCAAGACCTCGCGACATTCCGCATCGCTGACCGAGCCGTTGGACAGTTTCATCCGGCAGGCTTGCACCAGCATGGGGTAGGGATCGCCGCCCACACTGGCAGCGCCTGTAGCGGCACCCGCGGCGGTGCCGGTGGACGGGTGCGCGCCCCTGAACGGCCACCGATGCTTGGCATACCGGGCCATCCCTCCGCTTGACTCAGCCGCCGTGGCAGGACACGCCAGGCTACCCCGGCCCAGGTCCAGCTTAGAGATGTGCCAGGTACAGTGATGGAGGTGCAAATCGAACACAGCACGGTTTCCACAAACGGCGCATCATTCCACGTCGCCACGGTCGGGTCCGGCCCGCCTCTGCTGCTGCTGCACGGCTGGCCGGAGTATTGGCGCACCTGGGAGCCGGTGATGCAGCGCCTGCAGGACCGCTTCACCCTGATCGCCCCCGACCTGCGCGGCTTCGGTGCCAGCGACAAGCCAGCGGGGCCGTGGAGCGCCGCGGACCATGCCTCCGACATGCTAGCGGTGCTGCATGCCATGGGGGTGGACCGTGTGGGTGTGGTCGGCCACGATGTCGGCGGGTCCATCATGCAGCCGCTGGCCCGCCAAGCGCCGGAGCGGTTCAACGGCCTGTTCTTCTTTGACTTCTCCTATCCCGGCATCGGCCAACGCATGGGCACGCCGGACCGGCTGCGCGAGATCTGGTATCAGTCGTTCCACCTGATGGACTTCGCCCCCGCCCTGGTCGGCGACAGCCGCGCCACGTGCCGGGCCTACATCGGCTACATCCTGCGCCACTGGTCGCACCGGACGGAGTGGTGCGACGCGATGCTGGAGGACTGGGTCGATAACTTCCTGAAGCCGGGCAACCTGGCGGGCGGCTTCGCCTTCTACAAGGCCGCCGCCGCGGACCGCATCAAGATCATGCAGGGCGAGGCGCCCAAGCTGCCGCCCATCACTGTCCCGACCTGCATCCGCTGGGCCGAGCACGACCCGCTATTCCCTTATGCCTGGACGGACCGCCTGGGCGAGACGTTCACCGACCTGGACCTGGCGATGTTCGAGGGAGTAGGGCACTTCCCGCACCAAGAGGACCCCGACCGCGCCGCGGCGGAAATCGCTGGGTTCTTCGCCGGCCGTTAACGGCTCAGCTCGCGGATCATCTCCTCCAGGCCGCCCGGCGTCAGCGGGTACATGCGGTCCTCCATCAACTGCTGCACCATGCCGATGGAGGGTGCGCCGCCCCAGTACTCCCGCGGCACCGGGTTCAGCCAGGCGCTACGCCGCCACTGGCCGGTCAGCCGGGCCATCCAGGCGCTGCCGGGCTCCTCGTTCCAGTGCTCGACGCTGCCGCCGGGGGCCGCGACCTCGTACGGGCTCATGGTGGCGTCGCCGACGAAGATGGCGCGGTAGTCGGGGCCGTAGGTGCGGATCACCTCCTCGGTCGGCACAGTGGCGTCGCGCCGGCGGTGGTTGTGCTGCCACACCCGCTCGTACGGGCAGTTGTGGAAGTAGTAGAACTGCAGGTGCTTGAACTCGCTGCGCGCGGCGGAGAACAGCTCCTCCGACGCACGGATGTGGTCGTCCATGCTGCCGCCCACGTCCAGGAACAGCAGCACCTTCACCGCATTATGCCGCTCGGGCACCATCTTCAGGTCCAATGACCCGGCATTCTGCGCCGTCGCGCGGATGGTGCCGGCCATGTCCAGCTCGGTCGCCGCGCCCTGTCGCGCAAACCGGCGCAGGCGGCGTAGCGCCAGCTTGATGTTGCGGGTGCCCAGCTCCACCCCGTCGTCCAAGTCGCGGAACTCGCGCTTGTCCCATACCTTCACCGCCCGGCGGTGGCGGCTGCCGTCCTGGCCGATCCGCACGCCCTCGGGGTTGTAGCCATAGGCCCCGAACGGCGAGGTGCCCGCCGTGCCGATCCACTTGCTGCCGCCCTGGTGCCGCCCTTGCTGCTCGGCCAGGCGCTGCTTCAGCGTCTCCATCAGCTTGTCGAAGCCGCCCAGCGCCTCGACCTGCGCGCGTTCCTCGGCGGTCAGGTGCTTCTCCGCCATCCGGCGCAGCCACTCGGTCGGCAGGTCTCGCATGGCCACGCCGCCGGACGCCTCGCCGGACGCCGCCTCCAGGCCGCGGAACACGCTGGCGAACACCTGGTCGAAGCGGTCCAGGTGGCGCTCGTCCTTCACCAGCGCGGCGCGGCTGAGATAGTAGAAGTCGTCCACGCTGTAATCCGCCACCCCGGCCTTCATCGCGCCCAGCAGCGTCAAGTACTCGGTGATCGACGCCGGCACCCCGGCCTCCCGCAGCGCGAAGACGAACTGCGCGAACACCGCTACCCCCCGCGCCGGTTCAGGAAGGCCAGCCGCTCGAACAGGTGCACGTCCTGCTCGTTCTTCAGCAGCGCGCCGTGCAGGGGAGGGATCACCAGCTTGGCGTCCGAGCTGCGCAGCGCGTCGGCCGGCATGTCCTCAATCATCAGCAGCTTCAGCCAGTCCAGCAGTTCCGACGTGGCGGGCTTCTTCTTCAGGCCGGGCACCTCGCGCACCTGGAAGAAGACGTTCAGCGCCTCCCGCGCCAGGTCGGACTGCAGGCCGGGGTAGTGGGCGTCCACGATGCGCTCCATCGTCGGGCGGTCGGGGAAGCGGATGTAGTGGAAGAAGCAGCGACGCAGGAAGGCGTCCGGCAGCTCCTTCTCGTTGTTGCTGGTGATGATGACCACCGGGCGGTGCCGGGCGGCGACCGTTTGCCGGGTCTCGTAAACGAAGAACTGCATGCGGTCCAACTCGAGCAGCAGGTCGTTCGGAAACTCGATGTCGGCCTTGTCGATCTCGTCGATCAGCACGACTTGCGGGCGGTCGGCGTCGAAGGCGTCCCACAGCTTGCCGCGGACGATGTAGTTGGCGATATCGGCCACCTTCGGGTCACCCAACTGGCTGTCACGCAGGCGGCTGACGGCATCATACTCGTACAGGCCCTGCTGCGCCTTGGTGGTCGATTTGACGTGCCACTCGACCAGCGGGTGGCCCAGGGCGGCGGCGACCTCGTACGCCAGGACGGTCTTTCCGGTGCCGGGTTCGCCCTTGACCAGCAGGGGGCGTTGCAGGGCGACGGCGGCGTTGACCGCCACCTCAAGGTCGCGGGAGGCGATGTAACGCTGGGTGCTCTTGAAGCCGCTCACCAGGGGTGTCCTTTGCTGCCAGGCTTGCTCCATCATGTGGGGCCGCGCCTCGCAAGGCTAGAGGCCCTGGCCGGCCGTCAGCCAGGGCTTTCCACCAGGCCCGGCCAGCGGATAGGGCAGGGGGATGCGGCAGCACAGAAGTTGATAACGCCGCCTCGGCCAGTGCGGGCGGTCCTCCAACCCACGGCGCAGCGGCTGGGGGCTACCGCGCCAGGTGGTGATCGAAGAAGGCCGCGATTTCCTCGAACGCCTCGCGCGTTTCAGGTGCGGTGTCGTCGCGGGCGAACTCCGCGTGCGACTGCCCCTCCCAGACCTGTAGCGACGCCTCGACCCCGGCCTCCCGCAGCTTGCGGTGGACGCGCACGGTGTTGCTCAACAGCAGGTCGCGCGTGCCGGTCGTGAGGATCGCGGGCGGGAAGCCGTGCATGTCGCCATAGACGGGGGACAGCAGGGGATCGGCCAAGTCGTGCCCATGCGCGTAGAACTTCGTCGCCGCGTCGCAGAACCCATCGGCGGAGACCAGGACGTTGTCCACCATCGCATTGGTGTTGAAGCTGTCGCCCACCTTCGTCACGTCCGACATCGGCGTGCCCGGCGCGATGGCCGCGGGCATCGGCAGGCCCTCCTGCTTGATGCGCAGGATCATCTCCAGGGTCAGCGCGCCGCCAGCCGACAAACCGAAGATGCCCATCTTGTGCGGGTCGCCCGACGCCGACACCGCCTTCCACACCGCCACGGCGTCGTCCAGCGCGGCGGGGAAGTAGGCCTCGGGTGGCATCCGGTAATCGACCGAGATCACCTTGATGTGGCCGAAGCCCGCCATCAGCACCGCCTCCGACGTGGCGGCCTCGCCGGGGCTGAGCAGGTAACAGCCGCCGTGGACGTGGACCAGCAGGCGGCCCTGGTTCTCCGGCGCGACGACGTCGGGCGTCACGGTAAAGGCGCGCACCCCGGCGATGGTCGTAGGCTCCACCTTGACGTGCAGGCGCTCCCGCATCCCCGGCAGCATCCGCATCGTCGCGGCGGCCCCGGCGGTGGCGGTCGCCTGCCACTCCGCGCCGTCCTTCGGCAGCACATCCCAGTTGGCGCGCAACGGAGCGGCAATGATCGCCTGCATCTGCGGGCTGACATCCGCTGGCACCGGAACCGACTTCGCCGGCACCTCGCGCGGCGCCGGCTGGGCATGCGCGCCGCCCACGGTCAGGGCCGCCACTGCGGCGGCGAGCACGGTCTTGCTGTCCCACATCTGCTTCGTCACTTCTCGATGGCTCCATACACCAGCGTGTTGATTAGGTAGCGGTAGTGCCATCGCGCCGGCCCCGGCGAGTGCGCCATGAACACCACGACCAGCCGTTGCGCCGGGTCCACCCACCAGTTGGTGCCGCTGGCGCCGGGCCAGGAGAAGTCGCCGACCGACCCCAGCAGCCGCACGACGCCCGGCGTGGTCCGCACCGCCAGGCCAAGGCCAAAGCCGTAATCCGCCCGGGTCGGATCCGCGTTGCCGATCAGGTTGCGGACCTGCGGCCCCAGTTGGTTGGTCACCATGTAGCGCGCCATCGCCGGGCTGAGCACGCGGTGCCCGGCATACTCGCCGCCGTTCAGCAGCATGGTGGCGAAGCGCAGGTAGTCGGTGGCGGTCGAAACGGCGCAGCCGCCGCCGCACTCGAACTTGGTGGGCTTGGTGGCGTCGGGATCAACGGTTTGCGGGCGGCCGGTCTCGGGATCGGTGGGCAGCGCCTTGGCATAGCGCGCGGCCTTGTCCGCCGGGATCAGGAAGCCGGTGTCCTGCATGCCAAGCGGCTTGAACACGGTGTCGGACAGGTAGGCCCCTAGGCTCTGCCGGGTCAGCGCCTCGACGATCAGGCCGGTCACGTCCAGGCCGAAGCCGTAATCCCAGGTGGCGCCGGGCTGGTTCAGCAACGGCAAGGTGGACAGCTTGTCCAGGAACGCCTCGCCCGTCAGCTCCCCCGCGGCGACGGCGCTGCCGGCGGGGTACATCCGATGCACGGCAGTGGTGCCGCGCCCGCCATAGACCAGCCCGGAGGTGTGGGTCAGCAGGTCGCGCACCGTGATCGGCCGGGCGGCGGGCGCAGTGCCCGCGATGGCGCCCGCGGCGTCCAGCGTCGCCACCTTCATGTCGGTCAGGTGTTCCGGCAGGACCTTGCTGACGGGTTCATCGAGCACCAGGCGGCCCTGCTCGGCCAGGGTCAGCGCGGCGACGGTGGTCATCGGCTTGGTCATCGAGGCGATGTTGAAGATGGTGTCCACCGTCATCCGCGCCCCGGCCGCCTTGTCGCGCCAGCCATAGGCCTGCAGGTGAACCAGCTTGCCGTCGCGGGCGATGGCCAGCACGGCGCCGGGCAGCTTGCCGTCGGCGATGTCCTGGTCCAGCACCTGACCGATATGCGCCAGGCGGGCAGCGGACAAGCCGGCCTCCTCGGGCGTCGCGCGGGGCAGGGGGTCAGGCGATTGGGCATGGGCGGCAGACCCGGCCAGGACGAGCGCCAGTAGGACTCTCTTCAGCATCACGCCCTCCCCAAGTGGCGGCGCAATCGTGCGGGCGCCGGTTCGGATCAACCTGCCATCGCCGGGTGGAACAGTCCATGGAGGGCCTGGGCCGCTTGTGATAGCGCCCCTGCCATGCCGCCAGACGCCGACCTGCACGGGGTTTTTCCCTGTTTGGGGTCACCGTTGGACAACGCCGGCCGGGTCAACCGCACCGTGCTGGCGCGGCTGGTGGAGCACCTGATCGAGGCCGGGGGGCACGGGCGTTTTCGCGGCGTCTGCGCACATCCCGGCCTGCATCATGCTGATCGGCGTGTCGGCTGGAAAGCCGGCCCTACCTGCGTCATCCCGTAGCAGAGCGTGCGGTTGTACGAGCTGTGCCGGCGTGGCGAGTGGGCTGAGGCGATACGTTGCAACGGGAGCTTTGGGCGGTGAACCAGGTGTTCACCAAGCACTCCCTGGCCGCCTGCATCAAGGGCGCGCTAGAGTTACAAGACTTCCCGGTCGGCCCGCCGCAGGGGCCGCTGAGCGAGAAGGGCCGGGAGGAGGTGCGCCTGATCCTGGAACGGCTCAATACGCTATTGCTTCCTCGTCTCCCTCCGGGCCTACTCCGCCGCGACTGCCTGCAACGCCGAAACCCGCGCCGCGCAAAACTTGAACTCCGGAATTTTCCCGAACGGGTCGAGCGCCGGATTGGTCAACAGGTTGGCCGCGGCTTCCGCGTAGCAGAACGGCATGAACACCATGTTCGCCGGCACGTCGCGGTCGCTGCGGATTTTTACCTGTACCGCGCCCCGCCGCGTTTCCAACCGGATGAACTCGCCCGGCTCAATCCGCATCCGCCACAGGTCACCCGGTGACATGAACGCCACCGCTTCCGGCTCAAGGGCGTCCAGCACCTCAGCCCGCCTCGTCATCGACCCGGTGTGCCAATGCTCGAGCACGCGCCCCGTCGAGAGCACCATGGGGAACTCCTCGTCCGGGATCTCGTCCGGCGGCATCACGCTTGCCGGCACGATCTTGCCCCGGCCCGAGGCCGTCGGGAAACCGGCATAGAAAATAATCTCGTTGCCCGGCTTGTCCGGCGCGTCCACGGGGTAGGTCACAGCGCCTTCCCGCTCCAGCCGCTCCCATGTGATGTTGTTGAACGATGGCATGGTCTGCGCCATCTCGGCAAAGATCTGCGCGGGGCCCGTGTAGTCCCAAGGCAAGCCTAGACGCTTCCCCAACTCATTGATGATCCACCAGTCCTGCCGCGCGTCGCCGGGCGGGGCGATGACGGGGTTGGCGATCTGCACCCGGCGGTCGGTGTTGGTGAACGTGCCGCTCTTCTCGGCGAAGGCGGAGGCGGGCAGCACCACGTCCGCGTGGAACGCCGTCTCGGTCAGGAACAGGTCCTGCACGACCAAGTGGTCCAGCAGGGCGAGCGCCTGCCGCGCATGGTTCAGGTCGGGGTCCGACATGGCCGGGTTCTCGCCCTCGACGAACATGCCGCGGATGCTGCCCTCGTGGATCGCGGTCATGATCTCGACGACGGTCAGCCCGGCTTTGGGATCGATGTCGTGGTCCCAGAATGCCTCGAACCGCTCGCGGATGGCCGGGTCCTCGACGGATTGGTAGTCCGGCAAGACCATCGGGATCAGCCCGGCATCGCTGGCGCCCTGCACGTTGTTCTGGCCGCGCAGCGGGTGCAGCCCGGTGCCGGGCCGTCCGATCTGCCCCGTGACCAGCGCGAGCGCGATCAGGCAGCGCGAGTTGTCGGTGCCGTGGACGTGCTGGCTAATGCCCATGCCCCAGAAGATCAGCGAGGACTTGGCGGTCGCATACAGGCGCGCGACCTCGCGGATGGTTTCGGCGGGGACGCCGCACGCCGCCTCCATCCTCTCGGGCGGGAAGTCCTTGATCTTCTCGCGCAGCTCCTCGTAGCCCTCGGTGTAGCCGGCGATGAACTGCTGATCGGTCAGGCCCTCCGTAATGATGATGTGCAGCATCGCGTTCAGCAGGGCGACGTCGCTGCCGGGCTTGAAGGCCAGGTGGCGGTGGGCGTGGCGGGACAGCACCTGCCGCCGCGGGTCCATGATGATGAGCTTCGCGCCGTGGTCATGCACCGCGTTCTTGATGAAGGTCGCCGCGACGGGGTGGTTCACCGTCGGGTTGGCGCCGATGACGATGATGACCTCGGCGTCCAGCGCCGCCATGAACGGGGCGCTGATCGCACCGGAGTTCAGCCCTTCGATCAGCGCCGCGACGGAACTCGCGTGGCATAGGCGCGTGCAGTGGTCCACGTTGTTGGACCCGAAGCCGGTGCGGACCAGCTTCTGGAACAGGTAGGCTTCCTCGTTCGAGCCCTTGGCCGAGCCGAAGCCGGCCAGGCCCTTCGGCCCTTTCTCCGCCTTCACGCGCAGGAATCCCCGGGCCGCCAGGTCCAGCGCCTCGTCCCAGGTCGCCTCGCGGAAGTGGGTCCAAGGGTTGGCTGGGTCCACTTGGTCCTGCGCATGCTTCGGCGCGTTCGGCAGGCGCACCAGCGGCACGGTCAGGCGATGCGGGTGGTGGATGTAATCGAAGCCGAACCGGCCCTTGACGCACAGGCGGTTATGGTTGGCCGGGCCGTTGCGGCCTTGCGCGTATACGACGCGCTCGTCCTTGACCTCATAACTGACCTGGCAACCCACCCCGCAATAGGGGCAGAGGCTGTCCACCTTGCGGTCGGGCCAGGACACGCGCGTCTCGGCCTCGTTCAGGTAGGCGGCCGGCATCAGCGCGCCGGTCGGGCAGGCCTGCACGCACTCGCCGCAGGCGACGCAGGTGGAGCTGCCCATGGGATCGTCGAAGTCGAACACCACCTTGGACCCGGCGTTGCGGTAGGCCATGCCGATGACGTCGTTGACCTGGACCTCGCGGCACGCGCGGACGCATAGGTTGCACTGGATGCAGGCATCGAGGTTGACGCGCATCGCGGGGTGGCTCGGATCGTGCGCCCAGCGCTCGGCGGCAGGGAAGCGGCTTTCCGTCACCTCCGTGCGGTCCGCCCAAGTCCAGAACGGGCTGGTCGGGTCGTGCGACGTGGCCCGCGCCGGCTGGTCGGCGACCAGCAGCTCCATGACCATCTTGCGGGCCTTGGTCGCCCGCTCGGTATCCGTGTGGACCTTCATGCCCACGGCTGGCATGCGCTTGCAGGACGGCGCCAGCACGCGCTCGCCCTCGATCTCCACCATGCACACGCGGCAGTTGCCATCGGGGCAGTAGCCCGGGTCGGGCCGGTGGCACAGATGCGGGATGGCCGTGCCAACGCGGCGGGCCACGTCCCACAGGCTTTCTCCGGCGCGCGCATAGACCTGCACGCCGTCCAGTTCGAACGCCAGGCCTTGCGTTTCCGTTGTGATGCCGTCGAGGTTCTGCGGGCCTTCCCGCGTCGTTGAGCTGCTCATTCCGCTGCCTCCCTGGGGGCTAGCAACTCGGGGAAGTAGCGCAGGATGCACACGAGCGGGTTGCTCGCCGCCTGGCCCAGCCCGCAGATCGAGGCATCGCGCATCACCTGTGCCAACTCGCTCAAAAGGTCCGCATCCCAATCTCCGCGTTCCATCAACATGCGCGCCTTCTGCGTGCCCGACCGGCACGGGGTGCATTGGCCGCAGCTCTCGTCCTCGAAGAAGCGCATGAGGTTGAGCGCGACCCCTTGCAAGTCGTCCGCCTGCGAGAACACAACGACCGCTGCCGAGCCGATGAAGCAGCCGTATTTCTCGAGCGTGCCGAAGTCCAGCGGGATGTCGTTCATGGCCGCGGGCAGGATTCCACCGGACGCGCCGCCCGGCAGGTAGGCACGGAAAATGTGCCCGTCCGCCATGCCGCCGCAATGCTCGTCGATCAGCTCCTGCACCGTGATGCCGGCCGGCGCGAGCCTCATGCCGGGTTCCCGCACGCGGCCGGACACCGAATAGCTCCGCAGCCCCACGCGGCCATGCCGCCCGTGGCTCGTCCACCACTCGGGGCCGCGCTCGATGAGGTCGCGCACCCAGTACAGCGTCTCGACGTTGTTGATGAGCGTCGGGCGGCCGAACAGCCCCACCTGATAGGGGAAGGGCGGCTTGTGCCGGGGCAGGCCCCGCTTGCCCTCGATGCTTTCCAGCATGGAGCTTTCCTCGCCGCAGATGTAGGCGCCCGCGCCCCGGCGGATGTGCAGCCGCGGCAGGCCAGGCGGCAGCTTGGCGATCTCGCGGCGCAGGATTTCTATCGCCACCGGGTACTCGTCGCGGATGTAGAGGTACACGTCCTCGGCCTCGACCACGGTCGCGCCGATCAGGGTGCCCTCCAAGAAGCGGTGCGGGTCGGTGTTGAGGTAGTGCCGGTCCTTGAAAGTGCCGGGCTCACCCTCGTCGCCGTTAACGGCCATCAGCCGGGGCCCAGGCTCGTTGCGGACGGAACGCCACTTGCGCCCGGTCGGAAAGCCGGCGCCGCCCAGCCCGCGCAGCCCGGTGCCGTCCAGGGTGGCCAGCACGTCGTCCACCGGCATGGCACCGGAGCGGATGCGCCCCAGCAACGCGTAGCCGCCACCTGCGACATACGTGTCATAGTCGATGTAGTCGTCCGGGATGTGCGGGTGCGTATCACCCGCGGTGACGGCGGCCACCACGGCAGCCGGGTCCGCCTTGTGCAGGAAGTGGTGCCCGACCTCGACCACCGGCGCCTGGTCGCACAGGCCGACGCAGGGTGCGCGGACCACCCGCGCCGACGCGCCAAGCCCGTCGGAGGCTTCGAGACGCCGCAGCTCGGCATACAGCGCCTCTGCCCCGGCCATCGCGCACGTCACCGTGTCGCACACGCGGATAACCAACGGCGCCAGGTCCGGCTCCCCCTCCTTCACGATGTCGAAATGCGCGTAGAACGTCGCCGTCTCGAACACCTCGGCGAAGGCCAGCCGCATCTCGTCAGCCAACGCAGCCAGGTGGGCGGCCGAAAGCTGGTGCCACTTGTCCTGGATCAGGTGCAGGTACTCGATCAGATACTGGCGGTCGCGCGAACGGTCGCCCAGCAACTCCTCGATCTCGTGCTTGGCCTGGGGCAGAACTTGCCGGCCCTTGGGCGTGGATTTCGCGCGCTTGCGCCCAGCCCCGGGATGCTCGAACCGCACGACTTCGCCCGATGCAGATCCGGCCATCCTATTTCCTTCCCCGCGGTGCAGCCGCCATCCCCGTCTCCACGCCTATTTAGAACGCTTGGCCAGCCACCAAGTCTCTCCAGGCAAGATGGAGAATGATTGGGTGACTTGCTTCGTCGATCATTGGAGTTCGGCCGTGCTCTGCTATGACGACCTCCCAGTCGCGGCACCCTATTTCAATGGTGCGTTCCCAGACTTCTAAACGCGCTTTGCGGGCCCGAAAATCAACACTGCGTTCCGGTGTTGCGATAGCGAAGTCCTATCAAGCGCCCAGCAGCAGCGCCTCCGCCAGCAATGCTGCGGCCAGGACCGGCAGCGGCTCGCGGTCCGGCAGCACCAAGCCGACCCGGTAGGTCGCATCCGGCCCGGTGATCGGCAGGCTGCGCAGCCGGGGCGCCAGGGCGAGCGTGGCCGCGAGATTCTCCGCCAGCACCGTCGCCCAGCCACCCGACAGCACATGCGCCAGCAAGACAACCTGCGTGTCGGTCTCGACGCGCGCACGGGGGATCACCCCGGCGCCCTGCATCAGCCGGTCCATGATGCGGCGGTTCTGCATGTCCGGCGTCAGCAGGCACAGCGGCGCATGGGCCAGGTCCGCCCAGGTCACCGCATCCCGCCCACCGAAAGCTCCCTCCAGCGTGGTGATGAACCGGTAGCGTTCGACATACAGCGGCACCGACCGCACCCGGCCCAGCGCCTCGCCATCGACGTAGGTGATGCCGGCGTCCACCTCCAGCCCTTCCAGCATCTGCAGCACCTCGGCGCTGCTGCGGGACAGGATGGTGAAGCGCAGCGCCGGGTGGCGGCGCAGGCAGGGGTTGGTCAGGTCCGGCACCATCGCCAGCGCCGTCGGGATAACCGCGATCCGCAGGTGCCCGGACAGGCCGGCCCGCATGCCGTGCAGCTCCTGCCGCATGGCGCGGGCGTCGCCGACCATGCGCCTGGCCCAGCCCAGCACCTTCTCGCCCTCCGGCGTCAAGCCGTGAAAGCGGCTGCTGCGGCGGACCAGCATGACGCCCAGCTCGTCCTCCAGCGCCTTGATCCCCGCCGACAGGGTGGGCTGCGCGACGCCGCACGCCTCGGCCGCACGACGGAAGTTGCCCTCCCGCGCGACGGCGACGAGGTAGGCGAGCCTGTCGATCAATCAGGCCGAAGGGGCTGGATCATCAGAACGTCACCCGCAGCCCGGCATACCCGGCCACCGGCGCGCCGGGCACCAGGCTGCGCGGGTTGGTCGCGCCGGGCGCTTGCTGGATCGGCACCAGCGAGGTCGGGGCAAAGCCGCCATAGGTCGCATACTTCGTGTCCGTCGCGTTCTGCACTAGGCCGAACACCTGGATGGTCTTCGTCACCTGGTAGGCCGTGTTCAGGTTCAGCACGACGTAGGAAGACGTCTGCGGGTTCAGGTTGGCCGCGTCCCCCTGCAGGTAGCGCCCGCTGCTGTAAAGGCCGGTGGCGCCGACCGTCCACTCCGGCGTCACATCATATTGCACGCCGAACTTCAACTGGTGCTCGGGAATGCCGGGCAGCCGGTCGCCGGGATGCACCTGGGTCAGCCCGTTGGCGTCGGCAAAGGGGTTGTTCTGGGCGGCCAGGGTGAACGGCGACAGGAACGTGGCGTCGGTGAAGGCGTAGTTCGCGTAGGCCAGCAGGGGGCCGCGGCGCAGGGTGGCCCCGACCTCGATGCCCTGGCGGCGGGTGCTGCCGACGTTCTGGAAGAAGCCGCGGCCCAACGCAGCGCTGCTGGTGAACAGGATGTCGTCGTCGCTGTCGGTGCGGTACAGGCCGAGGTTCCAGTTGACCTTGACGTCTTCCCCCACGCCGAACCTGCCGCGCACCCCGACCTCGTAGGTGCTGGCCACGACCTGCTTCAGGTTGGGGTCGCTGACGAAGAAGTTGGTCAGGCTGCACGGGCTGCTGGCCGACGCGCAGGACAGCTCGGCCGGGGTCGGCGTGCGGTTGCTCTCGGAATAGCCGGCATAGGCCGACAGGTTGGGCGACACCTTGTAGGTCAGCCCGGCGGCCGGGTTGAACTTGGTGTAGCTGTGGTTGCCGCTCAGCGCGTTGCCGGTCTCGTCCTGCAGGTCGATCTGCGCGGCGTTGAACCGGCCCGACACGGTGACGGTCAGCCGGTCCGTCACGTCCAGCGCGTCCGAGGCATAGACGCCGTAGTAGTCGTTGGTCGCCGACAGCCGCACCGGGGTGATGCTGCCGTCCGCCTGGTCGATGGTGACGCTCGGACCCGTGTAGTCCCGGTCCAGCGTCAGAGCCCCCAGCGAGGACCGGGCGGAGAACTGGGTGATGCCGCCGTCGTAGCTCGCGCCGGCCAGGATGCGGTTCGGCCGGCCGAACAGCTCCGACTTGTAGGTCGCCTGGACCGACGCGCCGAAGCCGTTGCTGTCCGTCGCCGTCTGGTCCAGTTGGGAGTAGGGGCCGCCGCCGGTGATGGCGGGGTAGTAGCCGGGGTTGATGGAGTTGCCGATGCGCCCGCCGCCGCGCGTGGTGTAGGGCGTGCCGTCCCCGTTGCACAGGAAGCCCGGGTTGTCCCCGCACGTCTGCGCGTCGGAGGCGTTGCCGTTCAGGGTGCGCTGGGCGAGGTTGCTGTAATACGCCGTGGCTTGCAGGCTGACCTGGTCGTTGACGTCGTAGGTGCCGTTCAGGCTGGCGCGCAGGTACTTGTTGCGGGTGGTGTCGGGGTAAGTGAACACCGCGCTGCGGCTCGCGGCCAGCAGCTGCACGGGCGTGGTGCCGTTGCCGGTCAGGTTGTTGTCGGCGCCGACCAGGTTCAGGTGGACCTCCGCCTTGTCGCCGCGGAAGCCGAGGTCGGTGTAGATTTGCCGGAGCTGCGAGGGCGAGTTGTCGCGCCAGCCGTCCTCGTTCAGCCCGGTCAGCGCCACGTAGGCTGCGGCGCCGCCGGACTGCACGCCATACTGCGCCGACCCCTGCACCCGGCCGAACGATCCGCCCGACAGCTCCAACTGCCCGCCATGGTAGCTGAACCCATCCCGCAGCTTGACGGTGATGGCGCCGCCGAGGGCGTTCAGGCCGAAGGCCGGGTTGGGGCCGGCGACCTCGATGCGGTCGATGGCGAAGTCGGGGATCAGGTCCCAGTTGGTGGTGTCGCCGAACGGCTGGTTGAAGCGGGTGCCGTTCAGGTAGACCGCCAGGCCTTGCGGGTTGCCGGCCAGCGGCGACGCCTCGAAGCCACGGTAGAGCAGGTTGGGCTGGAACTGGTTGCCGTTGGCCTGGTCGAGCACGACGGCGCCGACGCGCTCGTCCAGGGCGCGCAGGGCGCTGGCCGGGCCGGTGCGCTCCAGGTCGTCGCGGCGCAGGACCTGGGTCTCAACGGGCACCTTGTTGCGGTCGGTCTCGGAATTGGACAAGGGGGCGGTCACGACGACGTCGATGTCCGGGGCGGCATCGGGTGCGGCCACGCCTTGTGCAGTGCCTTGCGCCGGCAGCAGCGCCAAGGCGGCCAAAGCCAGCCCGGCATAGGCCAGGCGGCCCTTGTTCTTCATCAGTCTCGGAGGCATCGCTTCCCCTCGGCGGCCTGTAGGGGCCTTGCGCCCACATTCTCCGATCACGGAAGCGTTGGCTATGGGGAGATGCCTACTTCTCCCTCTTCCTCCGGGAGAGGGCCGGGGTGAGGGGGTGGCACGCACCGGTCCAGCCGATGCGAGCACAGGCAGCGTGCCCCGTATGGCAAGATTTGGTGCTGGCGGCCTCCCTCACCCCAGCCCTTTCCCGGAGGAAGAGGGAGCAGCGGCGCTCCTTCCGGCAGCGCGCAACACGCTTTGCAGGCCGGCCAGGTCCAGCACCGGGCCGGGCAGGGCTGGGCCACGCAGCACCCGGCATGGCGCAGCGGGATCGCCCAGGCCGTCCACGACCAGCAGCGCATCCTCGAACCCTGCCGTTCCGCCATACAGGCTCGTCGTCACCACCGTCCGGATACCGGCGCCAAGGGCGGAGTGCAGCCCGTTGGGCGTGTCCTCGAATGCGATGCAGCACGTGGCGGAAAGGCCCAAGCGGTCCAGCACCCATCGATAGATATCGGGCGCCGGCTTCTTGCGCGGCACCACGTCCCCGGCGCCGACCACATCGAACAAGCCAGGCCCGTCCGCCCCCAGGGTCGCATGCAGCAGGGCGTCCACATTGGCCGGGCTGGTCGTGGTGGCGATGGCAAGGCGCAGGCCGGCGGCACGGGCCTCCAGCAACAGCCGGCGCACGCCGGGGCGCAGCATGACCTTGCCGGCCTCGACCGCAGCGACATAATGCGCGGTCTTGGCGGCGTGCAGCCGGCGGACCGCGTCGCCGTCCAACGGCGCCGGCAGCGTCGCCATGTAGCGGGCAATGCGCTCCTTGCCGCCCGTCACCTCCAGCAGCCCGGCATAGGCCGCCTGGTCCCAATGCCAATCCAGCCCGGCCTCCGCAAACGCCGCATTGAAGGCGTGCCGATGCAGCTCCTCCGTCTCGGCCAGGGTGCCATCGACATCGAAGATCAAGGCTTGCAGCCGGTCCATCACGAGGCTGCGGCAGCGATGCGGGCGTGCTGCCCCATGATGCCCTCGATCACACCCTGGCCCTCCTCGATCAAGTAGCTCCGCAGCCGCGCCTGCACCGGCAGCAGCGGCAGGGTGCGGCGCTGGACGATGTACCAGGACCGCATCAGCGGAAAGCCCTCGACCGGCAGCACGCGCACCAGGCCCAACGCCAGCTCCAGGCTGACGGTATGCTGCGAGATCAGCGCCAGTCCCATGCCGGCGATGACGGCCTGCTTGATCATCTCGTTGCTGGACGACACCATCGTCACCCGCGGCTTGAACCCGGCGAGTTGGAAGAACGCGTCCGCCATCGCCTGGGTGCCCGACCCGTCCTCCCGCACCACGAACGCCTCCCCGGCCAGCGCGTTGAGCGGCAACGACGGCGCGGCGCACAGCCGGTGCCCCGGCGGCGCAATGATGACGGACGGGTGCGGCGCGAACCGTTCGGCCACCACGTCCGCGTCGGCCGGCGGCTGGCCCATCACCGCCAGGTCCACCCCTCCGCCCAGCAGCAGCGACAGCACGCGGCTGCGGTTGCCCTCCTGCAGATGGACGGTCACGCCGGGGTAGGCCGTCCGGAACCGCGCGATCATGTGCGGGACGATATACTTGGAGGTGGACACCAGCCCCAGCCGCACCCGCCCGCCGCTGAGGCCCTTCAGGTTCGTCATCGCCTGGTCCGCATCCTTGAGCGACCGCAGCACCACCTGCGCGTAGCCCAGCAACACCTGCCCGGCATCCGTCAGCGTCACGCGCCGCCCGACCCGCTCGAACAAGGCGAACCCTGTCTGCAGCTCGATCTGCTTGATCTGGAACGACACGGCGGAGGGCGTCAGGTTCAGCCGCTCCGCCACCCGCGCCAGCGAGAGCCGCTCGGCTGCCTCTACGAATACTTGCAATTGCCGGATGGTGACGTTTCGCATCGGACGACAAGCGATCCCTCATGTGTTTCTTAAATCTATTTTGCTTTCCCTCACCGTGTCCATCCGTCAACGTCCCATCATCAGGGACACACCTGGGTCGCAAGGGATGGAGCCGGACGATGAACAAGGCGCTTGATGTCAAGATCACCGACCTGAAGGAGCGCTATACCTCTGGCGTGCTGAAGTACCGGCAGATGGGCTACTGGGAGCCGGAGTACGAGCCGAAGGACACCGACATCCTGGCCGTGTTCCGCCTGACGCCGCAGGACGGCGTCGATCCCGAGGAGGCCGCCGCCGCCATCGCCGGGGAAAGCAGCACCGCCACCTGGACCGTCGTGTGGACCGACCGCCTGACCGACAGCGAGTACTACCGCGCCAAGGCCTACAAGGTCGAGCGCGTGCCGGGGTCGCCCGACCAGTGGTTCGCCTACATCGCCTATGACCTCGACCTGTTCGAGGAAGGCTCGATCAGCAACCTGACAGCCTCCATCATCGGCAACGTCTTCGGCTTCAAGCCCTTGAAGGCGCTGCGGCTGGAGGACATGCGGATCTCGCCACACTACCTCAAGACGTTCCAGGGCCCGGCGACCGGCATCGTCGTCGAGCGGGAGCGGATGAACGTCTATGGCCGCCCGTTGCTCGGCGCCACGATGAAGCCGAAGCTCGGCCTGTCCGGCCGCAACTATGGCCGCGTGGTGTACGAGGCGCTGAAGGGCGGCCTGGACTTCACCAAGGACGACGAGAATATCAACTCGCAGCCGTTCATGCACTGGCGGGACCGGTTCCTGTACTGCATGGAGGGCGTGAACAAGGCGCAGGCCGAGACGGGCGAGGTCAAGGGCACCTACCTCAACGTCACCGCCGCCACGATGGAGGACATGTACGAACGCGCCGAGTTCGCCCGCGACCTCGGCAGCATCATCGTCATGATCGACCTGGTGATCGGCTACACCGCCATCCAGTCGATGGCGAAGTGGGCGCGCAAGAACGACATGATCCTGCACCTGCACCGCGCCGGGCACAGCACCTACACCCGGCAGAAGAACCACGGCGTCTCGTTCCGCGTGATCGCCAAGTGGATGCGGATGGCAGGGGTGGACCACATCCACGCCGGCACCGTGGTCGGCAAGCTCGAGGGCGACCCCAACGTGGTGCGCGGCATCTACGACACCTGCCGCGAGACCTACGTGCCAAAGAGCCCGCAGCACGGCATCTTCTTCGACCAGCCCTGGGCGAGCCTGAAGAAGCTGATGCCGGTGGCGTCTGGCGGCATCCACGCCGGGCAAATGCACCAGTTGCTGCACTACCTGCAGGACGACGTGGTGCTGCAGTTCGGCGGCGGCACCATCGGGCACCCCATGGGTATCCAGGCCGGCGCCATTGCCAACCGCGTGGCGCTGGAAACCATGGTGAAGGCGCGCAACGAGGGCCGCGACATCTGGAACGAGGGGCCGGAGATCCTGACCGCCGCCGCCCGCTGGTGCCAGCCGCTGCGCGCGGCGCTGGATACCTGGAAGGATGTCAGCTTCAACTACGCATCGACGGACTCGGTCGATGTGCTGCCCACCCCCACGGCATCGTAAGGAGGACCCGCAGATGAAGGTCACCCAAGGCCAGTTCTCCTTCCTGCCGGACCTGACGGACGAGGAAATCTCGGCGCAGATCCAGTATGCGCTCGGTCAGGGCTGGGCTCTGGCCGTCGAGCACACCGACGACCCGCACCCGCGCAACTATTTCTGGTCGATGTGGGGCACGCCGATGTTCGACCTGCACGATGCGGCCGGCGTCATGCTGGAGCTGAAGGCGTGCCGGGAGGCGAACCCGCAGGACTACATCAAGGTCCTGGCGTTCGACAACCGCAAGGGCTCCGAGACGATCCGCATGTTCTTCATGGTGCAGCGCCCGGCGCACGAGCCGGGGTTCGAGCTGGTGCGGCAGGAGGGGCCGGGGCGGACGTTGCGCTACACAATGCGGAGCTACGCCACGTCGAAACCCTCCGGCGAACGCTACGTGCCGTGACGGGCTACCAGATCGCCCCGAGCATCCTCTCGGCCGACTTCGCCCGGTTGGGCGAGGAGGTCGGGCGGCTGCAGGCGGGCGGGGCGGACCTGATCCATTTCGACGTGATGGACAACCGCTACGTGCCCAACCTGACCATCGGGCCGCTGGTGTGCCAGGCGATCCGGCCGCATGTGGACCTGCCCATCGACGTGCACCTGATGGTGACGCCGGTCGATGAGCTGGCGGTGATGTTCGCCAAGGCCGGGGCAAACATCATCAGCTTCCACCCGGAGGCGTCGCAGCATGTGGACCGCACGCTGTCGCTGATTCGCGAGCACGGCTGCCGGGCCGGGCTGGCGCTGAACCCGGCGACGCCGCTGGAGTGCCTGGACTGGGTCATGGACCGGCTGGACCTGGTGTGCGTCATGTCGGTCAATCCCGGCTTCGGCGGGCAGAGCTTCATCCCGCAGGCGTTGCAGAAAATTGCCGCCCTGCGCCGCCGGATCGACGCCCATGTGGAAGCGGGAGGACAACCGATCCTGCTGGAGGTGGATGGCGGCGTGAAGGTGTCGAACATCCGCGCGGTGGCGGACGCCGGGGCGGACACATTTGTCGCCGGGTCCGCGATTTTCGGGGCGCGGGATGGCGACGGCGGCTACCGCGGGGTGATCGGGGCGATGCGGCGGGAGCTTGAGCCGGTGCAGCAGGCCCCTCTTAAACAGGAACGTGCGGCATGAGCGCGGCATTGGAGTTGCCCACCCCGCAGGACGACCGCCGGGTGGACCTGAACGCGCTGTATGCGGAAAGCAACATCGGCGAGGTGATCGGTCAGTTGGACCGGGACCTAGTGGGTCTGCTGCCGGTGAAGACCCGCATCCGGGAAGTGGCGGCGCTACTGCTGGTCGAGAGTGCCCGCCGCGGCCTGGGCATCCAGGCGGAGCCGCCGCCGCTGCACATGAGCTTCACCGGCAACCCCGGCACAGGCAAGACCACCGTGGCCCGGCGCATGGCGGACGTGCTGCACCGGCTGAAGTACATCCGCCGCAACCACGTCGTCACCGTGTCGCGCGATGACTTGGTGGGCCAGTACATCGGCCATACCGCGCCCAAGACCAAGGAGATCCTCAAGAAGGCGATGGGCGGCGTGCTGTTCATCGACGAAGCCTACTACCTATACCGTCCGGAGAACGAGCGGGACTATGGGCAGGAGGCCATCGAAATCCTGTTGCAAGTGATGGAGGACAACCGGGACGACCTCGTGGTGATCCTCGCGGGCTACAAGGACCGCATGGATACCTTCTTCCGCAGCAACCCCGGCATGTCGTCCCGCATCGCCCACCACATCGACTTCCCCGACTACTCCGCCGGGGAGTTGCTGCGGATCGCTGAACTCATGGCGACCTCGATGCAATACCGCTTCGACGCCGAGGGACGGGCGGCGATGGAGGAATACGTCACGCTGCGGATGGCGCAGCCGCGCTTCTCCAACGCGCGCAGCATCCGCAACGGCATCGACCGGGCACGGCTGCGGATGGCCAACCGGCTGTTCGCCGGGCGCGATCAGTTGCTGGACCGGACGGCGCTGGAGACCATCACAGCCGAGGACATCCGAGGCAGCCGAGTGTTCCAGCAGTAAGATCGCCTTTCCCTCCGGCCTTGGGCCGCAGCGCGGACCAAGGCCGGGGTGAGGGGAGCGGCGAGCGTTGCGGTCGGGCGGTGTGGGAGCAAGCGGGCTACGGAAACCGAGGCGGCGGTCCTTGTGGCCTTCCTCACCCCGGCCCTCTCCCGGACGGAGAGGGAGCGGCCAGAAGATAAGAATGCCAGCCACAAGGCTGCACTGATGGGAGACGAACAATGCCATACCGCCGCACCACGCTGTCAAAGTTCATCATCGAGGACCAGCGCCGGGCGGGATCGTCCGACCCCGACCTGACATCGCTGCTGAACGACATCCAGACCGCCTGCAAGCTGATCGCCGTCGCCGCCTCCCGCGGGCGCATTTCCCCGCCCGACGCCGTCCAGGTCGCCATCAACGTGCAGGGCGAGCAGCAGCAGCCACTCGACGTCGCGGCCAACAAGATCATGGTCGGCACCTGCGAGTGGGGCGGCCAGCTCGCCGGCATGGTGTCGGAGGAGCTGGAGCAGCCCCATCCCATCCCCGGCCACTACCCCCGCGGCCGCCTGCTGCTGGTGTTCGATCCCCTGGACGGCTCCTCCAACATCGACATCAACATGCCCGTCGGCACCATCTTCTCCGTCCTGCGCTGCCCCGAGGGCGTGGCCGAACCCGTGGCGGCCGACTTCCTGCAGCCCGGCACCACCCAGGTCGCCGCCGGCTACGCCATCTACGGCCCCACGGCCATGATGGTGCTGACGGTCGGCGACGGCGTGCACGGCTTCACCCTGGACCGCGAAATCGGCGCCTTCGTCCTCACCCATCCCGGCATGGCCATCCCGCCCGACAGCCGCGAGTTCGCCGTCAACGTCAGCAACGAACGCTTCTGGGAACCCCCGGTCCGCCGCTACGTGGACGAATGCCTGGAGGGCGCCGAAGGCCCGCGCGCCGCCGATTTCAACATGCGCTGGATCGCGTCAATGGTCGCCGAGGTCCACCGCATCCTGATCCGCGGCGGCCTGTTCATGTATCCCCGCGACACCAAGGACCCCGGCAAACCCAGCCGCCTGCGCCTGATGTACGAGGCCAACCCGATGGCCATGATCGTCGAGCAGGCCGGCGGCGCCGCCTCCACCGGGCGGGAGCGCATCCTAGACCTGCAGCCCAGCGGCATCCACCAGCGCGTGCCGGTGATCCTAGGGTCGCGCAACGAGGTCGAGCGCCTGGCCCGCTACCACGCCGAGCACGACCGCGGCGAGGACGAGGCGTTCGCAGCCCCGCTGTTCAACGCGCGCTCGCTGTTCCGGACGGCCTGAGCCATGTCGCAGAAGCATCCCGTCGTCGCCATCACCGGGTCCTCGGGGGCCGGCACCACCACCGTCACCACGACGTTCGAGCAGATTTTCCGCCGCGAGGGGGTGAACGCCGCCATCGTCGAGGGTGACTCCTTCCACCGCTACGACCGGCTGGCGATGCGGGAGAAGCTGAAGCATGCCAACGGCGGCGGCCAGGTGCTGAGCCACTTCGGACCCGACTCCAACCTGTTCGGCGAGTTGGAGGCGCTGTTCCGCACCTACGGCGAGCGCGGCGTCGGCACGACGCGGAAGTACCTGCACGACGCCGAGGAGGCCGCGCCCTACTGCCAGGACCCCGGCACCTTCACCCCCTGGTCAGAGCTGCCCGGCGGCACCGACGTGCTGTTCTATGAGGGCCTGCATGGCGCCGTCGTGACGCCGGAAGTCAACGTCGCGCAGCATGTGGACCTGCTGGTCGGCGTAGTGCCGATCATCAACCTGGAGTGGATACAAAAGCTGCACCGCGACAAGAAGGTGCGCGGCTACTCGCAGGATGCCGTCGTGGACACCATCCTGCGCCGGATGCCGGACTACGTGAATTACATCTGCCCGCAGTTCTCGGAGACCCACGTCAACTTCCAGCGGGTGCCGACGGTCGATACCAGCAACCCCTTCACCGCCCGCGACGTGCCGAACGCCGACGAGAGCATGCTGATCATCCGCTTCCGCAATCCCAAGGGCATCGACATGCCCTACTTGCTGTCGATGCTGCACGGCAGCTTCATGTCGCGCGCCAACACCATCGTCTGCCCCGGCGGCAAGATGCCGTTGGCGATGCAGTTGATCTTCACCCCGATGATCCTGCAACTAATGAGCCGCAAGAAGCGCTCGGCCTGACATCGTGACCCGTCATTGCGAGAGGCGCAGCGACGTGGCAATCCACGGGCCGCCAGGATCAACGTTGCGATAGCGGCCCTGGATCGTCATGCCGCAAGCACGGCTCGCGATCACGGCTTCGACCACCTGCCCAACACAGAAGGACCCCCCATGGCACTCGTCTCGATGCGGCAACTGCTCGACCACGCCGCGGAGCACAGCTACGGCATCCCCGCCTTCAACGTGAACAACATGGAGCAGGTCCGCGCCGTCATGGAGGCCGCCGACGCCGCTGACAGCCCGGTCATCCTGCAAGGCTCGGCCGGGGCAAGGAAGTATGCCGGCGAGGCGTTCCTGCGCCACCTGATCGAGGCCGCCGTCGAAAGCTGGCCGCACATCCCCATCGTCATGCACCAGGACCACGGCGGCAGCCCCGGCGTGTGCCAGCGCAGCATCCGCAGCGGCTTCACCAGCGTGATGATGGACGGCTCCCTGCAGGAAGACATGAAGACTCCCGCCGACTACGACTACAACGTCGGCACCACCCGCCGCGTGGTGGAGATGGCGCATGCGGTCGGCGTGTCCGTCGAGGGCGAGCTGGGCGTGCTGGGGTCGCTGGAGACCGGGGAGGCCGGCGAGGAAGACGGGTCCGGCGCCGAGGGCAAGCTGTCGCACGACCAGTTGCTGACCGACCCCGAGCAGGCGGCGGACTTCGTGCGGGACACCGGGGTGGATGCGCTGGCCATCGCCATCGGCACCAGCCACGGCGCCTACAAGTTCAGCCGCAAGCCCACGGGCGACATCCTGGCCATCGGGCGCATCAAGGAGATCCACGCCCGCATCCCGACGACGCACCTGGTGATGCACGGGTCAAGCTCGGTGCCGCAGGAGTGGCTGGCGGTGATCCGGGAGTTCGGCGGCGACATCAAGGAGACCTACGGCGTCCCGGTCGAGGAGATCCAGGAGGGCATCAAGCACGGCGTCCGCAAGATCAACATCGACACCGACATCCGCCTGGCGATGACCGGGGCAATGCGCCGGCTGATGGCGCAGAAGCCGGAGGAGTTCGACCCGCGCAAGTTCTTCGCCGCCGCGACCAAGGCGGCGACGGATTTGTGCCGCGCGCGGTTCGAGCAGTTCGGCTGCGCCGGCCATGCATCGCGCATCAAGCCGGTGCCGCTGGACCGGATGACGGAGATGTATGCCAAAGGGGCTCTGAATCAGGTGGTGCATTAATACCAAGGAGGCTGGCCTGCACCAAGCGCCTCCATCCTGCACGGGAGGACCTGTCCGGGTCGATCCCGGGTGTTTCAGCGCCTACCCAGCGGCTACAATCCGGTCCGCCAGCGCCGGCAGTTCGGCAAAGCTGGCCGCGACGGCTGTCGCGCCAGCCGACATCGCTGCGGGACCGTAACCCCAGCTCGCGAAAATGCACGGCAGGCCGGCGCCGATCGCTGCCTGCACGTCGTTCCGGTGGTCGCCGACCATGATAGCTGCCTCGGGCATGCCACCAGCGGCGGCCAGCGTCATCAGCAGGTGCGACGGGTCGGGCTTGCGGGTGGGGAAGCTGTCACCGCCACCGACCGCGGCGAACCAGTGCCGCAAGCCGAGCGCATCCAGCAAGGCGTAGGTTGCCGCAACAGGCTTGTTGGTGCAGACGGCGAAATGCCAGCCCCGGTCCCGCAACGTGCCAAGCGCCTCGACGGTGCCGGGAAACGGCCGCGACTCGACGGCGGCATGGGCGGTGTAGTCGGACAGGAACGCCGTGAATGCCGCTTCATCGAACGGCGTGTGCCGGGCGGCGCAGGCACGCTCGACAAGAACGCGCGCGCCGTCGCCGACCATCAGCGCAGTCTCCGGCAAGGTGAACGGTTCGAAGCCGCGCTGCACCATCATGCGGTTGAGGGCGGCAGCAAGGTCCGGCACGGTGTCGACAAGGGTGCCATCCAGATCGACGACGAGCGTTCGTAGCATCCGTTCTGTCCTTGTTAAGGCGCCCCTTCCAGGAAGCCTGCAATCCGGGAGCATGCCACACAAGTTGTCAAGGAGCGCAGGCCCGTCCAATCAGCGGCTTTATGGCCTGCGAGGATACACATCGGGCCGAGCTTGCCGCATAGGACTGCCGGGCCAAACCCTTGCGTCAGGGACACTTGGATTGCAGCGCTGCGGCACCCACAATCTCAGCCCACTGCTCATCAAAGGAGAACGCGTTGAAGGTCTTTCTTAGCTCCGTCGTGGCGCTGGTCATCATTGCCGCCGCGTCGCAGTTCGTCCTGACCCGGTTCGTGGGGGAAAGTTCGGAACAGGCCTACTCCACCCCCTCGACCCGGCCCTGATCGCCTACTCCGCCGGGTGCGGCACCGCTGTCGGCCCGGCGGCGCCCTGCTGCTTCGCATCCTCCTCCGCCAGCCACAGTGCATGGTGCTCAGCCGCCCAGTTGCGGTCCACCCGGCCCGTGGTCATCGCCTGCAACGACCCCTGGACGCCAATGGACCCTAGGTAAATGTGCCCGATGATGACGGCCATCATCAGCGCGGCAATCACCGAGTGCACCACCTGCATGAGCTGCATGCCCTCGATGCCAAAGAAGTAGAACGGCACCAGCAGCAGAACACCGGTCAGCGAGATCCCGGCGCCGCCGAACACGGCAATCCAGTAGATCATCTTCTGCCCGGCGTTGAACTTCTGCGCGGGCGGATGCGGGCCGCCAAAGATGCCGCCGGCCGCCTTGATCCACTCAAGGTCCAGCTTGGTCGGCAGGTTCACCGTCAGCCACTGGATCGCCATCACCACCAGCCCCGCCATGAAGGCGAAGCCGACCGAGTTATGCGACAGCTTCGCCAGCGCAGTGAAGCTGGCATAGGTGTTGTCGCCCAGGATCGGCTCCAGCAGCCAGCGCCCGAACACCAGGTTAAGTCCGGTCAGCGACAGCCAGACGAACGACGCCGACGTCAGCCAGTGGATGAACCGCTCGAACTTGGTGAACCGCTGGATGGTGCGGCCCTGCGGGTCCTTTTTGTAGCGCATCGGACCCGCGATGAAGTAAAGCGCGGCCATGGCGGCGACGGCGATGCCCAGCAGCGCCCCATCGATCAGCGGCTGCGCCCGGGTGCGGAAGTTGCGGAACTCCCGGCCCAGCGGCTGCACCAGCACGCCGGCCTTCGCGTCCGGGATATGGACGAATCCGCTGATCTGCCCGGGCGGCAGGTCGCGCTGCTGCTCCAGCTTTTGCGCCAGCGCGGCACGGTCGGGGTTTGGGAAGTTCTGCGGCAGCAGTTCCGCCATAGCCGTGGTAGCCATGACGGAAAAGGCGAGGGCCAAGGCAATCCGGGTGAGACGCATCGTATCCCTCAAACCGTCGGGGTGTCGCGATAGGCCGTGGACCAGGCCCACGCGCCAGAGCCGTAGCCGCGCCGCAGCACCCGCTCCTTGTAGATGGCGCCAATGGTCGCCCCATCGCCCGCCAGCAGCGAACGCGTGGAGCACATCTCGGCGCAGATCGGCAGCTTGCCCTCGGACAGCCGGTTGCGGCCGTACTTGGCAAACTGCTCGGGCGTGTCGGTGCCCTTGGGTCCGCCGGCGCAGTAGGTGCACTTGTCCATCTTGCCGCGCCCGCCGAAGTTGGATGCCGACGGGAACTGCGGCGCCCCGAACGGGCAGGCGTAGAAGCAGTAGCCGCAGCCGATGCACTGGTCCTTGTTGTGCAGCACGATCCCGTCCGCCGTCTGCACGAAGCAGTTGACCGGGCACACCGAGGCGCACGGCGCGTCGGTGCAGTGCATGCACGCCATGGAGACCGACAATTCACCGGGTTCGCCGTCGTTCAGCGTCACGACCCGGCGGCGGTTCAGGCCCCACGGCACCTCATGCTCGTTCTTGCACGCGGTGACGCAGGCATTGCAGTCGATGCAACGCTCGGCGTCGCACAGGAACTTCATCCGGGCCATCAGCGCCCCTCCTCGTAAAACCGATATGCAAACACACTCAGAACTCTGGTCACTACCGCTACTGAAAACCGGGCGAGTCAGCGCCCAGCACCAATGCTTTAAGCAGAAGCAAGGCGATGATCAGCCATACGGCAGCATATGCCCCATTTTTCGCCTTGCTTCCTGGCATCACGCCGCCTCGACCCGGCAGAGCGTGACCTTGGTCTCCTGCATGTGCGTGACGGAGTCGTAGCCATAGGTCGTCAACTGGTTCACCGCATGGCCCAGCACGATCGGGTCCAGGCCCGGCGGATACTTGCCGCGGTTGTCCACGCCGGCCGTCATGCCGCCGAAGTGGAACGGCACGAACACCACCCCCGGACCCGTGCGGTTGCTGACGTGCGCCCGGAACTTGCCCCGCGAGTTGCTCTCGACGCCGTAGATCCAGACCTCGCCGCGGTCGGTGATCCCCAGGCGCTTGGCATCCTCGCTGTTGACCTCGGCGTAAGCCTCCTCGACGATCTCCGCTAGCCAGCGGTTGGACCGCGTCTCGTCGCCGCCGCCCTCGTACTCAACCAGCCGGCCGGACGTCAGGATCATCGGGAACGCCGACACATCCTGCACCTGCAAGCTGCGGCCCAAATAGGGCAGGCGGTAGTCGCGCCGGTCCTCCAGGGCGGGATACTTGGCGATCAGGTCGCGCCGCGGCGTGCGGATCGGCTCGCGGTGGATCGGCACCGGGTCGATCAGGTTCCAGGCCACCGCCCGCGCCTTGCCGTTGCCGAACGGCGCGCAGCCATGGGCGACGGCGACGCGCTGGATGCCGCCGCTCAGGTCGGTCTGCCAGCTCACGGCGTCGATGTTGTTGCCGCCGATCTTGTTGATGACGGCCATTTCGTCCGTCGTCAGTTCGCTGTCCCAACCGAGCTTCTTCAGCACGGCGATGGTGAACTCGGGGTAGCCGCCCTTGATGTCCGACCCGACTGGGTAGTCGGCCGCCAGCAGCGACACGCCCTCACGCTCCACGCCCCACCGCGCCCGGAAGCCGCTGCCACCCTCTTTCACGGGCACCTTGGTATTATAGAGGTACGCCGTCCCCGGGTGCTTCATCTCCGGGGTGCCCCAGCACGGCCACGGCAGCCCGTAGTACTCGCCGGCGCACGGACCCGTGCTGGCCTTCAGGGTCAGCGGGTCGAAGTCGGCCTGGTGCTTGGCGTGCAGCTTCAGCCGCTCGGGGGACTGCCCGCTGTAGCCGATGGCAAAGCAGCCGCGGTTGATCTCCCGCAGGACATCCTCCGGCACCGGCACGCCATCCTGCACCAGGATGTTCTTTATCAGCTGCTCGCCGAAGCCAAACTTGTTGGCCAGCAGCAGCAGGATCTCGGCGTCGTTCTTGCTCTCGAAGATCGGCTTCACGACCTGCTCGCGCCACTGGATCGAGCGGTTCGACCCCGTCACGCTGCCCGCCTGCTCGAACTGCGTGCAGGCCGGCAGCAGGTAGGTGCCGTTCTGCCGCTCGCCGCTGATCGCGAACGTCGTCGGATGCGGATCGACCACCAGCAGCAGGTCCAGCTTGTTCATGCCCTCCCGCATCACCGGCTCGCGGGTGATCGAGTTGGCCGCGTGCCCCCACGCCACCATGGCGCGCACGTTGTCCGGCTGGTCCAGCGTCGCCTTGTCGGCCAGCACGGCGTCGAACCAGCGTGTGCTGGGAATGCCCTTGTTCTCCATCAGCTTCTTCGACGCGAAGCGCGACACCAGGTAGTCGTACTCCACGTCCCAAACCCGCGCCCAATGCCGCCACGCCGCCTCATCCAGGCCGAGGTAGGCCGGCAGGGTCGTCACGTCCAAGCCGAGGTCGGTCGCGCCCTGCACGTTGCAGTGGCCGCGGAAGATGTTCGTGCCGCCGCCACTGACGCCCATGTTGCCCAGCGCGAGCTGCAGGATGCTGTAGGCGCGGACGTTGGCGGTCCCCACGGTCTTCTGCGTCGCGCCCATGCACCACACCAGGCTGCTGGGCCGGTTGTGCGACATGATCTCCGCCACCCGCTTCAACTGTAGGGAGGGCACGCCGGTGACGCGCTCGCTCTCGGCCGGGTCCCACTTCGCCACCTCTGCGCGGACCTGGTCCATGCCATAGACGCGGTTGTTGATGAACTCCTTGTCTTCCCAGCCATTCTCGAACACGTGCCAGAGGATGCTCCAGATCACCGGGATGTCGGTGCCGGGGCGGATGCGGACGTACTCGGTGGCGTGGGCGGCGGTGCGGGTGAAGCGCGGGTCGATGACGATCAGCTCGGCCTGGTTTATTTCCTTGGACCGCAGCAGGTGCTGCAGGCTGACCGGATGCGCCTCGGCGGGGTTGCCGCCCATGACCATGATGGCCTTGGCATTGCCGAGGTCGTTGAAGCTGTTGGTCATCGCACCGTAGCCGAAGGTGTTGGCGACCCCGGCAACGGTGGTGCTGTGGCAGATGCGGGCCTGGTGGTCGCAGGTGTTGGTGCCCCACAGCGCCGCGAACTTGCGGAACAGGTAGGCACTTTCGTTGCTGAACTTGGCGGATCCAAGCCAGTACACGCTGTCCGGACCCGACTTCTGCCGGATCTCCAGCATCTTGTCGCCAATCTCGTCGATGGCGGTCTTCCAGTCCAGTCGGCGCCACTCGCCGTTGACCAGCTTCATCGGGTACTTCAGCCGGCGGTCGCCATGCGTCAGCTCGCGGACCGCGGCGCCCTTGGCGCAGTGGGTGCCCATGTTGTTCGGGCTGTCGTAGTTGGCCTCCTGCGCCACCCAGACGCCGTTCTGCACCCGCGCGAGCACGGAGCAGCCGACGGAACAGTGGGTGCAGACGGTTTTCCGGAGTACGCTCGGCTCCCCCGGCACGACCTCGCCGGCGGCGGCGCGTTGCACCGTGGACAGGCCCAGCCCGCCCAGCGCGGCCAGGCCACCAGCCGCCAGGCCCGAGTTGCGGAGGAAACCACGGCGATCCAACGCGCCGCTCGATACAGCGGGGACGGGCAGGGTGGGCAGGCCGCGCGAGGCGGACGCAGGACGTTGTTTGGTGAGCATGCGTATCCCCTACCGGCGGTTCAGCGCGTAGAACCGCTGGTTGTGTTCGCTATCGACGTAGCGGGCGGGTGCCTGGTGGTTGGTGGGCTGCACCAGCGTCTCGGCCTCGGCAGCCAGCGGCACGGCCACGGCGGCCAGGCCGGCGCCGCGCAGGAAGGCGCGCCGGTCGGCCCGGACGGGCTTGTCGGTCTTGTCGGTCATGCTGCACCTCGTTGCATCGAGTGTTCGGTCAGGGAGGGGTCGGCAGCGAGCGCAAAGCCCTGCCGGTCGAGTTCGATTATCAAGCGGCCCAGTGTGCCCACCGGCTGGTACAGCCACGCCGAGGCGGCCCGTTCCAAATCAGTGAAAAAGCGCAAGGCCCAGGGGTTGAGGTGGCGGTCGAAGAACTCCGCCTGCACGTCGGTCGGGTGGTCGGCGAGGCTGGCCATGATCTCGCATTCGGTGGCGATGTGGTCCTCGGGGTCGGACCGGCCAGGCCGGCGGGCTAGGCCAAGCTGCGCCAGGTCGGCGCGAAGCCGGGCCAGCGGGCGCTCGTG